>Ga0308157_10005953_pt1 | contig 14906 bp, 11 predicted proteins | sample PhyBR1_FD_201035 | JGI IMG/M metagenome (GOLD analysis project Ga0308157, IMG submission 201035) | Phyllosphere microbial communities from UC Gill Tract Community Farm, Albany, California, United States - DLSLB.R1 | ecosystem: Host-associated > Plants > Phyllosphere > Unclassified | place: USA...
CAAACCAACTTCCTGAAGGGCTTCCTTCACTTCATCGAGCTTGAAAGGCTTAATGATGGCTTCGATCTTTTTCATCAGAGAATGGTCTCCGCTCTTGTTCGGAAATGGGCATCGTGCCCGTTTCGCTGATATAGAAGCATGAACTGTGCCAACTCGATAAGTGCTGGCCATTTTTTTTTAAGTTCTGCATAGTTTCAGGCAAATTTTCCCGAAATTTATGCATAAAACTTAGTGTGACGCCCGCTAATATGGACGCTAGCGCATTTTAAATGATTTCAGAAGTCCAACTTTCTTTGCCACAGAGTGGCATTTTTATTGGCATTCAAGCAAGGCGGTCTGCATGAAAGATTTTCGATAGAGCTTTGACAGGATGTCTGGTGATTAAAAAATAGACAAAATGCCGTGAACTTAATCAGACTTGCATCTAAGTGAATGGCGCGCAATTAATCACGCAACGATTAAGGGGAAGGGTGAGCCATGCTGGAACTGCTGACACCGGAGCAAATGTCACGGGCAGATCGAATAACAATCGATAGCGGCGCGCGTGACGGCTTTTCCCTGATGTTGGCAGCGGGCCATGCGGTGGCAGATGTCGCCCAGCGTATGTTTAAGGTCAAAGGCTCTATAGCTGTTCTTTGCGGCCCCGGAAATAACGGCGGTGATGGTTATGTGGCAGCGCAATTGCTTGTCGAGGCTGGGTACAGTGTCATGTGTTTCGGCACAGCCCAGCCGCGTCAGGGAACTGACGCGATGCGTGCACTGCTTTTTTATAAAGGCGAGGTGCGGCGCATCAGTGCATTTGCCGCCAAAGACTTCGTTGGCATTATTGATGCAATTTATGGTGCGGGTCTGGCGCGACCAGTCGAAGGTGCTGAGGCGCACGCGATTGAATCCGTTAATGCATCGGATATTCCGGTGCTGGCGGTCGATTTGCCAAGTGGCATATCTGGCCGGAACGGGCAGGTTTTAGGCACCGCAATTGCTGCGACATCAACCATAACTTTTTTCCGCAAAAAACCGGGACATCTTTTGCAGCCGGGCCGAGCGCGTTGCGGCGTGTTGCATGTTGCCGAAATTGGTATTTCCGATGATGTGCTTAAACAAATCGCTCCCAACACATTTCAAAATGCACCAGAGCTTTGGCGCGAGCATCTGCCAACGCTTTCAATCAATGCGCATAAATATAGCCGTGGCCATGCGGCAGTCTTCTCTGGACCAGCGCATTCAACGGGTGCGGCACGCTTATCGGCAAGGGCAGCGGCGCGCAGTGGTGCGGGGGCGGTGACATTGCTTTCGCCACCCGATGCAGTCCAGACCAATGCTGCGCATCTGACCAGTATCATGCTGCGTGAAACACGCAGCATGAAAGATGTCGAAGCTTTTTTGATTGATAGAAAAGTGGCGGCTTGCGTGCTTGGGCCCGGCTATGGCAGTCCATCATTCGCCAGAGATCATGCCTTGATGCTGTTGACAGCTGTAAATGGTCGCGCGGAACACTTCAAAGGATTAGTTCTGGATGCTGATGGCATCACGGCGTTTGAAGATAATCCAGAAAAGCTTTTCACAGCGAACAGAAATACTGATACCGCACTGGTGCTCACGCCTCATGAAGGCGAGTTTAGACGTCTATTTCCTGATATTGCAGCCGAAAACGGCACATCAAAGGTTGATAAGGCACGCAAAGCGGCAAACCGCGCCAATGCGATTGTGATCTATAAGGGGCCGGATACGGTTATTGCCGCTCCTGACGGACGCGCTATCATCAATGCGAATGGCTCACCATTTCTGGCGACAGCAGGATCGGGCGATGTGCTTGCTGGCATCGTCTGCGGATTGCTTTCACAGGGAATGCCAGCTTTCGAGGCGGCGAGTGCCAGTGTCTGGATCCATGCCGATGCGGCTCGGCGCTTCGGTCCTGGGCTTATTGCTGAGGATTTACCGGAGCAGTTGTCCGCTGTATGGAGTTCGCTCTAAGGCATGTCGCGGAAAAGTGGGAACCGGTTTTCCGATAACGATATGCGTAAAAACAAAAAGTTAAAGCGTGTTTTATGAAACGATAAAATAACAAGCGGTGGGTTCTAGCGTCCGGAAATCCGACTGTTGCCACTTCCCACATCGACTGTAACACTACCTGAAACCGACACGTCCGTATTGCCGACGCGAAAACTTTTCCAGCTCCCTGCTGGCTGACTATTGGGTTCAGGCGCAGGCGGTGGTGCTGACACGATAGGCTTTTGCGGTTTCACGCCCGGAAGTCCCGTTGGCGACGGTTCGTTTGCAAAAGCGCCTGCTGATAATGCCATTGAGAAAACAGCGGTAAACATAAGAAATTGCTTCATAATCATATTACCTTGTTTCAGACTTTATCTGCAACGGCTTCCAAAAGCTGATCAGCCATTTCAAGCGTGAATTGATCGTAATGCGAAATGACGCGGCTCGGTTCATAATGTTGGACCGGCAAATCAGTATAACCGAAATCAACCGCAACGACAGGAATGCCTGCCGCCTTTGCCGTATCAATATCCGTGCGGCTGTCTCCAACCATAATTGCGCGGTCACGGTTACCGCCTGCCTTGGCGATTGTTTCAGTCAGATGGCGCGGGTCAGGCTTACGGAATGCGAACGTGTCCGCACCACAAATTGCCGCGAAGCGATGCGCTTCACCCATTGCTGTCAAAAGCTTGACAGACAGCGCCTCAAATTTGTTGGTGCATACGGCAAGAACATATCCATCTGAAGCAAAGCGATCCATAGCCTCTAAAACACCAGGATAGAACGTTGAATCGCCAGGCATGTGCGCTGCATAATGCTCAACAAACTCCTTAACCAAATGATCGAGCTTTTCATCGTCAACCTGTCTTTGCTGTGCAGCAAAAGCCCGTTCGATCATAACGCGACCACCCTGACCGACAAAACGGCGAAGCGAATCGCGATCTGCGGTCTGCAGTCCGGAAATCGCGAGGCAGTGATTTAAACTATCCAGAAGGTCCGGTGCTGTTTCAACCAATGTGCCATCGAGGTCGAAAACAATAATGGGCTTGGAATTCGCAGCGGACATTTGGCTTCCTTCGGGAATTGATCAGTTGGGCAGCATTGCTACCCGATCTTTCAGATAGGCTCAAGTTTATGCCTTCTCAAGACGATTATGAAATAAGAGTTCATCGCAAAAATAACGATAATTTGTATTGAGAGCTTTGTCGCGCTGCTTACGCATGCTAGAGGCGTTGCCGGAGGCAGATGCAAATCTGCGGAGAAGACAGGAATTCGGGCATGGATGAAGCGCGTAAGCTGAAGATCGCCGCTGCCGCCGAGGCGTTGACACACGTCAAGGATGGAATGCGTCTGGGAATTGGTACAGGCTCCACGGCAGAAGAATTCGTACGTTTGCTCGCTGAAAAAGCGAATGCTGGTTTTAAAATTATCGGTGTTCCGACATCTGAACGCACCGCCGAGCTTTGCACCGAATTGGGTGTTTCACTTACTACTCTGGACGAAACACCGCATCTTGATCTGACCATTGACGGTGCGGATGAGGTGAATGCGGATCTGACCCTCATCAAAGGTGGCGGTGGGGCCTTGCTGCGCGAGAAGATCGTTGCGGCAGCATCCGACTCAGTTATCGTTATTGCAGACGGATCGAAGGTCGTTGAAACGCTTGGCCGTTTTCCGCTACCCATCGAAGTCAATGGTTTTGGTCTTGGCGCAACTTTACGCGCCATTGAAATAGCCGCATCGCAATGCGGTCTTGCAGGTCCGTTGGTCCTGCGGTTAAAAGATGGCTCGCCATTTGTAACGGATGGTGGACATTATATCGTGGATGCATCTTTTGGCCGCATTCCCGATCCAAAGATTCTATCTGACGCTCTCTTCGCCATACCGGGCGTTGTCGAGCACGGACTTTTTATCGGACTGGCACGCGCGGCAATTATTGCAGGCGCTGACGGTATCCGAACTATGACCCGGCCTTAATCCGCCAATAAGAATTGTTTGAACGGAGTACCGACCACATGATCCCGGCAACTGGCTTCCGCCGTCTGATTGCACCGTTTTCCGCACTCGTCCTGCTCTCGGGCGTTCATGCGGCTCTCGCACAGGAAATTTCTGCTTCGCATCTGGATGCTGCCCGCGCGGCCATCGCGTCCATTCAGGCGACTGAACAGTTCGATGAAATCTTGCCAAGTGCCGCTCGTGCGCTCAAGGGTGAGCTTATTCAGAAAGACCCCAATCTCGAAGCACTCATCACCAAAACGGTTGATGACAAGGCGATTGCTTTGGCTGCACGTCGTGCAGACCTCGAAACTGAATCTGCCCGCGCTTATGCCAATGCATTTAGCGAAGATGAACTCAAAGCAATTTCAGCTTTTTACACGTCGGAAGCAGGCAAGAAGCTTCTTGCTGAGGGCCCGATTGTAACGCGCGAAGTCGTCAAGGCTGCAAATATCTGGCAGAATGGCATTGCTCGTGATCTGGCCACATCGGTTGCAGAGGTTCTCGCGGCACAGTCAGGCGCTACAGCTACTCCTGAGCAGCCTGCTCAGTAATATTTGCTATTATCACGCAGAATTTAAAAGCCCGGCAACTTGGCCGGGCTTTTTCTTTTGGTTACATACATATTAGACAGCCCAGCTAAACGGAGAATCCCATGGCCGAATATGATTATGATCTTTTTGTTATCGGCGGTGGCTCCGGTGGTGTGCGGGCAGGGCGTCTAGCAGGCGCTATGGGTAAAAAGGTCGGTTTGGCCGAAGAATATCGCATGGGCGGCACCTGCGTCATTCGTGGTTGCGTCCCTAAAAAGCTTTTCGTTTACGCATCGCAATTCCCAGAACATTTTGAAGATGCAGCCGGTTATGGCTGGGATGTCGGCAAATCGAGCTTTGACTGGACGAAGCTGATTGAAGCGAAAGATAAAGAAATTGATCGACTAGAAGGCCTTTATCGCAAAGGTCTGGAAAACTCGAAGGTCGATATTTTCGCAAGCCGCGCAGAGCTGATCGATGCACACACAATCGAACTGAAGGTTGATGGTCGACGCGTGACTGCCGATCAGATTCTGATCGCGACAGGCGGACATCCGAGCACACACGATGCTTTGCCAGGTGCAGAATATTGCATCACGTCCAATGAAGCCTTTCATCTGGATGAACTGCCAAAATCAATTGTAATTGCTGGTGGCGGCTATATTGCTGTCGAGTTCGCCAATATTTTCCATGGTCTTGGCGTTGAAACCACGATTGTCTATCGCGGCAAAGAAATTCTCTCGCGTTTTGATCAGGATCTTCGCCATCTTTTACATGAAACCATGGAAGCCAAAGGTATTCGCATCATTTGCGGCGCGGTTTTCAATAGGGTTGAAAAGCAGACTGATGGAACATTGAATGTATCGCTGAGCAATGGCGACGCATTACATGTCGGGCAGGTCATGATGGCAATTGGGCGCAAGCCGAATACCACAGGACTTGGGCTTGAAAAGGCGGGCATCAAAACCGATGCGCAGGGCGCAATCGAAGTCGATGATTACTCCCGCACCAGCGTTTCCAACATCTGGGCGGTTGGCGATGTCATCAATCGCGTTCAGCTTACGCCGGTCGCGATCCATGAGGCGATGTGCTTCCTCGAAACAGCCTTCAAGAACAATCCGACGAAACCTGATCATGATCTGATTGCAACGGCGGTCTTCTCGCAGCCCGAGATAGGAACCGTTGGCCTTGCCGAAGATGAAGCGGCGAAGAAATACGCTGAACTCGAAATCTATCGCGCGCTTTTCCGGCCGATGAAGAACACCCTTTCAGGCCGTAATGAAAAGATGCTGATGAAGCTTATCGTGGATGCTGAAAGCCGTAAGGTCGTCGGCGCGCATATTATGGGCCCTGATGCGGGCGAAATGGCACAGCTTCTCGGTATTTCGCTAAAAGCTGGCGCAACGAAAGACGACTTTGATCGCACCATGGCCGTGCATCCGACGGCAGCCGAAGAGCTGGTGACTATGTATAAGCCGACCTACCGCGTGGTGAATGGAGAAAAGCGCGAAAGCTGAACTTTCGTATCACTCCGATCCTGTTAACGATTCTTGCTGGTATAAAGTGAGCGTCTGCATTATATCAACGCGATCACGCGTGCTGGTTTGCGTTCAAAGACATTCAATTGTCTTGCTCCAACGGATTCCGGCTTTCGTGCAAGGAGGAACTAATCCGAGAGAAATCGCGCGGATAATTAAAACAGGTGTGAAATGACGAAGAACTGGACCCCGAATTCCTGGAGAAACAAACCGATCAAGCAAGTGCCGTTTTATCCAGACGCACAGGCTTTGACCGATGTTGAGGCTCGCCTTCGTACCTATCCACCGCTCGTTTTTGCAGGTGAAGCGCGAAAGCTTAAATCACAGCTTGCAGCTGTTGCCGAAGGCAAGGCATTTCTGCTTCAGGGCGGCGATTGCGCTGAAAGCTTCGCAGAGCATGGCGCGGATAACATTCGCGACTTCTTCCGCGTCTTTTTGCAGATGGCCGTTGTACTGACATTCGGTGCATCCAAGCCCGTTGTTAAGGTTGGCCGCATCGCGGGGCAGTTCGCCAAGCCGCGTTCTTCCGATATGGAAACGCTTAATGGTATTGAACTGCCTTCATACCGTGGCGACATCATCAACGGCATCGATTTCGATGGAGCTTCGCGTATCCCTGATCCGCAGCGCCAGGACATGGCGTATCGTCAGTCAGCGGCAACGCTAAACCTGTTGCGTGCATTCGCGCAGGGCGGTTATGCGAACCTTGAGAACGTGCATCAGTGGATGCTCGGCTTTGTTGGCAAAAGCCCACAGGCAGAGCGTTATGCAGCACTGGCTCAGCGCATTTCCGAAACCATGAACTTTATGAGCGCTATCGGAATCACATCCGACAGCAACCACTCGCTGCGTGAAACCGATTTCTACACCAGCCATGAAGCTTTGCTGCTTGGATATGAAGAAGCGCTCACACGCGTCGATTCGACCTCGGGCGACTGGTACGGCACTTCAGGTCACATGATCTGGATTGGCGACCGCACACGTCAGGCCGATCATGCGCATATCGAATATTGCCGTGGCATCAAGAACCCACTTGGTCTGAAATGCGGTCCATCGCTGCAGCCGGATGATCTCATTCGTCTGATCGACCAGCTCAACCCCGAAAACGAAGCAGGTCGTCTGACGCTCATCGCTCGTTTCGGTTACGACAAGGTCGGCGATCATCTGCCGCAGCTTATCCGCGCAGTTGAACGTGAAGGCCGCAAGGTCGTCTGGTCTTGCGACCCAATGCACGGCAATACGATCACCGCAGGCGGTTACAAGACGCGTCCGTTCGATCGTATCCTCAAGGAAGTGGAATCCTTCTTTGCGATCCATCGCGCCGAAGGTTCGCATCCCGGTGGTATCCATATCGAAATGACCGGCAAAAACGTCACCGAATGCACCGGCGGCGCACGCGCTATTTCGGCGGAAGATCTGCATGACCGTTACCACACGCATTGTGATCCACGTCTCAATGCCGATCAAGCGCTTGAGCTGGCCTTTCTTCTGGCAGAGCTGCTGAAGAAGGAACGTGATTTGGGTGCCGAAAAGCAGGCGGTTAACGCCTGATCGAACAAAACCACTTTTGATTATCCGCAGGGCGGAGAATTCATTCTCCGCCCTGTTGTAATTCGGATAAATTCGCTTATTGATCGTCACGGAAACTCATGTTGGGGGCATCGATGAAGCGAATATTGCTAGCGTTTCTTAATTCAATGCGTGCTCTCAGACACTTGGCAAAGCATGAAAAGGCCGTTCAGCAGGAACTGGTTCTCTTTTTGCTGTCGCTTCCAATCGCGTTCTTGATTGCCCCAAGCTGGCTGGCATTTCTTCTCATGACAGGATCAATCCTGTTCCTCATTCTGGTTGAAGTGCTCAACACGGGTATTGAAGCCACGTGCGATGCGGTCTCCCGCGATTTCCATAAAGAGATACAAATTGCCAAGGACTGCGGTTCGCTGGCAGTGTTGATCGCATCTATTTTTGCCGCCACAGTGTGGGGTTATATTCTTTTTACAACCTATCTGATCTGACAAAGAACGGCAGTTCTTCAACACCATCCGTTGCAATTAATTGCACAAGCGCGCTAAAGCTTGAGCATGATCAGCGTTAGCGAGAATCTTGATATGCTTCGTATAGCCGTTGCACAGCTCAATCCTATTATGGGCGATATTGCCGGAAATCTTGCAAAGGCGCGGGCGGCGCGTGCAACAGCCACCCAAATGAACGCCGACCTTGTCATGTTCACCGAGTTGTTCATTGCTGGCTATCCGCCTGAGGATCTGGTTTTAAAGTCTGCTTTTGTTGCCGCGTGTGAAAAGGCCGTTGGTGAACTTGCCAAAGATACCGCTGATGGCGGACCGGGCGTCATTATCGGCACACCCATGCGACGCGACGCTGGCCTGCATAATGCAATTGCCGTTCTTGATGGCGGCGAAATCATTGCGGAACGCTTCAAGGTTGATTTGCCCAATTATGGCGAGTTCGACGAAAAGCGTGTTTTTCAGCCCGGCCCAATGCCTGGACCTGTTAATTTTCGCGGCATTCGTATCGGTATTCCGATCTGCGAAGATATTTGGGGCGAACTTGGTGTTGCAGAAACGCTTGCCGAGAGCGGCGCTGAGATTTTGCTCGTGCCCAATGGCTCGCCCTATCATCGCGACAAGATCGACCGCCGTTATCAGGTTGTCTTGAAGCAAGTCATCGAAACTGAACTTCCCATGCTTTATGCCAATCAGATGGGCGGGCAGGACGAACTGGTGTTTGATGGTGGCTCATTTGCATTCAACGCTGATAAAAGTCTTTGTCTGCAAATGCCGCAATTTGCAGAAGCGATCACGCTGACGGTCTGGACGCGCGAAGGCGACGGCTGGCGCTGCGAAGACGGCGAGAAAGCAAAACTACCGCAAGATCTCGAAGCTGATTATGCGGCGTGCATGTTAGGCTTGCGTGATTACGTCAACAAAAACGGCTTCAAAGACGTGGTGCTTGGTCTTTCAGGGGGCATCGACTCGGCTATCTGCGCAGCTCTGGGCGTCGATGCGCTTGGCAAGGATCGTGTGCGCTGCGTGATGCTGCCTTATCGCTATACATCGGAAGAATCGCTCAAAGACGCTGCTGATTGCGCCAAGGCGCTCGGCGTGCGTTACGATATTGTGCCAATTGCAGAACCCGTCGAAGGTTTCCTCTCAGCACTCAAGCCACTATTTGAAGGCACTGAAACCGGCGTTACCGAAGAGAACCTGCAAAGTCGCGCACGCGGCACCATCCTCATGGCTATCTCCAACAAATTCGGCTCCATGGTTGTGACAACAGGCAACAAGTCGGAAATGTCAGTCGGCTATGCAACGCTTTATGGCGACATGAATGGTGGCTTCAATCCCATCAAGGACGTCTACAAAATGCAGGTCTATGCATTGTCGGAATGGCGCAACAGCCATGTCCCGACAGGCAGCCTCGGTCCTTCTGGAGAAGTGATTCCACAAAATATCATCGCAAAAGCGCCATCCGCGGAATTGCGCGAAAATCAGACCGACCAGGATAGCCTCCCGCCTTATCCGGTGCTTGACGATATTCTGGAATGCCTCGTCGAAAACGAGATGAGCAATGCCGAAATTGTTGCGCGTGGCCATGTTCTGGAAACAGTACAACGCATTGAGCATTTGCTTAATCTGGCTGAATATAAGCGCCGACAATCGGCGCCGGGTGTCAAAATTACCAAGAAGAATTTCGGACGTGATCGTCGTTACCCAATAACGAACCGCTTCCGCGACCGCTGAAAGATTTATAATGACCGTTACAGTTCGTTTTGCACCGTCACCGACGGGTTATATTCATATTGGTAACACGCGCACCGCGCTTTCAAACTGGCTCTACGCCAAGAAGAACGGCGGGAAATTCATTCTGCGTTACGATGATACGGACGTTGAGCGCTCGAAGCAGGAATACGCCGATGCCATCGCCGTTGACCTCGCATGGCTCGGCGTGACACCTGATCGCGTTGAATATCAGTCGAAGCGTTTTAATGTTTATGCAAAAGCTGTCGTGAAGCTGAAAGAGGCAGGGCTTCTTTATGCCTGCTATGAAACAGCCGAAGAGCTTGAGCGTCGTCGCGGGCTGCGACTGGCTCGTCGCCTTCCACCGGTTTACGGGCGTGAAGCGCTTAAGGTGACAGATGAGGAAAAGGCAGATTTTGAAGCCGAAGGCCGCAAGCCACATTGGCGTTTTCTGCTGCCGAACTTCGAGAGCAATCCATTTGTAACCACCCGCACCGAAGTGCATTGGGACGATCTGGTTCGCGGCCCACAGACCGTCGATCTTGCCTCAATGTCCGATCCTGTACTGGTTCGTGAAGATGGAACTTACCTTTATACGCTGCCATCTGTCGTCGATGACATTGATCTTGGTATCACGCATATCATTCGCGGCGACGATCATGTCACCAATTCAGGCGTTCAGATTGCAATCTTCAAAGCGCTGGGTGCTGAGCCGCCTGTCTTCGGTCACCACAACCTGTTGACCACGGTTTCTGGCGAAGGTCTTTCCAAGCGCTCTGGCGCATTGTCTGTCGGCTCACTCCGCGAAAGCGGTTATGAGCCGATGTCGGTTGCTTCACTGGCTATTCTGATCGGAACCTCTGAATCTGTTTCTGCAGCAACCGACATGGATGCGCTTGCAGAACGCTTCGATCTCGCTGCGATTTCAAAATCATCGGCAAAGTTTGATCCATCAGAACTCGATACGCTCAATCGCACATTGCTGCATGAAATGCCTTACGAGACGGCGAAAAACCGCCTCGAAACGTTAGGTATCAGCGGTGATCAGGCAGAGCAATTCTGGCTGTCCGTGCGCGGTAATCTTGAACGCTTCAATGATACCACCCACTGGTGGCAGATCATCAATGGTGATTTGCCCGAAAAACCTGACCTGTCTGAAGAAGATCAGGCTTTCGTGAAAGAGGCCTTCACATTACTCCCCCAAGCCCCGTGGGACAATCAGACGTGGAAAAGCTGGACAGACGCGGTCAAAGCTGCAACTGGCCGCAAGGGCAAGACGTTGTTTATGCCCTTGCGTTTGGCTCTTACGGGGCAGGCGCATGGTCCGGAACTTGCGGACCTACTGGTTTTGATTGGTCCGGAAAGAACGAAGAGCCGATCACTCTAACCTTTGCACTGTGCGAATAAACCCGTTCAAGAGGCGGTGTCGCTGCAACTGGCGCTATGTACTTTGGAGCTAGCGATACTGGCTGATGCGATGGTGTATAAGCAACAGGTTCTGGCGTGCTTGACCGGTAAGACGAATAGGCCGGCACCACGTAATCCTCGACGGGAAGACCTGCGGTGTGCGGAGCCTTAGTCGCCGGCTTTGCGGCGGCCTTGACCGGCACTTTGACCAATTTTCTGGCTGGTGCCGGTTTTTGCGCACTTCGTTTCGGCAACCAGCTTGCCGAGCATGATTTCACATGCTGCCCGGCATGGGGCTTTCCGGCAATGGCTGAGTTTATTTCTACAAGTCTCTCCGAAAGAGTTTGGCTGTCCGACACAAGCTTTTGTTCCTGTGTTTTCAGTCTCTCGCATTGAGAAGATTTACTTGCTGGCGAAAACAAACTTCCATTGCAACGTTCTTTTGCCAGATCAACTCGAATACGAGAAAGTTGGTTCTGGTTTCTGTCAAGTCGTGCCTTTGTAGGCGCGATATGTGCGTTCAATCGTGCAGCTTCCTGAGTGCTACAAGGTTGTAAAGATTGCGTTGTTGTGCATCCACTCAATAAACCAACTGTCGCGACAGTGAATAATGCTGCAGGTAAATTTATAAATGTCTTAAAAACAGTCATCATAGAACAAGCCCATCCCGTTGTTCGTATGTGTGAATGTTTATTTATTACAGTTAAAAAATCGTAAACGCCAAGTATTATTTAAATACTTGGCGTTTTCATTATCCTTATATTACTTATATATTTGTTTCTTAATTACGCTTTCTGGTTGATTTCACCTGATCTTTGCAGTGCTTCAACAACAGCAAGTGCCGTCATGTTGACCACGCCACGCGAAGTAACAGAAGGTGTAAGAATATGTGCAGGGCGTGCTGTACCTAGCAGGATAGGGCCAACATGCAGCGCATCTGTGACGGTCTTGACCACGTTAAGCGTGATGTTTGCCGCATCAAGATTAGGGAAAACCAGCAGATTGGCTTCGCCTTTCAAGCGCGAATTCGGGAACACACGGTCCCGAAGCGCTTGTGACAGTGCCGAGTCACCATGCATTTCACCATCGGACTCAAGGTCCGGTGCCTTCTCTGCGAGAAGGGCTGCGGCTCGGCGCATCTTCTCCGCGCTTGCAGATTCCTTTGAGCCGAAGTTCGAATGTGAAACCAGTGCAACCTTTGGTTCAATACCAAAACGGCTGATTTCTTTTGCGGCCAAAATTGCCATTTCGGCAAGGTGTTCGGGTTCTGGTTCCACGTTCACATAAGTATCGGTTAGGAAAAGTGCGCCGCGCTGCGAAATGAGCAGGCTCAATGCGGAATAATCGCTGATGCCCGGCAACTTACCGATAATCTGCTTTACAACGCGCACATGGCGCTCAAAACGGCCTTCCAAACCGCAGATCATCGCTTCCGCTTCATCGCGCATCACAGCCAGGGCTGCAATTGCGGTCGAATTCGTACGAACGATTGTACGTGCTGCTTCAGGCGTTACACCCTGACGACCGGTATAGGACAAATAAAGATCAACATAATCACGGTAACGCGGATCGTCTTCGGGGTTGATCAGTTCGAAATCCTTGCCCGCACGAATTTTCAAACCATAGCGATTCAAACGTGTTTCAATAACATTCGGACGACCAACAAGGATTGGCGAAGCGATACCTTCTTCAATAACCACCTGTGCTGCGCGCAATACGCGTTCATCTTCACCATCAGCATAGATCACGCGCATCGGCTTTTTCTGTGCACGCGCTGCGGCAAAAACTGGCTTCATGATGAGGCCCGAGCGGAAAACAAAACGATTGAGCCTGTCCATATAGGCTTCCCAATCGTCGATTGGACGTGTGGCAACGCCGCTTTCCATTGCAGCCTTGGCGACGGCAGGCGCTATGCGCAGAATCAGACGCTGATCAAACGGCGAAGGAATAATGTAGTTTGGTCCGAAAGTCGGTGTATCTCCGGAATAGGCGCGGGCAGCAACATCCGAAGGCTCTTCGCGAGCAAGCGATGCAATAGCGCGAACAGCTGCAAGCTTCATTTCCTCGTTGATCGCAGTCGCACCCACATCAAGCGCGCCACGGAAAATATAAGGGAAGCAGAGAACGTTGTTCACCTGGTTTGGATAGTCTGAACGCCCGGTGCAGATCATCGCGTCGGCACGTACTTCGCGTGCGGCTTCCGGCATGATTTCAGGATTCGGGTTGGCAAGCGCCATGATAAGCGGCTTGTCAGCCATCTGCTTGAGCAGTTCAGGCTTGAGAACGCCAGCAGCAGAAAGTCCGAGAAACACATCTGCACCACCGATAACATCGGCAAGAACGCGCGCGTCAGTCTTCTGTGCGTAAACTTCCTTCCAGCGGTCCATAAGCGTGTTGCGGCCGTCATAGACCACGCCTTCGAGATCGCAGACCCAGATATTCTCGCGCTTTGCGCCGAGATTAACCAGCAAATTGAGGCAGGCAAGGGCAGCAGCACCCGCGCCAGACGTTACAATCTTTGCATCCGAAATAGTTTTACCAGCCAGTTCCAGACCGTTCAAAACGGCCGCGGCAACGATGATTGCGGTTCCGTGCTGGTCGTCATGGAAAACCGGAATATTCATCTTGGCGCGAAGCTGTTCTTCAACTTCAAAACATTCAGGTGCCTTGATGTCTTCAAGATTGATTCCGCCGAAAGTCGGCTCAAGTGCCGAGACCACATCGACCATACGATCGATTTCAAGTGCGTCGATTTCAATGTCGAATACGTCGATGTCTGCGAACTTCTTGAAGAGGACTGCCTTGCCCTCCATCACTGGCTTTGATGCAAGTGCGCCGATATTGCCAAGCCCTAAAACCGCCGTACCGTTGGAAATGACCGCAACCAGATTACCGCGCGCCGTATATTCGGCAGCGCATGCAGGATCATCGTGGATCGCAAGGCAAGGGGCTGCAACGCCGGGCGAATAAGCAAGTGCCAAATCGCGCTGATTGCCAAGAGGCTTTGTGGCCTGAATTTCCAGCTTACCAGGCTTTGGATAGCGGTGAAAGAACAGGGCCGCTTCATCAAAATCTGAACGCGTTGAAGTGGAGGGGGTCTTCTTGTTGGTCATTTTAGCATCGCTTTCCAATTCATACGCGCAGTCGGAGTCAAACCGCGCATTGACGCTTATTCGCGCCTTTTCAGCCAATATCGTTATTATCTCAATCTATCAAATCACTATAGGCCCGATTTTGAGAAGCAGTTGTTCCGCAATTGAACAGCATTTCGAACGAAACTGCTCTTTTCATGGCGGTAGACATGCCATCAAGCCAATGCAGCAATCAACTGGATTCTGGTTGACGCGCGGAAATGTCCAACAGTTACTCACTCCCCAAAGCCCGTCATATGCCTGTGACATGAATCGGGTTTTCTGCGCTCAAATGCGGGTTGCCAGACGAAAGGACAACCAAATGAGCGAAGAACCGATCGAACCAAACAAATATCGCACTCTGTTTATTTCGGATGTGCATCTTGGTTCCAAAGCGGCTCAGGCCGAACTTCTTCTGGATTTTCTGCGCTGCCATGAGGCCGAAACGATCTATCTGGTTGGCGATATTGTCGATGGCTGGCGTCTGCGTCGCAACTGGCACTGGCCGCAGGAACACAATGATGTTGTGCAGAAGCTGCTGCGCAAAAGCCG
>Ga0308157_10005957_pt1 | contig 14894 bp, 8 predicted proteins | sample PhyBR1_FD_201035 | JGI IMG/M metagenome (GOLD analysis project Ga0308157, IMG submission 201035) | Phyllosphere microbial communities from UC Gill Tract Community Farm, Albany, California, United States - DLSLB.R1 | ecosystem: Host-associated > Plants > Phyllosphere > Unclassified | place: USA...
AATGCCCCCATCTTTGTATCACCAAAACGGCAAGCGCCGCCCGGTAGAAAGGGAGATTAGCTCAGCTGGTTCAGAGCATCTGCCTTACAAGCAGAGGGTCACTGGTTCGAACCCAGTATCTCCCACCCTTGAGAAACAGCCATTTAGATTCAGTTCTAGGTGGCTGTTTCGTTTTTGGTTTACACAAGCCCTAGCTGCGCTCTAAAGTGTGTGGACAGCTATCGCATCCAATCAAGAGCAGTAAGTGCGCCACGGCTAAATAAGGAAGTGTGAATAGTTTGCGCTATACTCCGCACCAGCGAGCCTTCTATACCCGGCTCCGGGCCTGCCAGCCCACCAAGAAGCCCAGGCATGATTGCGATTATTCACAAGCTCTTGCCACTGGCTGAGGCCAACGTCGTGGCACTTCTGTACTTTAAGAAGTAGGCGCTGGCACCCATAGGACGTTCTCCTGTGAGCACCTGCCTGGCGACGTGATGATAAAGCCCCCTCGTAGACACTTCCTGCGTAACTGGCCTCTTCTCAGCTGCCCGTCTAGCTCGGCCTACCAGTCGTAGCACCGGGTAGGGTGCTGTTAGTGGGCTACCGTTAAGCGCAGGGCCTTTTGCCCCGTCCGCACCACGTAGACACCGGCCGCCAACTCGGCTGGAAGTTCCAGCGTGGCCGTACCAGCGCTAGTGGCCACCACGCGCAGTACCAATCGGCCCACGGCATCAAGCACCGTAACCGGGGTGCCAGGTGCCGCGCCCGTGAGCGTGGCCGTCTGGGTGGTAGGATTCGGGAACAGGGACAGGCCCGCCAGCTGCGGCACGGCCACCGAGCGCACGGGCGAGTAGCTAGCCGTGCCGTCAGCATCGACCTGGCGCAGGCGGTAGTACACCAGGTCGGTGCCGTAGCGCAGAATGGCCGGGTCCACGAGTTGGTAGCTGTGGGCCACAAGACTCGTGCCCGCCCCCGCCACCGTGCCAATGCGGCGGAAGCTGCGCCCGTCGGCGCTGGCTTCGACCTCGAAGCGGTCGTTGTGCAGTTCCGAGGCCGTGGTCCAGCGCAGCAGCGCGTCGGCCCCCTGGGCGGCGGCCGTGAAGGCCACTAGCTGCACGGGCAACGGCGCGGCAGCGGCCCCCACCGTGAGGCGGCCCAAGGCCACGGCCGTGAACGAGAAGCTGCGCGTGTCCCCGCTCACGGGCGCGGCGCCCGAGTTGCCCACCGCCGCCCAGGTGGCCGTGCCCAGGGGTGCGCGCCAGGCCTGCAGGGGCGAGAAAGTAGTGAAGCCATTATCGTCGTCGGCCACCCAGCTCAGGGTCACGGGCACGGCCGCCACCTTGTCGGTGGTAGTTTCGACGGTCCAGATGCGGTCGATGCCCTGGGCCGTGGCCGAGCCCAGGCCCACGGCCCGGCTCAGGTTATCGGTGCGCAGGCCGGCCGTGCGCGTAATGGTGACCTGCCCCAGGCCCGAGCGGTCGAGGCTGATGCCGTGGCCAAAGTCGAGCACGCCGCTGCCGGCGGCGCGGATGATGCGCAGGTTACCCTGCACATACTGGCCGGGCGCCTCGCCGCTGAGGGTAGCCCCGTTGGACAACGTAATAGTGGCGTTGGGGGCCGTGCGCACCAGTCCACTTTGCAGGGTTAGGGCCGTGCCCACGGTCAGGTCGGCGGGCAAAGCCAAGGTATGGTCGCTGACCCCAGTGTTGTTGAGCACGAGTGTGGCCACGGTGGCGGTGCCCGGCACAAACGCCTGGTTGGTAGTGCCGCTGAAGAGCAGCGTACCAGCCGAGGCCAGCGTGCCCGCGTTGGTCAGGTCACCGGTCACCTGCACGGTGCCGGCGTTGGTGAGCGTGCCGCTGGCGTTGTTTTGCACCGTGCCGGCCACGTAGAGGGTGGCCCCGCTCCCAACGGTAAGGGTAGCCCCGTCGTTGGTGAGCGTGGCCTGGGCGCGGGCCGCGAAAGCCGGCAGCAGCAGGGCAGCAAGGGTAGCGGGTAGTTTCATAACTCAGAAGGCATAAGAATGGGCGCCAGGGCCGTTAGCCCCGGCGCAGTTATAGTTGGTTAGCGTTGGGCCTGGGCCGTGCCGGCCTCCAGCCGCCGCAGCCGGGCCTCGAAGGTTTCGAGGGTGGCCGTAGCCTGCGCCGCCTGAGCTTTAGCGGCCTCAGCGTTAGCTTCAGCCGCAGCAGTGCGGGCTTTTAGTGCATCGTTTTCTGCCTTGAGTTCCTTAATAGCTTCGAGGAGTACAGGGGTGAGTTGGGCGTAGTTGACGGCCTTGTAGCCGTCCTTATCGGTGCTCACCAATTCGGGGTACACATTTTCTAACTCTTGAGCTAGGAACCCCACCTGGGGCGCGCCGGCCGTGCCACCGTGCTTGACGCCTAGCGCGTTCCACTCGTAACGCACCCCGCGCAGGGCCAACACCGAGGCCAGGGCACCGGCCAGCGGGCGCACGTGCTGCTTGAAGCGGGCGTCGGAGGTGTAGGTGACGTTGGTGGCCTGCACGCTGCCGTTGACTTTGAGCAGCAGGGCGTTGCTGCCTTCCACCGTGAGGGTGCCGCTGATGCTGCGCAGGCGGGTGCTGTAGTCCACGTCATTGGTTTCGGCGAAGTCCAGGTAGGGCGTGCTGGTAGTGGTGCCCGCGCCCGAGCCGCGCAGCTCGAGGTAGGGTGGCTGGCCGGGGGTGCCGCTCATGACTACCCCGGCCGTACTGGCCCCCGTGCCCGCCCCGCCGTTGCCGGTCGTAACGTGCAGGCCCCCGGCGGGGGCGTTGGTGCCCACGCCCAGGCTGCCGCCCGTGGTGATGCTGCCGCTCACCCGTGCGTTGCCGCTCACGTCGAGCTTCTGGCCGGGGCTGGTGTTGCCGATGCCCACGTTGCCGCCATCCTGCACGAAGAGGCGGCCGCCGGCCACGTTGCTCTCGCTCAGATTGAGCCCCCCCGGCACGGCCGACGCGCCGCTGCCCGTGGCCGCTTGGCGGCTGAAGTTGTACTTGTCGCTGCCGCTGGCATCGTTGAAGCCCAGCAGGCGGCCGTTGGTGACGTTGTCGGCCTGCACCGTGAGCGGGTGGCCGGGCGCAGCGGTGCCGATGCCTACGTTGCCCGCATTACTAATAGTCATACCAGTACTACCACCATTTCCCACCAGTTGGTAAGCGGCCAAATTCAAGTTCTGCGTAGCCGTATGGTTGCCCAGGTTGTCACCAGGCACGTTAACGAAGTTGGCCCCGCTCAATACGGGTGCCGCGTATTGGAAACCGGGTGTGATGCTCACTGACCCATTGCCATTATTTGTGCCGGTTTCGGTCAACAGTAGGGTGCTGCCGTTAGGCGTCACCCACGAGCTACCACCTCCACCCGCTGCAGGCTGAGATCGGTCGCACGAGTTTTGCCCTAGTGGGGGACGGCCGCCACCGCCGCCGTAGTAGCCGCCCCCTCCCCCCGATTGGTAGGCGCATATGCCCTCTCCGCCCTGCCCCAGACTGGCTGGCGGGCTGCCGTAGCTGCCAGGGCCAGTTTGGGTACCGCCACCGCCACCTGTGCCGTAGGCATTACTGCCGGCCAGCCCATTGGGGTAGCCGCCCGCTCCCCCGCCGGTGGGGGTGGGGTCGCCCCCATACCCACCTTCCGTAGCGCCGCCACCGCCGCCCGCCACTATTAAGCGGCCCGTAAGGGCGGTGCCACGCCGCACATCTGTGCCACCGCCGCCGCCGTGCACATAGCGGTAGCCATTGCCACCGCCGTTGAAGCCACCCCCTCCAGTATTGACCCCTGAATCAAAGCCTGCCCCACCCACGTATATATTCAACGTTTCGCCCGGCACCACGGGAATAGTAGCCTTAATGCGCCCGCCTTGCCCGCCGGCTCCAGTAGAGCCATTACCTCCGCGCGCGCCCCTTGCATCTACGGTGATGGTGTTTACACCTACTGGTACCACGTATGTCTGTACCCCGCCGGTGTAACCAAGGGTCACGGTTGGCCCTTGGTATGGTTGCTCTTCGGCGTTCAAACTTGCATCCCAACTAGTGCCGTTCCAGGTGTTTATCTTGTTAATGGTCGTGTTGTAGATAATAAGACCTGCGGCTGGGCTGGCAATAGCATCGCGCTGGGTTTTGGTCAGGCGTGGTGGCAAAAAACCTCTGGTACTGCTACTTACATCGAGGGCTGCTGAGGCAGCGGGGGCGGTGGTACCAATGCCCATACTGCCGCCCACGTAGCCATTACCCCCGATGTTGAAACTAGCTCCATTTTGAAGCGTAGTTTGGTTAAGTACAGCATTAGTGAGAGTAGCGGCCGTGGTTTGAACGCTACCGTCTGGAAAGGTCAGGGCGCTGCCCGTACCAGTAAACTTGATGCTCCCCGCCACTTCTAGCTTCTGGCTGGGGTTGTCGGCGCCAATGCCCACGTTGCCACCGGTAGTAATGCGCAATCGCTCGGTCTCGGCCCCCGCCGTACCGGTGCTCATTAGCACGTTACCACCGTCTCGGGCAGCTAGTATTAGGCGGTGGCCATTTGCGCGTAGCACAGCATCTCCAGACTGAGCTAGGTCGGAATACTCACCATTATTGGCCGCCAGAGCTAGATTCAGCGAGCCACTATTGTTGCTAATACCCATACTTGTAGGCTGGGCCGTGCCACTGGTGGCCGTAAGTTGCAGGTTGCCATCCCGAATCTCGAGCTTCTCGACGGGTAGAGCAGTGGTACCAATACCCACCCGGCCACCCACGTAACCGTTACCTCCGATGTTGAAGTTGGCTCCGCTTTGCAGGGTAGTTTGGTTGAGGATGGCATTAGAAGTAGTAGCGGCCGTGGTTTGCACGGTATTGTCGGGAAAGCGGAAGCCGCCCGTGCTGCTGAATACCTGCCCGGCTACTTCTAACTTCTGGCTTGGGCTGCTGGTGCCAATGCCCACGTTGCTGCTGTTGAGGAGCAGCACTGGGCTAGTAAGGGTCGTGTAGAAGCCTAGGCCAGCGCTGGTCGATAGTATCCGGGCGGTGTAATCGGCCGTCAGGTCATTGGCAAAGTCCAGGTAGGTCACGCCATTAGTACCGCGCAGCTCGATGTTGGGGTTGCCCGAGGCTCCGCCTGATAAGAATACCCCAGTCGTGTTCGAGGTGGACGCCTTCTCGGCCGTTCGCACGTGCAGCCCCGCCCCCGGTGTGCTGGTGCCGATGCCCACGCTGCCGTCCGTCAGGCCCAGGGAGTAGCCGGCCAGCCCCAGCGTCGTGTTCTGCCCGAGCGTGCCGCCTAGCCCCACGGCGCTGCCCGCCTGGGTCAGGCCGCTGCCAAAGGTGAGAGCAGAGGCCGCGGCAGTGGTCAGCGGCTGCCAGTTGGGGGCAGCCGCGGTGCCAGCGTTATAATAGAAACCAGGCGTACCATCGGTCTGAAACACGAGTAGGCCCGTGGCCGGGCTAGCGATGGCGTCGCGCTGGGCCTGGCTCAGGCGCGGCGGTAGCAGGCCCTTGCTAGTGCTAGTGAGGTCGAGCACGGCCGAGGCGTCTGGGGCCGTGGTGCCGATGCCCACGGCGCCCGTCTGGGCGTGGGTGAGGCGAGGGGCAGCCGCCAGCAAGAGCAGGGCCGCGAGGGGGGCAAGGAAGTAGCGTTGAAACATAAGCAGCAGCAGAGTAGCCGAGGTAGCCCGTGCCCATGCAGCAGCGCCGGAGTCGAGGGCTAACCTCTGGCTCCGGCGCGCCACCAGCGCCGGCCGGGGCCGGGCGCTGTTGCCGAGGGGCTCGGGGGATGGGGCGGCGGCCATCCGCCCCAACTGGCTACAATGCTCCGCCTGCTGCCCTACTTTCTCCAAAAAAGGAGCGTGGACAAAGCGTAGACAACTTTTGCAACTACATGATAAACAGAATCTTAATTTCTATGCACTGCCCGCCGGGCAGCCCCGGCGGCTACTCCTGGGCCGGGCCTTCGGCGGGGGCGGGGCGGCCAGCGGCCTGGTCGGCGGCCCCGATTTTCTTGAAGAGCCGGGTTTTGGCCCGGCGCACACTGGCCGGGTCGATGTTGAGCAGGGCCGCGATTTCCTTGGCCGAGAGGTTGATGTGGAAGTAGCTGTAAAGCCGCTGCTCGTGGCTGGTCAGGGCCGGGTACTTGGCTTGCAGCTCCTCGAAAAAGCGCGGGTGCACCTGCTCGAAATGGAGCTTAAAGCGGCCCCAATCCTCGTCCAGGTGCTGGCCGGCTTGCAGCAGCGACCGCACCCCGGCCAGGGCCGGCGGCTGCTCGGCCCCCGGGCTTTGGCGATGCAACTCGCGCAGCTGGGCTTGCAACTCGGCCAGCAGGGCGTTCTTCTGTTGCACGTAGAGGCTGGTGGAGGCCAGCTCGCGTTGGTTGGCCTCCAGCTGCGCTTGCAGCTCGTGGTGGGTGGCGAGCTGCTGCTGCAAGGCGTGGTTGGCTTGTTGCTGCGCCTGCATGTCCGTGCTCAGTTGCTGGGCCTGCTGCTCGTGGGCCTGCTGGCGCTGCTGCAAGGCTAATAAGGCCGCTTGGACGTGGCCGTTTTTGAGCACGATTTCGCGGTGGCGCAGCTGCTGCCGCTCGATGTCTAGGGCCAGGGCGGCGGCCGCGCGCTCGGTGGTCAGCACGTGCTGCTGAGCGTGGTGCAGGCGTAGGTGCAGGGCCGCGGCGAAGCCCAGCGCGTGCGCGAGGATGGCCACGTCGGGCAGCAGCAGGTTCCCGTCGTTGTTGATGCTCACCAGCAAGTGTTGCAGGGCCACCACCCCCATGCCCAGCACGGGCAGCAGATTAGCTATTAGGTAGGTGCCCGCCAGCGGCAGGCGGCGCCGGTAGGCCACGACGGCCACGGTCAGCAGCAGCCCCACCACCCCTAGCACCAGCAGGTTGTCGAGGCCCAGTGAGTAGTTTTCGAGATAGAAGCCGCCCAGGTTGACGGCCAGCACCCCGGCCGAGAAGACGCCGTAGCCGAGCAGGGCGACGCGCAAGGCGGCATCCAGCCGCGGCAGGTACCGGCGCGTGTCCAGATAGGCGCGCGTCACCTGCCCTAGGCCCAGCAGCAACAACACCACGGCCAGGTGAATGGCCAGGTTGTTGGGCTCGTACACGTAGCTGCGCCCGTCGGGTGGCACGGCCGTGCTCCACACCGGCCCCGGCAGCAGGGCCCGGAAGTAGCCCCGGAAGGCCGTGACGTAGAGCAGGGCCCCCACCTGCGTGCAGACGTACCAGCGGGTCAGGGGGTCGGGCCGCCGCAGGAAGGCCAGCAGGTTGCTCAGCAGCAGCAGGGCCAGCACGGCCAGCGATACCAGCCAAGCCGTGCGGTAAAACTGCTCGGTGCGCGCCGCCGCCGCCGCGGCCTCCAGGCTGACGTGCAGGTGCACGGCGGGCGGCAGGCGGGCCCGCTCCCCCAGCGACACCCGCACGTAGCACGTCGTCGTCGCCCGCCCCGGCAGGTAGAGTGGCAGCCGGCCCTTGGTGCGCTGGCTGTCGGTGGCCACGGCCTTGCCGGCCCGCCGCGTGCGCCAGGCCTGGGCTTCCTCGTCGAGGTAATAGAGCGTGTTGTCGAGGTCGGGTAGGACCCACAACTGCACGGCCTGCGGGTAGTGGTTGAGATTGCGTAGCCGCAGCCGCAGCCAGTAGCGGCGGGCCTGGGCTGGGTGCAGTGAGTCAGCCGGGGCGAAGGGTAGGGTGGAATCGGTGCGGATGCGCTCCCAGCTATAGCCCAGGTCGGCCAGCACGGTAAGGCGCTGAAGCACCGGCTGGGGAGAGTCCGCCCGCCCCGTTGCCGGCTGGGCGGCGGCGGACAGCCCACCCGTGCAGACACAGATGAGCAGGAGCCAGTAGCGCAGAGGCACGAGAAACGTGGAGGGTAGCAAAACGGAGCGGGCTCATCTTGAGGTATCAGGCAAAGATAACGCGGCAGTTACCCCACCACCTGGACCAGCTAGGCTCCGAGTACTTTGCTGACCTGCACGTTATCATAGATGGTTCTATTTAGTGTCAGCTAGGGCCATGCCATTACGGGAGCAATGAAAGCCGCTATCATACAAGCTCGGCCAGCGGTGTATAACGTGCTCGTGCACATAGAGCCTGCTGCATAAGCTGGTGTGCTTCACCCCCTCTCCTATCAGCTTCTACCTTGTATGCTACTTTCGCGGCCTATCGTTGCCACTACCCCTTCCTCGCCCACCATGCTGGGTTTTTCGCTGCTGCCCGCCATCGTGATGGTGGCCGACATGGTAGCATGAAGCCTTACCCCTTAGCGAAGAATACGTTGAGGCTACACACCCTCCAGAGAAAGCCGCTCGAAGGCTAGGCCAATGTACTCGGGGGGCAGCACCTTGCGCTTGCGCTCGTTCCAGGCGCCGACGGCCTGCACCAAGGTTGGCAGGTCGTCCGCCTCACGGGCGTCAAGCAGGTAATCGACAGTGGCCAGGAGCTCCATGCCGAGGGGCGACTCAAAACCTTCAATAAGCTGGGTGAGGTGAGCTACCTGCTCCTTCTGCTGGTCGGTGAGGTACTGGGCAATGTACGCCTCCACCTCGGGGAATTTCTCCTCCATCAGCGTTAGCTCAGCGAAGGGCTTAGCTTCTTTGTAAGCCATACCGCGCAGATAGGCGCCGTCCATCCGTTGCAGGACGTGGCCCAGGTTCGAGGCGAAAGGGCCATACTGCCCCTTCACAAAGTTGAGCTTTAAGGGCTCGCCCAGGCGCTGGAGAAAGTAGGCCAGCTTCTGCACCTCAATGAGGCTTAGGCTATAGCCAAGCGACGAGTAGGCCCGCATGGCTGCCAGCAGCATAGCGCGGGAGGGCGTCAGCTTCTGCGCGTCGGCGGTGGGCTGGCGCTCCCGCTTGGAGATGGTGGCGGAGGGCTCGTAGAGGTAAACGGGAACAATAATCTCGGCGAGGGACTGCTCGATGAGGGGGCGCACCTGGCTCCAGTTTAGGCCGCCGTTGCCGCAGCCCAGCGGAGGCATGGCCACCGACTTGATGCCATACTCGGCGATAATGCGCTTGAGGTCTTCTAGGCCTTCAGTAATATATTCGAGGCGAGACTTTTCCTTCCAATGCCGCTTAGTGGGAAAATTGATGATGAAGCGCGGGCCAACTAACTCGTGGGTTTCGGTGACGAACATTTCGCCAACGCGAACGCGCTGCTCCTTGCAGGCCTGGCGGTAGAGGCGATAGTTGAGGTCGAAGGCTTCCCTGAACTGCAAGGCAATGCCTTTGCCCATAACCCCCTCGGTGTTGACGGTGTTGATGAGGGCATCGGCGGACGCTTGCAGCAGATTGCCTTCGGCGGTGATAATCATAACTTTGTAAGGGTAGGCAAGGGGCTCAATAGTACCAAGCGGGCCATTCGCGCACGGGCAGCGTGAGGCCAGCCTGTTGCACCATTTGCTCAACCTGGGTGCGAATATGGGAGTTGTAAACAGCAATTCCTACCAAAGCATTCACGGGCACGAACTGGTGAACGAGAAACTCAGCCTGTTTGTGACGTTGCAAATTGGGGTTTTCCAGCGTCGGTTTCCACTGGTCGGCGTAAATGTCAGCCCAGGCCAAATTAGCTAGGTCAGCGGAGCTTTGGTGGAAAGAAGTAATGGCCTCGAAGGCGTGGCCGTCGGTGAAGACGTAGGGCAGGCCTAGCTGCTGGATATGCTGCACATGGCTAATAAGGTAGATAATCTCGGCCTGGGGCTGGTGGCGGCTGATGCGGTAGAGCATAGGACTGCGCGGGCCGAGGTAGAAGGGTACGTAGTCGTTGAGAAAACCACCGGGCGGCAGCGGCACGGCAATGCGGTTGCGCCGGTCGGTCAGGCTGGCATCACCGATGTTCTGGTAGGCAGTGGTGGCCGGGGCGAGATGGTTGCGGCAAAAGATGCCATGCCGCAGAGTATCGGGTAGGTTGGTGAGGTGGGTAATGCGGTAGATACGGGTCGGAATCGGCTGGGGCATAGCTACACTTTTTTAAGCACCGCCGGGTCGATGTAGAAGCCCTGGGCCGATAGCTCATTGGCAAGGCGGCGCTTCCAGCCGCCAGCCTTGTCGTAGGACTCGTAGACAACGCCGTGAAAGTCGCTGGGCTGCTCCAGGTCAGCGCCGGCTACCAGCACGAACACGTTTTTGCGGCCGAGTAGCGCCACGAAGTACCCGAGTTCGAGCACTACATTTTGGCGGGCACGAGGTGAGAGCTTCGGGGCAGTCTTGCCGACGCGCAGACCACCCATGTCGTCGGGACTGAACAGGACGACGGCGTAGCCACAGGCGCGGGCTTCACGGTCGAACTTCTCGATGATGGTCTGGCCCTCGTTGATTTCTTCGTGCAACACAATTCCCTCGATGCCGAAGCGGTTGAGAGTGGCCTGGGCTTCCTTACGCATGGCTTCATCACGGCCGTGCACGATAAACACCTTGCGGCTTTCATCATCGACAGCTTTTAAGATGCGCAAGAGGCTGGCGCGGGCAGTGCTCAGCGCGGCCAGGGGGAGCCGAACGGTGCCACCGAAACCGTTACTGCTGGTAGCCTTGAGCTGGTCGGCCAGGGCGACGAGCTTCTTCTGGTGGGCAGCCCCGCGCGCTAGCTTGGCTTTGTTGAGCAGGCCGGTGGCGGTGGTGGCTGCCGCAGCTAGGGCCTTTTGGGCGGCTTCATCGTGGGTGGGGCCTGAGTGGTAGCCTTGCTTGGCGGCAGGCACTTTGGGCAGTGAAATGGCCTCCACTTTTTCGCGCAGGGCAAGCAGTTTTGTACGGTCCATAAGGTTGCGAAGGGCGCGTTAGGAGCGGCTGGCCCGGGCCTTTTTAGGGGTGGCGCCCAACACGGGCGCGCTGAGTTGCTGGTAGAGGCCAAACAGAAATTCGAGGCGGGCCAGTTCGGTGGGGAACGGCTGCGGGCGGTAGCAGCGGTCTACGGCGCGGTCGAGGGCCTGGTGGGCGCGTGCCAGCGCGGGCGGCATGGTGCTGGGGTCGTAAAGGGCGGCCAGGCTTTCGGTGGGGAAGGCGGCGCGGGCGGCCAGCACGGCTTCGGCGGCGGCAGCTACTGCTTGTCGCTGGGCCTCGGTGGGCGCGGGCGGGAAGGGGTAGTTGTTGTAGACGAGGGTGCCAGAGTAGCGGAAGTCGGACTTCAATCGGCCGCAAACCTGCTTCACCCAAGCCATGTGCATTTCTGAAGTGAGGATGCCGAATAGATACGGTGTGGCGTTGGGAATAATGCTGACCAGATTAGACGCGACAACTTCTTTCGGCATAAAGCCAATGGGAATGTACTTCCGATTCTCGGAGGAAACTCCCGGTACAAGCAGGTAGGCGGAATCAGGTTGACGAATTTCCCCAAATAGAGAAGGAAAAGTAGCGAGCTTGCGTGTCGCCTCCCTATTACTAGCTTCGCGATTTCGCTTCACGTTTGCAATTCGCTCTTTAACCAAAGGCAGCTTGGCAATGGCAGAAGGGGCAATAGCAGTAAGCCATAAGCACCAGCGACTTTTGTTGTTAATGAACTCCTCAGCCCCTACGAAGCGCCGAATAAATTGTGCGGCATCAGGCTCAGCGACTTCTAGGTCAGCCTTTTCCTCATCAGATAAAATCAGATACCCACCATCATTCGGCATTGAGCCAAAAATCATGGGCGGCACATTGCTTAACGGTTTGCTTCTTTTCACTACTACCACCTCCGGCCCATCCACCAAATAGGCATTGATGCTTTTTGCTGGGATTTCCTGCGGGGCGCTGCGCGGGGTGGGGTAGTCGAACAGACGCGGGCTAGGCAGCTTATCAGCCCCGTAGCCCACGATGATGCAGTACACGGCGGCGTTGCCCCGCGCCTCGTTGCTCCACCGGAAGGTGCGGTGGGCAAACTGAATGTGGCAGCGGTAGCGGGTCAGAATCTCGCCCCAAAGCAAGCCTACCTGCTCGCCCTGCGTCACAGAATTGGTGCTCACGAAGGCTACCCTGAGTGCAGGGAATTGCTCAATCATTTGCGCACCTTTTAGGTACCAAGCCGCCACGTAATCGAGCACGCCAGCTCCTTTGAGTTGCGTCCCTGCCACGGCTAGCATGTCGCGCCGTTGCGACTCGGCCATGAGCTTGGAGCCGATAAATGGCGGATTGCCGACGACATAGTATTCCGCCGTGGTCCCGCGTGGTCCCGCGTGGTCCCGCGTGGTCCCGCGTGGTCCCGCGTGGTCCCGCGTGGTCCCGCGTTTTTATTATTCACCGCGTCATTCGCGGCTTCACCAGCTTCCGAAAAAGAGTGCAAATTCAGCATTGAAGCCCAGTTTTCCAAGAGGGAGTTCCCAATTTTGATACGGGCCCCGCCCGTGAGGGGCAGGCGTACGTAGCGTTGGTCGAAGCGGGCCGACAGGGCCAGGTTGAGCTGATGGTCCATGAGCCAGAGGGCGACCTCCGCGATGCGGGCGGCAAACTCCTCCACCTCAAGCCCAGCTACCTGCTCCACGCGCACCTGCTGGTAGAGGGCCAGGTTGAGGCTGACGCCGCCCGCCGAACCCCGCGCAAAGAGGCGGTCGAGCACGGCGTGCTCCACGAGGCGCAGCTCGCGGTAGGCCACCACCAGGAAGTTGCCGCAGCCGCAGGCGGGGTCGAGCAGGCGCAGGCTAGCCACGCGCTGCTGCAAGCGGGTGAGGGCCGCGCGGTTGGTGCCGGCGGCGGCCAGCTCCTGGCGCAGGCCATTGAGCAGCAGCGGGTCGAGCACCTTCAAAATGTTGGGTTCAGAGGTGTAGTGCGCGCCCAGGGTGCGCCGCTGCTTGGGGTCGGCGATGGACTGAAACAGCGAGCCAAACACGGCGGGCGAAATGCGGCTCCAGTCGAAGTAGGTGCAGTCGATGAGGCGCTGCCGGGTGGCCTCGGTGAAGGACGGCGGCCGGAAGTTTTCCCGAAACAGCGCCCCGTTTACGTAGGGAAAGTTGGCCAGGTGCGGGGCCAAGGCGCGGGCGCGCTGCTCCTTGGGCGTGTCGAGAACGGCAAAGAGCTCGCCGAGCTTGGCGCCGAGGTCGTGGCCGTCGGAGGCGGTATGCTCCTCCAGCAAGGCCCGAAACTCGGCCGTGTCGAAGATGGCCGTGTCTTCGGCAAACAGGCAGAAGAGCAAGCGCACCAGCAGCACCTCCAGGGGATGGCCGGCGTAGCCATCGGCCAGCAACGCATCGTGGAGTTGGGCCATGAGCTCGGCGGCCTCGGCGTTGGCGGGGTCTTCGGGGCGCTGGGTGCCAGCGGGCCGGTAGCCTGTGAGAAAGCCAAACAGGTGCAGGTGCTCGGGTAGCTCGGTTAGGGCAAAATCGTGGCGCAGGTTCTGGTCGAGGTCGTAGAGGCGCAGGCGCGCAAAGTCGCTGACGAGCACAAAGCCGGGCAAGTGGGCCTGGGGCAGGCGGGGCAAGTAATCGAGGGCCTGTTGATGGGCAGCGTCGAGGTCGCGGCCCCGGCTTTTCATCTCCACGAGCAGGGTGCCGGGCCACAAGGCGTCGATGTAACCCTGAGAGCCGTCGGGCTTCTTCACACGGGTTTCAAAGCGGGCGCGGCGGTGCCCCTGGGGCGTGAACACATCGAAAAAGTCGCGCAGGAAGGTTTGGGCCTGGGATTTTTCGTCGTAGTCGTCAGCGTGCTGGCGCACAAAATCGGTGGCGCGGTGGCGTAGCTCGGCAAGGGAGAATGGCATGGGGGCGAAGGTAGAAGAAACCCAGCGGCCAGTCAGTCAATTGGATTATAGTCCCGCAGGTATAATAGGGCAGTAGGACATGCAAATGAGCGGCTAGCCAGGCGCCCTCAGCAGAAGTAGTCGGGCATGGGGCTGACTCATAGAATTAAACGCTGTAGCGAGCCCGTACGGAGCTAGCAGTGCGTGCCTAGAGGCACAGATGTGACATTAGCTACTCTTCGCAGGCCCTTATGGCAAATCATCGTAAAATCTTGGCAACGCATTTTGAAGGCCCATTTTGTTAAAGATTAGTAAGGGCGCATTTTAGTCAGGGTACTCCTACGCGTGTGCGTGTAGGGAGCGGCTCTTTTGTGCCCATCGTTCTTTGGGCGGTAGCCTTACCTAAGATGGCTGGCAAGGGTCAGCACCTGCTCGGACTACTTAATGGATAGGCCCGCAATGGCCTACTGCAACCGACCATAAAGGCTGATTTCTTCTGTTAGAGGAGGTAGGGAAAAGAAAGTACTATGTTTCAATTATCGCTGCCTTCGCTAGTCGCCGGAGCATCAGGTGACAGAAGCAGGCTTTGATAACTGCTTCGCTGACAAGGTGATTAGTTTCATAGTCGCGGCCCGCCACGCGCCGGTACCTACTGAGCCAGCCGAAACTACGCTCCACGACCCAGCGCCGGGGCAGTACCACAAAGCCCTTGGTGCCAGCCGGTGCCCGCACCACTTCCACCCGCAGGCCCAAAGCGGCGGCGGCCGTAGCCACCAGGGGCCCCTGGTAGCGAGCATCGGCCCAGAGCAGTTGCAGTTGTGGCGCGTTCGCTTTGGCTTGCGCTAACACGGGAGCCGCGCCTACGGGGTCCTGTACACTGGCTGCTTGCACGAGTACAGCCAGCGGCAGGCCCAGGGTATCGACGGCGATATGGCGCTTACGGCCAGCTACTTGCTTGCCGGCATCATAGCCGTGGCAGCCCCCCTTTTACTGCCCGTGCGTACCGACTGTGAATCAATTGCGCCCGCCGTGGGTTCGGCCTCGCGGCTCAATTGACGCACCTGCTGGCGCAAGCCGTGAAGCAGGCGGTCCCAGGTACCGTCCTCCCGCCAAGCCTCGAACTGCTTGTACACTGTGCGCCAGGGCGGCAAGTCGTGCGGCAGCAGGTGCCAGGCGCTGCCGGCCCGCAACTGGTAAAAAATGGCGTTCAGCAACTCGCGTTTGCTGTGCAGCGGCGGCCGACCCAGGCCACTGCTACGCACGTAGGGTTCCACTAATTCCCACTCAACGTCTGTTAAATCAGTGGCATATGCTCTGCGTGAC
>Ga0308157_10005958_pt1 | contig 14893 bp, 13 predicted proteins | sample PhyBR1_FD_201035 | JGI IMG/M metagenome (GOLD analysis project Ga0308157, IMG submission 201035) | Phyllosphere microbial communities from UC Gill Tract Community Farm, Albany, California, United States - DLSLB.R1 | ecosystem: Host-associated > Plants > Phyllosphere > Unclassified | place: USA...
GATGTACAAGAAAATCCAGTCGCTGGACGACGTGGAAGAGCTGCGCCTGAAGCAGATCCAGCACTTCTTCGAGCACTACAAAGACCTGGAGCCAGGCAAGTGGGTCAAGATCGAGGGCTGGGCCGGCATCGAGGAAGCCAAGGCCGAGCTGGTCAATGGCGTGGAAGCGTTCAAGAAGGGCGCGCAGGGCTAAGCCCGGCTCTGTCACTTCGCGCAACGATAAAAGCCGGCGCCTCCAGGGGCGGCCGGCTTTTTTCTTGCCGCCGCGCCCAGGGCGCCAGGCGCAGCGCTACGCCGTCACCAGCCGATATCCTGCAGCAGGGGCAGGGTCAGGTCGCGCGGCGGCGCGATCTCGTGCGACAGGTCGGCGTTGATCGACGGTTCCATCAACTGGTTCGGGCTCGCTTCGGTCGTGTAGTGCGACACCGACGAGCCGGGCGCATTGACGGTCGGGCTGTACATCAGCATGCGGCGCTGGTCGTCGGCGCCGGCCAGGCGCTCGGGATCGATCGACATCCGCGCCATCACCCCCGACATGGTGCGCGAGCGGGTCTGCAGCGCGGTCTTGAGCCGCAGGCCGTCGGCGCGCGTGATGCGCACCGAGGGAATGGCGATGTCGGGCGCCTCGCCCGGCATGCCGGCCACTTCGCCCGCCACGCTGTCGGCCAGGATCATGCCGGTGGCGCCGGCCGCCTGCACATTGCGCGCCTTGACCGCGTAGTCGCAAACGCCGCGGTCGACCAGCGCGACCTTGCCGCGCACCGTCTGCGCATTCGCGGCGCTCAGGGTGGTGCAGGCCAGGCCGTTGCCGTTGGCCTGGTCGACCACCGGCATCACCTCGCCCCTGAACGCGGTCGTGCCGAGCGGCGTGCCGAAGGCGGCCACCCCCACTGCATACCGGCCGAAGGCGGCGCCCGCCGCGCCGCCGCTGATGGACAGCACCGGCAACGGTCCCAGCGCACCCGGCACCGCGGCGGTGACGTTGGCCCCGTTCCAGGACAGGCCGCGCCAGGCCCTGGCCGAGGCCGCGCGCTGGGCGCTCGTCATCTGGGCCCAGGTGCGGTTGCTGCGGTTGTCGAGCAGGTAGTGGTCCCAGATCGAGGGCCGGCCGAGCAGGGTGAGGCCGGTCTCGTCGTCGGTGAACGACTGGAACCCGAGGCCGTGCGCGATCTCGTGCAGCAGCACCGCGACCAGGTCGATCTGGGCGCCGGCGTTGTTGTCCAGGCCGAGATAGAAGGTGAGACCGGGCACGCAGGTGGGCGTCAGCCCGAGCTGCGAATTGAAGGTGGCGACGATGTGCGCATCCCCGGGGTCGGTCAGGTCTTCGCCGGCCAGCTTGGCGGCCAGCGCGGCCGGATACCAGGTATTGGTGCGCGGCGCGGCCGGGAAGTTGGCCCAGACTTCGGTGGCGCCGGCCGCGCCCAGCACGGCGCTGGTGGCGTTGCAACTGAGCGGCTCGAACGCGGCGTCGATGCGGATCGGGATGTCGCTGTCGAGCGTCGCGCCCCAGGTGTCGGCCGCATGCTGGAAGGCGATCAGGCGCTGTTCGCCCAGGGTCGTGCCGGGGTTGCCGCCGACCGGCTCGGCCCGCGTGGGGTCGTTGAAGCCCACGCCAGGCGCGTTCTGGTTGACGATCACGATGGTGGCGGCGTGCGCCGCGCCGGGCCAGGCGACGCAGGCGACGCCGGCCGCGAACAGGAGCGCGACCGCCGCCAGGCGCGCCAGTGCGCCAGCTGAAACACGGATCGGGAGCTTAGCGGTGATCATGGCGGGCTTTCTCCTGCGCGCCGCCTGGCGCGCCATGGTTGAGATGGGCGTGGACGCCGTCGGCGCCTTCGACGCATTGGTGGTCGACCTTGCCGTCGGGGCCGCGCTTGACGACCGAATACACGAGACGGCTGTTGCCCAGGCGGACGCTTTCGCGGCCGTCGGCGCCGGTCACCAGCGCCGGCAGCGGCGGGCGCGCGCTGGGCGCCGCGGTCCGGGCCCGCAGCGCCTCGGATTCGGCGGCGGATGGCGCCCGCAGCTCGCCGGTCTCGGCGTCGCGCACGACGGTCAGGCCCTGCTGTGGGGTGGCCTGCGGCGCCCTGGATGCCTGGGCCGCCGAAGGCGCAGCCTGGCACAGGGATATCAGGGCCAGCCAGAGCATCGGGATGGCAAGGGGGGAATGGATGCGCATCGAGGATCTCCTTGGATTCATTGGCGGCTGGCCGGACCGACCTTGCGTCGCATCAGGCCGAGGATGCCCAGGCCGCCGGCCAGCATCAACAGGCTGCCCGGTTCGGGCACGGCGGTCACGACCCGCACCGTATCCAGCCCGATATAGCTGAGGTTGGCGGCGTCGCCGAGGTAACGGAAGGCGAAGCGGCCTTCTCCTTCGACCGTCAGGTTGGCGCTCCATTGGCTCCAGTCGGACGGGAAGGCATCGTCGCCGCCGATCGTGGTCAACAGCGTGTCGAACGAGCCGGCGTCGGTACTGCTGCCGGCGCCGAAGCGCACCTCGATCAGGTCGTCGAAACCGTCGGCCAGTTCGCGGTTGGTGAAGAAGGACAGCGTGGTCAGGCCGCTCAGGGTGAGCGTGGGCGTGATCAGCCAGTTGTCGACCACGCCCATGCCGTTGGCTGCGCCGAGGAAGTTGGCGGCGGCATAGGAGCCGGCAGCGCCGGCCTGGGGTGGAAAGATGTCGGTATTGCCTTGGAACCAGGACAGGCCGGGCGGGGTGCTGCGGTTGATGCGGTCCCAGCTGGTCAGGCCGGCCAGGTCGTCGAAACCTTCGTTGAGGATCTCGACGCCTTCCTGGGCGGCCAGCGGCGCGGACGCGGCCGCGCTGACGACCGCGGTGGCGATCATGATAGTAAGTCGTTTCATGGAGTGGAGTGAGTTGGGCCAGAAGGATGGGATTCCCCGCGCTGGCTGACGACGAGGCCATGACTTATTTATAATAAGAATGGCAACAGTCGCGGTCTTGATATGGGTTGAGGCTGCTGTGCGGCGGGTGCCGCGTCCCTCAAATAGAGCGATGGAACTTGATGAAAGCGCTTGCAATTCTGCAAGTCCATGCTGGAAGGAAATCAGATGAGGCGCCTTGGGGTGCGCCTCGAAGGCCCGCCTCAGGGCGGCGCGAGCAGGGGCGCATAGCTGCGCCGGTACAGCCGCTCGCCGAACATGCCGAAGATGGCGGCGCGCGCCAGCGCGGGCAGGGCGCGCATCTTGTCCCTGGCCGCGCACTGGCGCTGGACCCAGCGCACCCGGTGCCGGCGCCGCTCCGAATACGCGGCCAGCGCGGCATCGAGGTCATGCCCGGCGGCCAGGACCTCGGCCAGCACCAGTGCATCCTCGAGCGCCAGCGCCGCGCCCTGCGCCATATTCGGCGAGGCTGCGTGGGCGGCGTCGCCGATGAACACGACCCGGCCCTGGACCCAGTTGTCCATGTCGACCTGGCCGGGACGGCCGAAGTGGACCCGCGCCTCATCGAGCTGGCCGCGTTCGAGCAGCAGGTGCAGCGGCGCGGCGAATTCGTGGAACAGCTCCGGCAGGCTGGCGTGGCGGAACGATTCGGGATCCGTGCCTGGCGGCAGGGTCAGGTCGGCGTAGACATAGGCCTGGGTGCCGCTCACCGGAATGCCCAGGAGCGTGGCGCCATCGCCCAGCATGGCGGTCCAGCCTTCGATGCCGCTCACGTTGTGCGTGATGAAGCGCCAGCAGACCTGGCGTCCGTACTGCGGCCCGATGTCGGGACGCACGATCCGGCGCACCCCGGAATGGATGCCGTCGGCGCCCACGACCAGGTCGTAGAAGGCCGAGCGTCCATCCGTGAAGGCGACCTCGCACAGGCCGCTGGACTGGTCGACGGCCGCGACCGACACGTCGTGGCGCACCCGGGATTCGCCCAAGGCGGCGCCGAGGATGGCGTGCAGGCGCGCATGCGGCAGCGACAGGCAGGGGCCGCAACGGGCCCAGACGTCGCTGGTGATCGTCTCGGTCAGCCGCCAGCCGCGGCGATCCAGGATGGCCTGGCTGGGCACGGCCGCGGCGTTAGCGCGTACCCGGTCGAGCAGGCCCAGGCTGGCGATGGCGCGCGTGGCATTGCCGGGGAGGTAGAGCCCGGTGCCAGAGGGCGATGGTGCGGCAAGGCGCTCCACGACGTCGGCCGCCATGCCGCGCTGCTCCAGGGCCAGGCCCAGTGAAAGGCCGGCGATGCCGCCGCCCACGATCAAGATTTTCCTTTGCATGATGCCGCCGTTCATCCATTCGTCGATGGAATGAATCAAGTGACCCATCCCGCGTACAGATACGCGGTACGCCGCCGTTCGGATGCGGCGCCTGCATGCAAAGGCGGCGTGGCGTCAGCCGGGCGCCGCCCGCCGCGCCAGCCACGCCCGCACGCGCAGCTTGCCCACGATCCCGATCGGGAAGAAGTAAATGGAGAGAATGAACAGCACGCCCAGCCACAGCAGCCAGCGGTCCGGATGCAGGGCCGCGGCCAGCAGCGGGACGCCTTCGAGCGCGGTCGAGCCGTGCGCCATCAGTTCCTTCAGGTAGTTCTGGGCCAGGATGAACAGGGTGGCGCCGATCACCGCGCCATACATGGTGCCCATGCCGCCGATGACGACGATCAGGAGAATGTCGGTCATCACCTCGAAACCGAGCGAGGTCTTTGGCCCCACATAGCGCAGCCACAGCGCCATCAGGGCGCCGGCCAGGCAGGCCACCAGCGCCGCCAGGCAGTTGGCCCAGATGCGGTAGACCATGGTGCGGTAGCCCAGCGCCTCGGCGCGGAACTCGTTCTCGCGGATCGCCTGCAGCACCCGGCCGAACGGCGAATTCACCAGCCGCAGCAGGAACAGGAACAGCAGCAGGCAGCCCAGGAATACCAGGTAATAGGTAATCACCTTGCCGTCGACGTAGCGTCCGAACACTTCATTCTCGAACAGCAGGAAGCTCGGCGACAGCACCTCGGGCACGCTGAAGGTCACGCCGTCCTCGCCGCCGGTCAGGTCGGACAGCTGCGAGGCCAGCACCGCGAATGAAGAAGCGACGGCCAGCGTGATCATGGCGTAGAAGATGGCGCGCACGCGCAGCGCGAACAGGCCGACCACCAGCGCCAGGGCCAGCGCCAGCAATAGCGCGATGCCGAGCCCCGTCATCGCCACGCCCCAGGTGGGTTCGTCGACCCGCGCCAGCGCCAGGCCGATGCCATACGCGCCGATGCCATAGAACATGGTGTGGGCAAACGAGACGATGCCGGTGTACCCCAGCAGCAGGTCGTAGGAGGCCACCAGCACGATGTAGATGCAGATCGTGGCCGCCGTGTTGAGCGGGCGCGCGCCCGAGGTCAGGAAGGGCGCCAGCGCGAGCCCCAGCAGGATCGCCAGCAGGACGCCGGTCAGGATGCGGCTGCGCGGCAGGTCGCCGGAGAGAAGTCGATGCAGCATGAGAGGTCAGCTCCGTGAGTTCGAATACAGCCCGGCCGGGCGCCACAGCAAGACCGAGATCATCAGGATGATGCTCGAGACCAGCGCGATCTTGGGGGCCAGGAAGCCGGCGTAGTTGGCCACCAGCGCCATCAGGAGAGCGCCGATGAAACAGCCGCCCACCGACCCCAGGCCGCCGATGATGATCACGATGAAAATCATCACCATGATCTCGCTGCCCATCGCGGCCGTGAGGGTTTCCTTGTACAGGCCCCACATCACGCCGCCCAGGCCGGCCAGGCTTGAGCCGGCCGCGAACACGACCACGAACAGGCGCCGGATGCGGTAGCCGAGGGCCTCGACCATCTCGCCGTTCTCGACCCCGGCGCGCACCAGCAGGCCGATCTTGGTGCGGTTGAGCACCAGGAACATCGCGACAAAGACCACCAGGCCGACCACCACCGCGACCAGGCGGTACTTTTCGACCGCCGCATCGCCCAGCAGGATCGCGCCGCGCAGCGCGGTCGGCAGCGGCAGGGCGATCGTCTCGGCCCCCCAGATCACGTGGATCAGCTGCTCGGCCACGATCATGCCGCCCATCGTGATCAGGATCTGCTTGAGGTGCTGGCCATACACCGGCTTGACGATGATGCGCTCGAAGGCCCAGCCCAGGAGACCCGTGACCACCATCGCCAGCGTGACCGCCAGGGCCAGCACGCCCAGGTTGATCAGCAGCGAGTCCATCTCGAGCCAGCCGCGCATCGGCAGCAGCACCAGCGTGGCGCTGAAAGCCCCGACGGCGACGAAGGCGCCATGGCCGAAGTTCAACACGCTCATCAGGCCGAACACGAGGGTCAGGCCGCTGGCCATGATGAAGATCATCATGCCCATCGCCAGGCCGGCGACGGTGAGGGTGAGCCAGGTGGGGAAGCTGCCGACCAGCGGCAGCATGACCAGCATCAGCGCGGGCACCAGCAACAGCGGCGCGATGTCGCGTCTGGCCGCCGGCAGCGGCGCATCCGCTTGCGTAGTAGGGAGGATTGCACTCATGGTGATTCCTATTGGTGGGAGTCGAGCGACAGGCCGAGCAGGCGCTGTTGCAGCGCGGCGTCGCCCGCCAGCGCGGCCATCGTGCCGGCATGGGCCACGCGGCCGTCGTCCATCACGGTCACGCTGTCGCCCAGCGAGCGCACGAAATTGAAGTTTTGCTCGACCAGCAGGATCGTGGTCTGCTGCTGTTTGAGTTCGCGGAAGGCCGCAATCAGGCTTTGCACGATGCTTGGCGCCAGGCCCTTGGTCGGCTCGTCGACCAGCAAGAGCTTCCTCGGTTCGACGATCGCGCGGGCGATCGCCACCATCTGCTTCTGGCCGCCCGACAGGTTCCCGGCAGGGTAATTCCAGAACTTGCGCAGGGCCGGGAAGAAGCCGCAGATCCAGTCGACCCGCGCCTGGTCCAACGGACCGTTGCGGGCGGCCAGCACCAGGTTTTCGCGCACCGTCAATTCGGAGAACACGGCCATGTTCTCGGGCACGTAGGCGATGCCGGCGCGGGCGATGTCGGGCGTGGCCATCTGCGTGATGTCGCGGCCGTCGAAGTGGATGGCCCCGGCGCTGGCCTTCCACAGCCCCATGATCGTGCGCAGGGTCGTGGTCTTGCCGGCGCCGTTGCGGCCCAGCAGGACGGCCAGTTCGCCGCGCGGCACGACCAGGTCGACGCCTTGCAGGATGTGGTATTGGCCGATGTGGGTGTGGACGCCGGAAAGCCGCAACAGCGGTTCGCGCTCCGCGGGGTCAGGCGCCAGCATGTTCGGGTTCGGGTGTTCCAAGATAGGCTTCCTGTACGATCTTCGATTGCATCACTTCGCGCGGATCGCCGTCCGCCACCAGCGTGCCGTTGTGGAGCACGACGATGCGGTCGGCCAGCTGGCGCACCACGTCCATCTTGTGCTCGACCAGCAGCACGGTCTTGTTCGATACGAGCTTTACCTGGCGGATCAGGTCGAGCACCACCGGCACTTCGTCGACGCTCATGCCGGCTGTGGGTTCGTCGAACATCATCACGCTGGGCTCCAGCGCCAGCAGGATCGCCACTTCGAGCTTGCGCTGGTCGCCATGCGACAGGGCGCCGACAAACATGTCGCGCCGCCCCATCAGCGCCACCCGCTCCAGGTAGTGCTCGGCGCGCGCGATCAGCTCCTTGTGGCTCGACCAGATCGAGAAGAAGTTCAGGCCCATGCCGGCGCGGCTCTGCACCGCCAGGCGCACGTTCTCGATCACGGTCAGGTGCGGGAACAGGTTCGTCAACTGGAAGGCGCGGCCGATGCCGAACCGCGTACGTTTGGCCGCGCCATCGCGCGTGATGTCGCGGCCATGCAAGGCCACCGCGCCGCTGGTGGCCGCCAGCTGGCCCGAGACCAGGTTGAAGTAGGTGGTCTTGCCGGCGCCGTTGGGACCGACGATCGCGGTCAGCGTGCCGGGATGGAAATCCGCCGTCACCGCATTCACCGCGACGTGTCCGCCGAAGCGGATGGTCAGGTCGCGGGTCGACAGCGAAGGCGTCGCTGGAGTGGAGCCCGCCATGTCAGCGCTTGTTCTTCACCGGCAGCGGCATTTCGCTGGCCGGGATCTCGCGCACCAGTTCCAGCAAGTCCCATTCGCTCTTCTGGTCCTTCTTGATGCGGAAGTGGTACATCGGCTGGATCGCCTGGTGGTCTTCCTTGCGGAACGTCATCAATCCCTTCGGGGTCTCGAAGCTCATGCCCTCCATGGCCGCCACCATCTTGTCGCCGTTACCGTCCGGGACTTTCGAGAGCGCCGCGACCACCGCGCCCGCCGCCGCCATGCCGCCGGCCGTGAACATATCGGGCGGCGTCTTGAAGCGTTTGGTGTGCTCCCTGACGAACCAGTCGTTCATTTTATTTTTCGGGAAGTCGTAGTAATAATAGATGGTGCCCTGGGTGCCGGCAAAGTTCTTCCAGGTCTTCATCACCGGCAGGATGTTACCGCCCGGGGACAGCACGATGCCGTAGCGCTCGGGCTTCAGGTCGGCGATCTTGTTCATCGGGTTCGGACCGGCCCAGACGATCTGCAGGATGCGCGGCTGCGGCTTGTCCTTGAGCGCATCGAACAGGCGCTGCGACGAGGCGGTGAAGTCGGTCGTCGCCAGCGGCGCGTATTCTTCATGCACCACCTTGGCCCCGCTGCCGGTGGCGGCCAGCGCTTCCTTGCCGGCCTTGATGGCGTCGCGTCCGAAGGCGTAGTCTTGCGTGAGGAATCCGATGCTGCCGCCCTTCAGGGTGCTGGCCGCGGCCAATGCATCCTGCATCGAGCTGCGCGCGGTGCGGAAGATGTACTTGTTCCACTTGTCCCCAGTGATGGCGTCGGCCACCGCCGGCTCGACGATCAGCACTTTCTTGTATTCCTTCGCCACCGGCAGCATCGCCAGCGCCGAACCGGACGATGTGGTGCCGACGGCGATGTCGACCCGGTCGTCGCCATAGGCTTCGGCCAGCAGGGTGCGTCCAAGATCGGGTTTGCTTTGGTCGTCCTTGACGATTACCTTGATCTTGCGGCCGTTGATGGCCATGGTTCCGTTGGTCAGGTATTCGAGGCCGAGCATGAAGCCGGCCTCGGTCTCGCGCGCATACGATTCCATGATGCCGGTCTTGCCGGCGATGAGGGCGACCTTGAAATCCTTGCCCTGTGCCAGTGCGCCAGGGGCGGCGCCGGCCGCAAAGGCAAAGACCAGCGACAGGGCCAGGGGCTTGATGAGAGTTTGCATGGTGTGTCTCCTTGTATTTATTTACGGGACCCGCGCCAGGAAAGCGCCGATCGCCTCGAAGGCTTCCGGTTCGGTGAGCATCGGCGCATGGCCGACGTTCGGCACTTCGGCATAGGCCAGGCTGGGCGCCGCCTTGCGCATCCAGGCCGCCTGTTCGGGTTCGACCAGGTCGGACAGTGCGCCGCGGATCATCAGGGTAGGGCGGTGCCGCGTCAGGCGCCGGAACGCCATCCGCAAGGCCAGCGAGGTTGGAGGAAGTCTACCGTTTTGCAGGCTGTGGGCAATACCCGGATCGTAGCGGGCGCACAACAGGCCGTCATCGCGCTGCTCGAAGGCGCGCTGGGCCCACTTGTCCCACTCGGCGTCCGGATTGCCCGGGAAGGCGCAGGCATTGATGTCGCGCACATAGCAGGTGGCCTCGTCCCAGCTGGCGAACGTGGCCGGCTTGCCGACGTAGCCTGCGATGCGCGCGAGGCCGCGCGGGGACAGCACCGGGCCGATGTCGTTCAGCACCGCGCCGGCCACCAGGTCCAGGCGCTGGGCCGCAAGGGTCATCGTGATCAGGCCACCCATCGAGGTGCCGATGAAGACGGCGCGCGCGATGCCCAGCGCATGCATCAGGGCCACCACGTCGGCGGCGTAGACCAGCGGCGTGTAGTTGGCCGGGTTCGGGTCGCGCGCCGAGTGGCCGCGGCCGCGCACGTCGACCGCCAGCACGCGCCGTCCGAGGCCGGCCACCTGCGGCGCCAGTTCGTCGAAGTCGAGCGAGTTGCGGGTCAGGCCGTGGATGCAGATCACGGGAAGGCGGGCGGCGCCGCCGGCGCCGTGGTAGTCGCGTGCGTACAGGGCGAGGCCGTCGCCGCTGGTATAGGTGATGGGAGTGAAGAGTGGCACGCTCGATGGTTCCAGGTCAGGTCCATGCAGGGCACGGGCAGCAGAGGCCCGTGCCGATTCCTTTGTCAGAAGCGCAGTTCCAGGGTGGCCGACACCGTGCGCGGGTTGCCGTAGAAGGCGGTCAGCGTGCCTTCGTTGCCCAGGGTCGGGAACAGGTAGCCGGCGGTCTTGTAGTGCTCGTCGCCCAGGTTCTTGCCGTGCAGGCCGGCGCGCACCTTGCCGTCGGCGCGGGTCCAGACGATCGACGCATCCCAGATCCGGTACGACTCCTGGTCCAGGATCGACGGCGTTTCGAATTGGGCGGTGGCGCCCTTGTACGACCAGCTGCCGATCAGCGAGACGCGGCCGTTGTGGCCCATGACCGGCAGCGGGATGTCGTAGTTGGCGCGCAGGTTGGCCGAGTTCTTCGGCGTGTTCTGGAAGGTGCGCTGGCCGGCCATGTTCACGCCCGCCACGATGTATTCCTTGTACTCGGCGTCGATATAGCTGTACATGCCGGCGACCATGAAGTTGGGCGTGAAATTGGCCACCGCTTCCAGTTCGGCGCCCTTGATCTTGGCCTTGCCGGCATTGGTGGTCACGCCGGCAAAGCTGTCGTCGCGGCCGTCGCCATTGGTGTCGATGGCCACCGAGCCGGGAATCTGCACGTCCTGGTAGTCGCTGTAGAACAGGGCGGCGTTGGTCGTGATGCGCCCGCCGTTGAAGGCCGACTTGAGGCCCAGCTCATAGGTCTCGATGGTCTCGGGCGCGTAGCCGGCGCGCGCGGTGGCGAGCGGGATCGCGGTGCCGACCACGTTCAGGCGCGGATCGAAACCGCCGCCCTTGAAGCCTTCGGAATACGAGGCGTAGACATTGTGGGCCGGGTTCATCTTCCAGTTGACGGCCACGCGCGGCGTGAATTTCTTGTCCTCGCGCTCGAGCATGCCGTTGCGCAGGTCGGTGTCGGTGCGGAACAGGATCGCGCCCGGGTTGCCCATATCGGGCGTGCCGGCCAGGCCAAAATAAATCTGGCGCAGCACGTCGGCCTCGCGCTTGTCGACCGTGTAGCGCCCGCCCAGCGACAGGCTCACGCTGTCGGTCAGGTTGTAGCTGCCGTCGAAGTAGGCGGCCCATGCCTTGGTGTCGATGTCGCCCATCGTGTAGGTGGAGGTCGGCACGGCGCCGGCCAGGATGGTGTCGAATTTGTTGAAGGCGTTGGCGTCCATATAGTAGACGCCGGCCACGCCCTGCAGGCGCGGGCCGTTGTAGCTCACCTGCAGTTCCTGGCTGAACTGGCGGTTGGTGTACAGCGCCGGCACTTCCATGTCGACCACGGGCAGGGCGTCGAAGTCGATCGGGGCATACGACTTGTCGCGGCGCGCGGCCGTGATCGACTTGACGCTCCATTCGCTGTTCACCATGTATTCGATGGTGGCCGAACCGCCATAGGCGCGCACTTCCTGGTCGTGGCCGAGGGCGCGGGTCAGGTTGCCGCGGGTGTCGAACACGTCTTCCAGGATCGGGGCCCCGCTGGTGCGGCCGACGATCAGGCGGTGGCCGTTCTTGGGATTCGAGTCGTCTTGCGTGAAGTCGCCTGCCAGGCGGATGAACAAGTCCTGGTTGGGCGTGAATTCGGCCGAAACGCGGCCGGCGGTGACGTCCTTGTCGTAATTGCCCTTGCCCGTGTACAGGTTGTCGCCGAAGCCGTCGCGCTTGAAGCGGGCGAAGGTGGCGCCGATGCGGGCGGTGTCGGTCAGCGGCGTGCTGGCGGTGACCACGGCTTCTTTTTGTCCGAATTCGCCGACCGTGGCGCGCACGCGCACGTCGCGCTGAGGGCCCAGCTTGCGGGTCACGTACTTGACGGCGCCGCCAATGGTGTTGCGGCCGTACAGCGTGCCCTGCGGGCCGCGCAGCACCTCGATCCGCTCGACGTCGTAGATATCGGCCACCGCCGCTTGCGGGCGGGCCAGGTAGATGTCGTCGACATAGATGCCGACGCCGGATTCGAAGCCGGCCAGCGGGTCGGCCTGGCCGACGCCGCGGATAAAGGCGGTCAGGGTGCTGTTGGTGGCGCGCGAGGCCTTGAGGGTGGTATTGGGCAGCGCCAGGGCCAGGGCGGTCACGTCGGGCACGGCCTGCTTGGACAGCTGGTCGGCGCTGAACGCGGTGACCGAGACCGGGACGTCCTGCAGGGTCTCTTCGCGCCGGCGCGCGGTGACGACCACTTTCGACACATTCTCCTCGGCCGAAGCTGCTGCTGGAGTGGCCGACGGGCTGGCCGTATCCTGGGCCTGGGCCACGCCCATGGTCCCGCCGGACAACGCCAGCAGGGCGGCGGCGGACTGGTTCAGCAGCTTCATCTTGTTCCTGGTCAGACGCATTCTAGTCTCCTCATTTATTGGTATGGCATCCGTGCGATCGAGCGCATGCCAACCAGTGTGCCAAGGTCGGGTTTGCTTGAATAGACAACGATCGCCCACCCCGTTGTGCATTAATGCACAGCCCGCTTGCCGGCCTGATTGTCGGCCTACACGGTGAGCTTTCCTAGGGACAGATGCCGCATTGCACCATTTTGGCGGCGCCGCAGGCATCGTCGGTAATTTGCTTGCAGAAGGAATGTGCACGAGTGCACAATGTGTCATCTTGATATCTAACAAGCGATCTCATGAATACGCTGCCCGAGTGGACGGATCTGCGGTTCTTCCTGGAGCTGGCCCGCGCGGGCACGCTGTCGGGCGCCTCGCGCCGCCTCGATGTCGAGCACACGACTGTCGCGCGCCGCATCGACCGGCTCGAGACCCAGCTCGGCGCCACCCTGTTCGACCGTTCGCGCGAGGGATATGAGCTGACCGAGGTCGGCCTGGCCCTGCTGCCGCATGCCGAGGCAATGGAAGGCGCGGCGCTGGCCGCGGCCGAGCAGATCGGCGGCGCCGAAGTCGCGGCCCACGGCGTGGTGCGGCTCGGCGTGCCCGAGGTGTTCGGCGTCAAGGTCGTGGCGCCGCTGCTGGTCGGTTTGCTCGACCAGCACCCCGACCTGCAGATCGACCTGCTGGCGCTGCCGCGCTTCGCGAACCTGGCCAACCGCGAGGCCGACCTGGGCGTGATGCTCGACCCGCCCACCACCGGCCGCTATATGGTGACGCGGCTGGCCTCGTTCCGCTTCTACCTGTATGCCTCGCCAGGCTACCTGGCGCGCCATCCGCCGATCCGCCAGCAGGCCGACCTGGCGCGCCACGATTTCGTCGACTACGTGCAGGACCGGCTGGCCAGCCGCGAGCTGTCCTACCTGAACGAACTCGGTTTCACGCCGCGCCGCCGCATGTGCTGCTCGGGCATGACGGCGCAGATCGAGGCGGCCTCGCTGGGCATGGGCTTGATGATGGCGCCGCCGTATGCGGTGCCGGGCGACGGCCGGCTGGTGCCGGTGCTGCCGGGTTTCTCGGCCGAGCGCTCGTTCTGGCTGGCCGCGCCGACCGACCTGTATCGCCTGCGCCGCGTGAAAGTGGTGTGGAACGTGCTGCGCGAGTATGCCGACAGCTCGCCGGGCCTGTTCGTCCAGGATGGCATGCAGGGCGCATTGGCGCCGAATTGAAGAGCGCGGTATCCTCGCACGGTTCACATTTGTAAAGGCATCCATGCGTAGCCAGATCAGCGACGACATCACTTTCCGCAAACTCGAGATCCTGCTGGCCTATATGGAAGGCGGCAACCTGAACGCCGCCGCGCGCATGCTCGACATCAGCGCGGTGAGCGTGCACCGGGCCCTGCATTCGCTCGAAGATGGCATGAGCTGCCAGCTGTTCAGCCTCCAGGGCCGCAACCTGATCCCGAACGAGGCGGCCCAGGTGCTGGCCGAAGTGAGCCGCGAAGTGGTCAAGATGATGGCGGACGGGATCGCCGCGACCCGCTCGGCGGCCGGCTATTCGGCCGACCACCTCAGGATCGGCTCCCTGTATTCCCTGACCACCGGAGCCATCCCCGAAGTCATCATCGGCATCAAGCTGCGCAAGCAGGAAATCGAGACCGAGCTGGTGCTCGGCTCGAACGCCGACCTGCTGCATAAACTCAAGCAGAACGCGATCGACGCCGCGCTGATGGGCATCCCCGACCCCGATCCCGAGATCGAGTCGATCGCGCTGTTCGAGGACGATGTGTTCTTTGCCGCGCCGGCTGGTTCGCCGTATGCCGGCATGCACGAAGTCGACCTGCGCCAGTGCGCGTCCGAGAAATTCGTGTGCCTGAAGGACGGTTTCGTGACCCTCAAGGGCTTCCAGGAAGCGTTCCGCATCGCCGGCTATGCGCCGACCATCGTCACCCGGGTGGGCGACATCTTCTCGCTGATGAACCTGGTCGCGGCCGGCATCGGCTATACCTTGCTGCCGGGGAGGGTGCGCAATGCCTTCGGCGACAAGGTGCAGCTGATCCCGCTGAAGGCGGATTACCGCATGCAGCAGACCATCGGGCTGTCCTTCCTGCGGGTGCGCGAACGCGATCCGAACCTGCTGGCGCTGGCGGCGGTGTGCCGGATGCTGAAGCACCAGCCGTCCACGTCCTGACGCGCCGCTTTTGATTCGGGTCAGCGCAAACTGCGCAAGGCCCCCTCCAGGTGCGGATAGCGAAACACGAAGCCTTCGCGCTGCAGGCGCGCCGGCGTCACGCGCTGGCCTTCCAGCAGCAGGTCGGCCTGCTCGCCCAGCGCGAGCCGCAGCGGCCAGGCCGGCGTGGGCACGAAGCAGGGGCGTTTCCAGACGCGCGCCGCGGCCTGGCTGAACGCGGCTTGCGTGACCTGCTCGGGCGCGGTGAAATTGCTGGCGTTCGCACTGGC
>Ga0308157_10005959_pt1 | contig 14890 bp, 11 predicted proteins | sample PhyBR1_FD_201035 | JGI IMG/M metagenome (GOLD analysis project Ga0308157, IMG submission 201035) | Phyllosphere microbial communities from UC Gill Tract Community Farm, Albany, California, United States - DLSLB.R1 | ecosystem: Host-associated > Plants > Phyllosphere > Unclassified | place: USA...
AGCGTGGCAATATCGGCAGGTCCATCAACGAGCGGCAGCAAGGAGCGGCGGATTGTTTCTGGATCGATTGTCGGCAAATCGCCCTGCACATTGACCACTGCTTCGATCTCGCCATTCGGATCGACTTTTTGCAGCGCTTCATAAATTCGGTCCGAACCCGACTCATGATCACTGCGCGTCATAATGACCTCATGACCATGCGCCTGAACGGCAGCAAAAACCTCTTCACTGTCTGTCGCTACCACCGTGCGGCCAAGCTTTGCCGCCACAGCCCGGTCTGCCACATGCACGATCATCGGCTTGCCGCAAATATCCGCAAGAGGCTTGTTTGGCAGGCGAACTGAGGCCATGCGCGCCGGAATGAGTGTCAGTGTTTTCAAAGTCTGAAGCATGATCGTCTCGTCATGTGTGGTTTAGCCGGAAAGGTCTTCTTGCGCCTTCTTTTGACATTTATCTACCCACCCATTGCAGCAAAAGTGTCAAAAAGTCACGGGGGTAGCAGACCTTATAAGTGTTGCACCCCCCCGGTAAAAGACCTAGTTTCCGCCCAATGCCGGGGAGAGACTTGCCAGACTTACACATAGGTTTTGCATGCCGGCCTTTGGAGGCGTTGAGTAGAGGGAGCGCTGACCGGCGATGAATTCAACCCGGACGAACAAGTTTATCATGGCTTTTCTAGCCGCAGTTTTTGTTGTCATGACAACCGGCATTCTGTCCGATACGTTGTTTCATGCACCTGCACCTGAAAAACCAGGTTTCATAATTGAAGCAGCAGAGGCTTCAACAGGCGGTGAAGCAGCTCCAGCCAAGGAAGAAGTGTCGATTGCTGTTCTTATGCAATCTGCTGACCCTGCGCGCGGCGAGACAGTTTTCAAGCGTTGTGCTGCCTGTCACACATCTGAAAAAGGTGGAGCCAACAAGGTTGGTCCGCATCTTTGGGATGTAGTGGACCGCCCAGCCGCATCGGTTGATGGCTTTGGCTATTCCGCTGCCATGAAGGCTTTCGGTGCGGAAGGAAACAAATGGGATTATGAACATCTCAACAAGTTCCTCACCTCGCCAAAAGGCTATATCAAAGGCACGGCGATGGGCTTTGCTGGCGATAAAAAAGACAATGAACGCGCTGACCTGATTGCGTTCCTGCGCACCCTTGCTGACAATCCTGCACCGCTTCCAACTGCTGACGCAGCGCCTGCTGCAAGTGGCGAAGCAAAGCCTGAAGGCGAAGCAGCACCAGCTGCTAGTGAGGCGGAAAAACCAGCGGATCCAGCAGCAGCTCAACCGGCACCGGCTAACTAAAACTCAACAGTTACGAGATAAAAAATGCCGGGCTTTGCCCGGCATTTTTGTTTTGTGCATCAGTTTAGCTTCGGATGACGATCCACAAGCGACTGCCTGCGTATTCTCAGCGCTTCTATATCACCTTCGAGAGATGCGATCTTTTCATCGATATCTTCAACGCGCTCTTCGATATGATCATAGGCCTCTTGAAGCAGCAGCTTTGCTTCAGACTTGTTCGACGCACTCGGCGTATCGCCGCGAAGTGGCTTGTTCGCTGTTTCTGGCAAAAAGAATGCCGTTATCAGACCAACGACCGAAGCTATCATCAGATAATAGGCTGGCACATAAAGGCTGTCGGTTGCTTCCACCAGCCAGGCAGCCAGTGTCGGCGTCAGGCCCGCGATAATGATCGAGATATTAAACGCGCTTGCCAATGCGCTGTAGCGTATTCTTGCTGGGAACAAAGCAGGCAAGGTTGATGCCATAACGCCCGTCAAACAGTTCAGGAAAACTGCTAAGACGAGAAGGCCTGCAAAAATCTCTGGCGTGTTACCGCTCGTCACGAGATGAAATGCCGGCAAAGACAGAAATAGCAAACCCAGACTACCAATGAGCAAAAATGGCCGGCGGCCAAATCGGTCGCTAAAGAAGCCAACAACCGGCTGCACGAAAAGCATTCCTATCATCACGACAATAATGATCAGAACGCCATGGTCCTCGGAATATCCGAGGCTTTGCGACAGGTAAGTCGGCATGTAAGTCAGCAGCATATAGTAGGTGATGTTCGTCACAAGCACCATGCCGATGCACACAGACAATGACTTCCAATAACTGCGAACGATCTCTTTGAAAGATATGCGCGGACGATCTTCAATCGCGTCTTTATCTTCCTTCTCCATGCGCTCAAGCTGCTGGGTGAAGGCTGGCGTTTCTTCCGCCGCATGGCGGAGGTAAAGCCCGATCAGCCCAAGTGGTGCAGCCAGATAAAACGGCAGACGCCATCCCCAATCAAGAAATGAAGCCTCGCCCATCATTGTGCTTAGAAACACAACCAGTCCAGCACCCATCACAAAGCCAGCGATCGACCCAAAGTCGAGCCAGCTGCCAAGGAATCCGCGTCTGCGATCTGGTGCATATTCCGCCACGAAAATGGCAGCGCCCGTATATTCTCCACCAACGGAGAAGCCCTGAACGAGCTTGCACACAAGCAGCAAGACCGGTGCCCAGATGCCAATCGTTGCATAGGAGGGAATAAGGCCGATACAGAATGTGCTGGCGGCCATGATGATGATCGTTAGCGACAAGACTTTTTGACGTCCGAAGCGATCACCCATCACTCCGAAAAATAGTCCGCCAAGTGGGCGGACAAGAAATGGCACCGAAAATGTTGCCAATGCGGCAATGGTCTGAATGCCGGGTGCCGCATTGGGAAAAAACACCTGTCCCACGGCATAGGCAACAAAGCCATAAACGCCGAAATCAAACCATTCCATCGCGTTGCCAAGCGCCGCAGCGGTGATAGCTTTTTTCAGTTTAACGTTATCAATGACTTTGATGTCTTGTATTTTTAATGGTTCAACCTGAGTTGCAGTGGCTGAAGTTTCGTTTTGCACCATTCGCCGAGCCTTTATACGCCTTGGTCATATTAGTTATTACTTGCAATAAAGCGGACGACTTCTGAAAAACAAGGCAACTGAACGGAACAATCAGCTTTAAAGCGCGAAATGCATTTCCTCCGCAAAAGCAACAATGTTCGCCGCGAACCAAGAAAGTGCTAAAAAAGCTGATAATTGAAAGAAAATTTAGTTAGACCAGCTATTTATTGCCCGCGCGCCTTTCTTCCTCCGCAAAAACCCATAAAACTTGGTCCCAATATATCCGAAGCAGAAACGGAGATGCTGGATGAAGGGTTTTTGGGCGGGCGCTTTCGCAGTCACCATGTTGGCGAGCACGGTATCCTTTGGTTACGCGGCGGATGGCGAACCACAATGGCGCACCTCTTCCAGCCTCATTGGCGAACCCAAATATCCAGCTGGTTTCAAGCATTATGACCATGTAAATCCTGATGCGCCGAAAGGTGGCGCGCTCAATCAGGTCGCGGTTGGCACATTCAACAGCTTCAATCCTTACGTCATTCAAGGTGTGCCAGCAGCTGGCCTCGCCCCATTCGGCGGCGGGATGCTTTACGACACACTGATGAGCGACTCGCTTGATCAGGGCTCAACACAATATCCTCTGATCGCCGAGGCCTTGCAGTATCCTGATGATTATTCATGGGTGAAGTTCAAGCTCAATCCCAATGCGAAATGGCATGATGGCCAACCGATCACCGCAGATGATGTCATCTGGTCATTCGACGTGCTGAAAAAGCAGTCGCCTATGTATAACAAATATTATGGCGACGTCGAAAAAGCCGAAAAGACCGGCGACCATGAAGTGAAGTTCACCTTCTCAGAAAAAGGCAATCGCGAACTTCCGCAAATCTTAGGACAGCTTGCCGTGCTTCCGAAGCACTGGTGGGAGGGCAAAGATGCGCAAGGAAAACAACGCGACATTAGCCGTCCGACACTGGAAATTCCGCTGGGTTCAGGCGCTTATAAGATTAAGAGCGCCGTGCCGGGAAGTTCAGTCGTATGGGAGCGCGTTGCCGACTATTGGGGCAAGGATTTGCCCGATAGTGTTGGCCGCAACAATTTTGATGAAGTGCGTTACGAGTATTACTTAAGCGAAGATGCAACGTGGGAAGCCTTCAAAAAAGGTGGCCAATACGATTATCGTAATGAAAATCGGGCGCAGCGCTGGGCCGAGCAGTATAATTTCCCCGCGGTACAGCGCGGCGATGTGGTGAAGAAGTCCTTTCCATATAATGCTGTGGGTCGGATGCAGGGCTATTTCCTTAACACCCGCAAAGACAAGTTCCAGGATCCGAAAGTGCGTGAAGCGCTGACATACGCTTTCGATTTTGAATCGATGAACCGACTGCTGTTCTTCAACCAATATACCCGCATCAACAGCTATTTCTCTGGCAATGAATTGCAGCTCGATGGTCCGCCGACAGCTGAAGAAAAAGCCATTCTTGAAACGGTAAAAGATGCGCTACCCGCAGCAGCCCTGACCGAAGAATTCAAAGCGCCCGTTTATGACACGCCACAGGCAACACGCGATAATCTGCGTAAAGCGTTGCAACTCTTTGGTGAAGCAGGCTGGAAATTACAGAACAACAAGCTGGTTGACGCCAATGGCAAGCAGTTCACGATTGAGTTTTTAGATGACGGCCCAACATTTGAACGCGTCCACAATCTCTATATCCAAAACCTGAAAAAGATTGGTATTGATGCGCGAATTCGCACCGTCGATGCCGCCCAGTATCAGGCCCGCCTCAATGACTTCGACTATGACGTCATATCGTCTGTTACCGCGCAAACTGCCTCTCCGGGCAACGAGCAGCGCGATATGTGGGGTTCAAAAGCCGCCGACTTCAAAGGTAGCCGAAACTATGCGGGTATCAAGAATCCAGCCATCGACAAGCTGATTGATCGTATTATCTATGCGAAAGATCGTGACGAACTGGTAGCGGCAAGCCACGCGCTCGATCGTGCGCTGTTGTGGAACTACTATGTCATTCCGCAATGGTATTCTGACCACATCAATGTAGCCTATTGGAACAAGTTTGGTATGCCCGATAAGCAACCCGATTATATGGGAATTGACCCGTTTTCGTGGTGGGTAGATCCTGCAAAGGAATCAAAGATCAAGACTGGCACCCAGTAGAGTATCGATAGAATGACCACTCTTCGCATGGATCGCCGCCATTTTCTCGGACTCTCAGGCAGTGCAGCCATCGCTGCCTGCCTGCCGGAAATTGCTTTTGCAAATCTTGCCGTCGATCAACCCTTGCACGGACTGTCGGCCTTTGGCGAACTGAAATACCCGCCAGAATTCACGCATTTCGATTACGTGAACCCGGATGCCCTCAAAGGCGGCACGTTCACGCTCGCCCCCAATACATGGTACTGGAACCAGAATACCGCGACATTCAACACACTGAATACGTTGACTTTTAAGGGTGATGCGCCGCCACGTATGGAGTTGACCTTTGACGGTCTTATGGCTTCAGCGCTGGACGAGCCGGATGCAGTCTATGGTCTGATTGCAGAAAGCGTCACGCTTTCCAAAGATCGGCAAACCTGCCTTTTTAAACTGCGCAAGGAAGCGCGTTTCCATGACGGTTCACCGATTGAGGCGAAAGACGTCGTATTCACTTACACGACGCTGAAAGAAAAGGGCCACCCGCATATAAGGCAAACGCTTGCAGCGCTTGAGACTGTAAGGGAAATTGGGAGCCGCGAAGTCGAGATGCACTTTGCTGCTGATCGCGGTGCCAGCGCTATTCTCGATGCCGTGACGCTACCGATCTTGTCGAAAGAATGGTTCAAAGATCGCGATTTAGATACGGCCAACATGGACGTCATCCTCGGATCAGGCGCTTATCGCGTCGGCAAAGTGGTTGCAGGCCAATCAATCGAATATGAACGCGTTGAAGATTATTGGGCCAAAGATTTGCCGGTGCAGCGCGGCTCCAACAACTTTGATCTTCTGCGCATTGAGTTTTACCGTGATCGTCAGCCTGAATTTGAAGCGTTCAAGAAAGGCAATATCGACTTCCGGCAAGAAAGCGTCGCTAAAAACTGGGCTACTGCCTACGACTTCCCGGCTATCGAGCAAAAGAAGATTATCAAACGCACCTTCCCGCGAGAAAAGCGTCCTTTAATGCAGGCATGGGCGCTCAATCAGCGCCGCGAGCGCTTTCGTGATCCGCGGGTACGCGAAGCAATCAATCTCTGTTTCGACTTTGAATGGACGAATGCGAACCTGTTCTATTCCACCTATGAACGCTCGCAATCTAACTTCAATGGTTCTGACTTTCAGGCCGTGGGCTTACCAACACCAGACGAAATGAAGGTGCTGGAACGCTATCGTGGAAAAATTCCCGATGCAGCCTTTGGTGAAGTCTCTCTCATGCCCGTCTCAGACGGTTCCGGTCGTGACCGCAAGCAGTTTTCACGCGCTATTGAGCTGATGCATGCGGCAGGTTTTGAGCGCAAGAACGGTCAGTTTCACAGCAAGAGCGGCGAAAAATTCTCGCTCGAAATTCTCAGCAATTCGGAAAGCTTCTCGCGCATCTATAATCCATTCGTGCAGAAGATGCGGGCAATCGGCATTGATGCCAGTCTACGGCTGGTCGACCCCAGCCAATATCAGGCGCGCATGCAGGATTTCGATTTTGATCTCGTGGGCATGGCGATGCAGTTTGGTGCGACGCCAACAAAAGAATCGCTCGCGGGCATGTTCGGCTCGCAATCAGCCAAAACACCGGGCAGCTATAATCTTCCGGGCACTTCCGACCCGATAATTGACGCACTAATCGACGATGTCGGCAAAGTTTCCACACGCGATGAGCTCATTGCAACAATCCGGGTGCTAGATCGCTACTTGCGTATCCGGCTGGAGTGGATTCCAAATTGGACAGCAGCGAATCACCTGGTTGCCTATTGGGATCGGTTTGGCTTTAAGGAGCCAAAGCCCGATTATGGCTTTCCGGTTGAGACGCTTTGGTGGACTAAACCGTGATTTTAAAAAGTAAAAAGGCGAAACTATTGGCAAGCCGAGAGAGCAATCTGAACATGCGGAGCATTGAGAGCTGATGGGCGCATATATTTTACGCCGCCTGCTTTTAATGATCCCGACGATCCTCGGCATTATGGCCATATCTTTTGCTGTGGTTCAGTTTGCGCCCGGTGGTCCTGTCGAGCGCGTGATTGCACAGCTTTCCGGTCAGGGTGGCGACGCTCTTGATCGTATTTCTGGCGGCGGCGCTGATGCCGGACAAACCGCCATCGATAGCGGCTCGGTCAATTCAAAATATCGCGGCGCACAGGGTCTCGATCCACAATTCATTGCCGACCTTGAAAAGCAATTCGGTTTCGATAAGCCGCCGCTTGAGCGTTTTGGTCATATGCTCTGGAGCTACATGAGCTTTGATTTTGGTCGCAGCTATTTCCGCGATATTAGCGTCATCGACCTCATCAAAGAAAAGATGCCGGTCTCGATCTCGCTCGGCCTCTGGCTCACATTCCTATCCTATCTCATCTCGATCCCGCTTGGTATTCGCAAGGCGATCAAGGAAGGCACGCGCTTTGATACATGGACCAGCGCGATCATCATCGTCGGATATGCTATTCCAAGCTTCCTGTTTGCGATCCTGCTGATTGTGCTTTTTGCCGGTGGTTCGTTCTTCGATTGGTTTCCGCTGCGCGGCCTTACCTCACCTGATTTTGTTCAGATGTCAGTTTGGGGAAAGATCGGTGATTATCTCTGGCACATGGTTTTGCCGGTGACAGCGCTCGTGCTTTCGGCCTTTGCCACCACAACGCTTTTGACCAAGAATTCATTTCTGGAAGAAATCCGCAAACAATATGTGACGACCGCACGCGCCAAAGGGCTTACGGAACATCAGGTGCTTTATCGCCACGTGTTTCGCAATGCGATGCTGATCGTGATTGCTGGTTTTCCGGGCGCTTTCATCTCGGCTTTTTTCACCGGCTCACTGCTGATCGAAACCATCTTCTCGCTCGATGGTCTGGGGCTTCTCGGTTATCAGTCGATTATCAATCGTGATTATCCAGTGGTGTTTGCCAGCCTGTTTATTTTCTCACTGATCGGCCTTCTGGTCGGCCTGTTGTCTGATCTGATGTACATGTGGATTGATCCGCGCATCGACTTTGACCGGAGGGACGTGTGATGACAGACGCCACTCTCACTCCTACCGCCAAACCCGTAAAGCGCCCGTTTTTATCGCCGCTCAACCAACGCCGCTGGCAGAATTTCAAAGCCAATAAGCGTGGTTACTGGTCGCTGTGGATTTTCCTTTTTCTGCTCGTGGCAGCGCTTTGCTCCGAGTTCATCGCCAATGACAAGCCTATCCTCGTTTCCTATAAGGGCGAGCTATTGACCCCGGTTTTCGTCGATTACCCGGAAGAGAAATTCGGCGGCTTTTATGCTGTCACGGATTATCGCGATCCTGTTATTCAGGACGAAATCAACAGCAACGGCTGGGCGATCTGGCCGCCGGTCCGCTACTCCTACAACACCGTCAATAACGACATTCCGGAAGCAGCTCCGTCAAAACCGTTCTGGCTTTACACGGAAGAACAGCGCTGCCAACGCTATCCACTCGGTGTGAATGATCCGAACTGTATCGTTGGCAATTTCAACTGGCTCGGCACAGACGATCAGGCGCGCGATGTGTTTGCGCGTGCGCTTTATGGCTTCCGCATCTCCGTACTGTTTGGCCTGATCCTTACTTTCTTCTCCGCCGTCATCGGCGTAACGGCTGGTGCTGTACAGGGCTATTTCGGCGGCTGGGTCGATCTGATCTTCCAGCGCGTGATCGAAATCTGGTCTTCGATCCCGGTGCTTTATCTGCTGCTGATAATTGCAGCGATATTACCGCCCGGATTCTGGGTCTTGCTCGGCATTATGCTGCTCTTTTCATGGGTGGCTTTTGTTGGTGTTGTCCGCGCCGAATTCCTGCGTGCCCGCAATTTTGAATATGTGAATGCAGCCCGTGCGCTTGGTGTGAAAAACGGCACCATCATGTGGCGGCATTTGTTGCCGAATGCCATGGTGGCAACGCTAACCTTCCTGCCGTTCATTCTCAATGGCTCGATAACAACACTGACTGCGCTCGACTTTTTGGGCTTTGGTCTGCCGCCGGGTTCCGCTTCGCTGGGCGAATTGCTCGCTCAGGGCAAGAATAATCTTCAGGCGCCATGGCTTGGCATAACCGGCTTTGTCGTCATTTCTCTGATGCTGTCGCTGCTGATTTTCATCGGTGAAGCAACGCGCGATGCATTCGATCCGCGAAAGGCCTTTCTATGAGCGGATCGATGAACAACAAACCATTGCTATCCGTCCGCGATCTCTCCGTTGCGTTCCGTCAGAATGGTGAGGAACGGATTTCCGTTGATCGTGTTTCTTTTGATATCGCCGAAGGAGAGACCGTAGCCCTGGTGGGCGAGTCAGGTTCAGGAAAGTCCGTCTCAGCACTTTCAATCCTTAAGCTTCTGCCCTATCCGGCTGCGAGCCATCCTTCCGGTGAAGTTCTCTTCAACGGCAAGGATCTGATGAAAGCATCCGAGCCAGAGTTGCGGCGCGTGCGCGGCAATGATGTGACGATGATCTTTCAGGAGCCGATGACATCGCTCAATCCATTGCATACAGTGGAACAGCAAATCGCTGAAATCCTGAAAATGCATCAGGGCATGGGTGATCAGGCAGCGCGCAAACGCACGCTCGAACTTCTGCATGAGGTTGGTATCCGCGAACCGGAAAAACGCCTCGCATCTTTCCCGCATCAGCTTTCAGGTGGACAGCGTCAGCGTGTGATGATCGCCATGGCATTAGCCAACAAGCCAAAACTGCTGATCGCTGACGAGCCGACAACAGCGCTTGATGTGACTGTCCAGGCACAGATTTTGCAGCTTCTTGCAGAACTCAAAGCCTCGCAAGGCATGTCGATGCTTTTCATCACCCATGATCTTGGCATTGTGCGCAAGATCGCCGACCGGGTTTGTGTGATGAGCAAAGGCAAGATTGTCGAAACGGGACCGACAAAGGAAATTTTCGAAAATCCGCAACACGACTATACAAAGCATCTGCTCGCGGCAGAACCAAAAGGCGAACCGCCTGCTGCCGATCTCAGCGCCAAAACGGTGATGGAAGGCAAAGACGTTCGCGTCTGGTTTCCGATCAAAAAAGGCTTTCTGCGCAAGACAGTCGATCATGTGAAGGCCGTGGACGGCATTGATGTGCAACTGCGTGCAGGCCAGACGCTTGGCGTGGTGGGTGAATCGGGCTCTGGTAAGACCACGCTTGGTCTCGCACTTTCGCGCATGATTTCGTCGAAAGGTGAAATCCGCTTTGATGGCCGCGATATTGCGCAATTCAGCTTCAAGGATATGCGTCCGCTGCGTCGTGAAATGCAGATCGTGTTTCAGGATCCGTTCGGTTCACTCAGCCCACGCATGACCATCGCGGATATTATTGCGGAAGGGCTTCTGGTACATGAACCAAAACTGTCCGCTGATGATCGCGACGAGCGGGTTGTTTCTGCACTCAAGGAAGTAAACCTCGACCCTGAAACCCGTTTCCGCTATCCGCACGAGTTTTCCGGTGGGCAGCGCCAGCGCATCGCGATTGCACGCGCCATGGTGCTTAATCCTAAATTCGTGATGCTGGATGAGCCAACCTCGGCGCTTGATATGAGCGTTCAGGCGCAGGTTGTCGATCTGCTGCGTGCATTGCAGAAGAAGCATGATCTGGCTTATCTTTTCATAAGCCACGACTTGAAAGTGGTGCGTGCACTGGCCAATGATGTGCTGGTTATGCGCAATGGTAAAGCAGTCGAATATGGAACGTCAAAAGAAGTCTTTGCCAATCCAAAAACCGACTACACCAAAGCGTTGATGGCAGCGGCTTTCCACATGGAGGCCACACCGGGAGGAGTTAAGCAATGACAAGCAATAATGATGGCAACATTCTTCTCGCAATAACCAATTGGGACCCGGCAACCTGGACCGATAGCTTCAAGGCGCATGCGCCTGAACGCAATGTCGTGACAGAACGTGCGGAGAATGATCCCAGTATCGAATATGCGCTTGTGTGGAAACAGAAGCCCGGCTCGCTGGCCAATCTGCCGAACCTGAAAGTGATCTTTTCGCTGGGTGCTGGCGTTGATCATGTCTTCCATGATCCGCATATCCCGGATGTACCACTGGTGCGTGTCATTTCCGATGATCTCACCATGCGCATGACAGAATATGTGGTCTGGCAGGTGCTTGATCATCATCGTCTGGGCGCAAGCTATCGCAAGCAGCAGAAGAATCACGTCTGGCACGAGGATCCGCGCCAGCCGGCAGCACATGAAGTCACAGTCGGCATCATGGGGCTGGGCGTGCTAGGCCGCGACGCAGCCGAAAAGCTCAAAGTTCTGGGTTTCAACGTTACCGGCTGGAGCCGCCGCCCGCAGGAAATCGATGGCATTCAGACATTCAGCGGCAAGGAAGGTTTTGCACGCTTCCTAAAAACGGCAGACATTTTCGTCTGCCTGTTGCCTTTGACGCCAGACACCAAGGGCATTCTGTCTATGACCATGTTCGCACAATTAAAGAGCGATGGGCCACTTGGTGCACCTGTGCTGATCAATGCGGGCCGTGGAGGCTTGCAAAATGAAGCTGATATTCTGGCGGCACTCGATCGCGGTTTGCTTTCAGCGGTGACGCTTGATGTGTTTAATCAAGAGCCTTTGCCTTCTGAAAGCCCGCTCTGGACGCACCCAAAAGTGACGATCACCCCGCATGCGGCCGCAAGCTCGTCTGCAAACGCAATTGTTCCGCAGATCATTCGTCAGATTGAAGCCTTTGAACGCGACGGAACACTCGAAAACGTGGTTGACCGCGCTACACAGTATTAAAAGATTACCCGACTAAGCACCATGCGCGATTATTTTGCGCATGGTGATCGACGTTGTGCGGTCAAAACCCGGATGGGCAGTCTCAGCAATCTTGCGAAAGCCAAGCTTTTCAAAAACAGCATGATTACGCGTGAGCTCTATCCGCGTTTGCAGCTCTAGTTCAGGCTTGCCACGCGCCACAGCCTGCTGCTCTGCTTCTTCCATCATCCTGCGACCAATGCCTTGCCCTTCGAAGGATAGCGCAACGGCGAGCTTGCCGAGATAGAAGTGATCGTCTTTTTCTTTGATAAACACACAGCCAGCGAGTCTGTCACCAAGAAAGGCTGCAAAACCCAGTTCGTCCCGTGCTTTGGTCTGCAAGTTTTCAACCGTCAACACATGTGCAGACGATGGCGGGTCGATCACGCCATCCATATAAGCAAAACTATTTTGAATGAGCTCGAGAAGCGCATTCCATTGCTCAAAATCTGCACCAATCGAAGCAATCCGAACAGAAGTCATTTGAGTTTGCGTGCCTTGTAGCGAATGGTTTCAAAACGCACATTCAATGCATTGTAGAGCAACAAGCGGCCCACAAGCGGTTCACCAACGCCCGTAATAAGCTTGATCACTTCCATGGCCTGCAGGCTGCCAATCACGCCCGGCAACACACCAAGCACTCCAGCCTCTGCGCATGTTGGGACGGAACCTGCCGGCGGCATATCGGGAAACAGATCACGATAGGACGGATTTTGTGTGCCGTCAGCGCCTTTTGCGTAAGGCATAAGCACCGTCACCGTGCCATCAAAGCGGCCCATAGCGCCTGATACCAGCGGACGCTCGGCAAGCGCGCTTGCATCCGCCAACGCATAGCGAGTGGCAAAATTGTCCGAACCATCTACCACCACATCATACTGGCTGATTAAAGCCTGCGCATTTTCGCCATTAAGCCGCAAGGAGTGCGTTTCGACGCTGACATGCGGATTGATGCGGGCAATAGACGCTTTGGCGCTCTCAACCTTGCTCTGTCCCACGCTGTCTGTATCGTGGATCACCTGTCTTTGCAAGTTAGAGAGCGAAACTGTGTCGTCATCGATAAGGCCAATTGTTCCAACACCCGCGGCTGCCAGATATTGCAGCACCGGCGCGCCAAGCCCACCTGCGCCAACAATCAGCACACGAGCGGCTTTCAGCTTCTGCTGGCCCGGTCCGCCGATTTCCGGCAACACGATGTGGCGCGCATAGCGCTCTAATTCTTCGGATGAGAAAGGCTTCGATGATGCATTCATGATGCTTGAACATAAGCCTGCTCACAGGCGCTGTCAGCGACTATTTTCAGATTTTCGTCAGCTCGCCCGCTGCCACGTTGAAAAACTGCGCGTCGCCTTCCAGCGCTTCAAACAGCGAACGGTCAGTGCCGGTCATAAAGGCCTGCCCGCCTAGATCATCAAGAATACCGAACAGAGCCGCACGGCGTCCCGTATCAAGATGTGCCGCGATTTCATCGAGCAGCAGAACCGGGGCCATGCCGGAAAGCTCGCCTGTCAGGCGAGCATGGGCCAGAATCAGACCAATCAAAAGAGCCTTTTGTTCACCTGTCGAGCACAGCGCGGCGGGCATGGATTTTGGCCGATGCTGCACAATCAGGTCGGTGCGATGCGGACCTTCCAGCGTGCGCCCCGAAGCGCGATCACGCGGACGACCATCGCGCAACTGACGGCGAAAATCCTCTTCCAGATCAAGTGCTGCTTCCAGACCTATGCGCTGTTCCAACGATCCTTCGAGAAAACAATCGGCTTTCGGGAATGGACCTTCAGCAGGCAAGCGCTCAATCATCGCAGCAATCAGCCGCATCGCTTCAGAACGCGCTGCCGCAATAGCGATACCAAGCTCGGCCATCTGGCTCTCAATTGCGTCCAGCCATTGGTTGTCGTTGTTTCCGTCACTCAGAAGACGATTGCGCGAGCGCATAGCCTTTTCATAATCGAGCACACGTTTGCCGTGGCCGGTATCAATGGCCAGCACCATGCGGTCGAGAAAGCGCCGCCTGTCGGACGCGCCGCCGGTGAACAGCCCGTCCATTGACGGAACTACCCACAACACACGCGCATAATCGAGCAGTTCATCGCCCGATGCAGCATTCCCGTTGATACGGACCTTGCGGCCAACTTCGCCGCCGCCTGCCGTCCCGGTGCCAATTTCGGCATCACCGTAGATCATGCAATCAAGCGAGGCGTGAATTGCAAAGCCATCATGTCCGGTCGTGCGCGCGACATCATCATAAGACGCGCGCCGCAGGCCCCTTCCCGGCGACAGGAAAGAAAGAGCTTCAATGAGATTGGTTTTGCCTGAGCCGTTTTCGCCTGTCAGCACAACATGGCCGGGGCCGAGTGGAAGCGTGAATTCCGCATAGTTACGGAAATCAGAAAGTTTAAGCCGCCGGACCGAGACACGATCCGGGCGGCTTTCTATGTTGTTTCTTGTTTCCACTATCCGCTTCTTTAAGGACTGTTGCTATTCTGGTTATGGCGAGCCGAAAATGGTGATTTTCGAGACCCGGAGCGCAGCGTACTAAAGGTACCTGAGCCTAGGTAAGCGCAGAAGAGCGCCGTTTGCAGGCCGCCAGAGCCGGAATATGACGCCCTAAACGCGCATCGGCATCAAAACATACAGCACATCTTCATCGCCCGTATCACGCACAAGCGTTGGCGAACCGGCATCGGCCAGCATGAAGACAGCATCCGAGCCAGAAAGCTGGCTGGTGATGTCGAGCAGATATTTCGAGTTGAAGCCGATATCGATTGGATCATCATTATAATCGGCTGCGAGTTCGTCGGTCGCACTGCCCGAATCGGGATTGTTGACCGTGAGCGTCAGCTGACCATCGGCAATCGAAAGCTTGACCGCCCGACCGCGCTCACTCGAAATTGTCGAAACGCGATCAACGGAAGCAGCAAAATCCTGACGACCAATCGTGAGCTTCTTATCGTTGCCCGAAGGAATCACGCGCTGATAATCCGGGAATGTACCGTCGATCAGCTTGGACGTCAGAACAACCGAACCAACGGTAAATCTGATCTTCGCATCTGACAGCTC
>Ga0308157_10005961_pt1 | contig 14888 bp, 7 predicted proteins | sample PhyBR1_FD_201035 | JGI IMG/M metagenome (GOLD analysis project Ga0308157, IMG submission 201035) | Phyllosphere microbial communities from UC Gill Tract Community Farm, Albany, California, United States - DLSLB.R1 | ecosystem: Host-associated > Plants > Phyllosphere > Unclassified | place: USA...
AGGTCTGGCCGGCGTTGAACCACTTGCCGGTGGCCAACCGCGCGGCGGCTTTGTCCAACGGGAAATCGCGGCAGACGATCGCCGGCGACTTGCCGCCCAGTTCCAGCGTCAGCGGCACCAGATGCTCGGCCGCCGCCGCCATCACCTTGCGGCCGACCGCGGTGGAACCGGTAAACACGAGGTGGTCCAGCGGTAGCGAAGACACCGCCGCCGCCACGTCCGCGTCACCCTGCACCACCGACACACGATCGGGCGGGAACACGCTGGCCAGCAGATCGGCCAGGAACGCGCTGGTGCGCGGGGTGTGCTCCGAAGGCTTCAACAGCACATGGTTGCCAGCGGCAATCGCGGTGGCCAGCGGCACCAACGCCAGCGTGACCGGATAGTTCCACGGCGAGATCACCCCGACCACACCCAGCGGCATCGGCCGCAGCTGCGCGCGCGCCGGCCACAGTCGCCAGCCGGCGCCCACCCGCTGCGGCTTCGACCAGCGCCGCAGGTGGCGGCGCAGGTGATCGATGGCCGACAGCACGCTCATGCCATCGGCCAGTTTCGATTCCACGTGGGCGCGGTGGCCAAAGTCTTCGGCGATGGCCGCAGCCATTTCGTCCAGGCGGTCCTTCAACGCCGCGCGCAGGCGGCGCAGGTCGGCTTCGCGCTGGTCGAGCGTGGGGCGCTGGGCCTGCCAGGCGCTGCGCAGGGTGTGCAGGAGGGCGGGAAGGTCGGCTGGGGCGGTGGTGGTCATGGGCCGACTATACGGCGTGCTGTGCAATGTAATGGTAGTGCCGGCCGCTGGCCGGCAGCCTCATGGATCTCCGGCAGACATCGTGCAGTTGCCGGCCAGCGGCCGGCACTACCAGGGTGCGGGCCGGATAAGCGCCCCCGCAAACAGAAAGGCCGTGGTCTGCACCACGGCCTCTCCTTCATTCGATGAACATCATTCTTACTTGGTGATGTCCACGTTCTTCGTCTCGCGCAGGAACAGGCCGCCAATCACCACCGACATCAGCGCGATGATGATCGGGTACCACAACCCGTAGTACAGGTTGCCGGTACCGGCCACCAGCGCGAACGAGATCGCCGGCAGGAAGCCACCGAACCAGCCGTTGCCGATGTGGTACGGCAGCGACATCGAGGTGTAGCGGATGCGGGTCGGGAACAGTTCGACCAGGTAGGCGGCGATCGGGCCGTAGACCATGGTCACGTACAGCACCAGCAGCCACAGCATCAGGATCGTGCCTGCGTAGTTGATGCGCGAACCATCAGCCTTGGCGGGATAACCAGCGCCGGTCAATGCTGTCTTCAGCTCGGCACCGAACGCATCGGCCTTGGCCTTGCCTTCTTCCTTGGTCAGGCCGGCGGCCTCGTACGAGGTGACGCTGGCGCTGCCCACGTTGACCATCGCCAGCGAACCGGCAGCGGCCGGCTGCACGTCATACGGCACACCGGCCTTGGTGAGCGCGGCGGTGGCGACGTCGCAGGAGCTGGTGAACTTGCGCAGGCCCACCGGATCGAACTGGAAGGAGCAGGTGGTCGGGTCGGCCACGACCAGCGCCGGCGAACTGCTGCGGGCTTCTTCGATGGCCGGGTTGGCGAAGTGGGTCAGGCCCTTGAAGATCGGGATGTAGGTGATGGCGGCCAGCAGGCAGCCGGCCAGGATGATCTTCTTGCGGCCGATACGGTCGGACAGCCAACCGAAGAAGATGAAGAACGGCACGCCGAGGGCAAGCGCGGCCGCGATCAGCAGGTAGGAGGTGGTGGCATCGACCTTGAGCATGCTGCTCAGGAAGAACAGCGCGTAGAACTGGCCGCCGTACCACACCACGGCCTGGCCGGCCGCGGCACCCAGCAGCACCAGCAGCATCAGCTTGAGGTTGCCGCCCTTGAGGCTGTCACGGAACGGGGTCTTGGAGCCCTTGCCTTCGGCCTTCATCTGCTGGAACAGCGGCGACTCGCTCAGCTGCAGGCGGATCCACACCGACACGCCCAGCAGCACGATGGACACCAGGAACGGAATGCGCCAGCCCCAGGCTTCAAAGGCTTCGTTGCCCAGGAAGTAGCGGCAGGCCAGGATGATCAGCAGCGACATGAACAGGCCCAGCGTCGCGGTGCACTGGATGAAGCTGGTGTACAGGCCACGCTTGTTGGCCGGTGCATGCTCGGCCACGTAGGTCGCCGCGCCACCGTACTCGCCGCCCATCGCCAGGCCCTGGGCCAGGCGCAGGATGATCAGGATGACCGGCGCGGCAAACCCGATCGACGCGTAGTTGGGCAGCACGCCGACCAGGAAGGTCGAGATGCCCATGATCAGGATCGTGACCAGGAAGGTGTATTTGCGACCGATGCGGTCGCCGAGGCTGCCGAAGAACGCCGCGCCGAACGGACGCACGAAGAAGCCGGCGGCGAAGGCCAGCAGGGCGAAGATCATGCCCGTGGTTTCGTTGACGCCACTGAAGAACTGCTTGGCGATGATCGCCGCGAGCGAGCCGTACAGGAAGAAGTCGTACCACTCGAAGACCGTCCCCAGGCTGGACGCGAAGATGACCTTCTTGTGTCCCTGGGTAAGCGTGGCTGGTGCGGGTGTCGTTGACATGGGAAGCATCCCCTCGGTAGTGCCGACCGTTGGCCGGCAATCGCAGTGTTGGTCGGGTGGTTTCTAATTGTCTGGGTGCCGACCGTGGGCCGGCACTCTTCTAGAAGCTGTACTTCGTGGTGAACTGCAGGCGGTTGATGTCGCCCTTGCGCCCGTCCTCGATCTCGCGCACGCCGTACATGTACTCGGCACCGATATCGACCTTGGGCATCGGCGTGTAGAAGACGTTGCCGCGGATGCTCTGCACGCTCTTGGTCACCAGCGGACCCAGGCTGCCGTCGTTGTCGTAGTCGCTGCGCGCGTAGATCAGGTTGGTGCGCAGCTTCGGGGTGAAGGCATGGCGCCAGCCCACGTAGCCGGCCAGTACGCCGGTCGGGTTGAGCTCGTCGCGGGCGATGTCGTATGCGGTGTCGGCGGTAACGCCCAGGCCGACGTAGCGGGCGATGCCTTCGCCGCCACTGACCTGGTAATGCAGCGTGTCGCTGCTGCCCATCACCCACTTGCCGCCCAGGGTCAGGCCGCCGCCGATCTTGTCGGCCTTGGCGCCGGTGGTCTGGTTGTCGATCTGCAGCTGGCGCACCACGCCGCCCACGCCGAAGGTGCCCCAATCGCCCTTCCAGCCGTAACGCAGGGTCAGGTCGGGCAGCGCGCCGCGGTCGGAGTTGCTGGACACGTTCGTCCACGCCCCGGTGATCGGGTTGCGGGTGCCGGTGAGCACGGTGGTTTCCGGGTTTTCCAGCGCGACGCTGAAGCCGCCCTGCGTGTAGCGGATCTGCGCCTGGCGCACGAACAGCACGCCGTCGGTGGGTCCGACGAAGTCGGCAGCTTCCGGCAGCGACGCGGCGTCCATGAAGTTGGACCAGGTCTGGCCAGCCAGCCAGTTGTTCCAGTACATGTAGGCGTGGCGCAGGGTCACGCCGTAGGTATTGGTGGCGGTCTGGTTGCCCAGCGAGTTGCCGAAGAAGTCCATCTCGAAGAACGCGCCGGCCTTGTTGCCGCCTTCGCTGACGTTGTCGATGCCGAGGTTGAAGCGCGAGAACTTGGCATGGGCGTTGTAATCCACGTCCGAGCGCTCGCCGCTGCCGCCGGCACCGGCCACCGGGGTCTGGCCCGGCAGGTACAGCGCGCGGCCGGTGGCGTCGTCGGCCAGCTGGCCATCGCCGGTCTGGGTGGCCAGGAAGTCGGCCTTGATGAAGCCACCGATCTTGACCGTGGTACCCGGCGCGGCGCCCGGGGTGATGGTGGTGACCTGGATCGGCTGCTTGCCGGCTGGCACCTGCGCCGCCAGCGGCTGCTGGGCCTGCACGGTCTTCACTGCGGTGACGTCGGTCTGCGCCTGGCTGATCTGGGTCTGTTGCTGCTGGCTGGTATTGACCAGCATCTGCACCTGGCGCTCCAGCTCGGCGATGCGTGCTTCCAGCGCCTTCTCTTTGGCGGTATCGGCGAATGCGACGCCTGGTGCGATCAATGCAACGAACAGGGCGGCCGCCAACGGCCGGCGTGTCGTCTTCAACAAACGGTGGCTCATGTTGCCCTCTCTCCCGGGTGGCAATGCGAACGCCGCGCTGGGCACGGTCGAGCCGACAGTGGGGCCGCCCCGCCTGCGGGGGCTATTGGCCATTAGTCGTACTCGCCCGCCGGGCGAGCACGACCCGGGCGCCGCAGGCGACCGGCAGGTGCCGCAGGCACCTGGGTAGGTACCGACCGTTGGTCGGTACGCTCTTACTCACAGACAACTCTGCACCCCGTCACCACGGGCCCAAACACACCCGGCACCCACCGACCGCCACGCGCTGCCCACACCGCACGCCCGACTCTGACCCGTTCCCCACGCTCCTGCCGCGTTCGACCATGGTCTAAGCACCCAGTCACCGCGAAGGGGGGTGGATGCGGCAAACTGAGGGTGAGAGATCGCAGCTTATGTTGCGATCGCACAACCCAAGTCCTGTTGCAAGTGAGGGTGCCATGGCCGATCTTTACCCCGTCAAGGCGGATTTTTCCGCCAAGGCGCGCATTGACAAGAACACGTACGAAACGCTCTACCGTGAATCGATCGAGCACCCGGATGCTTTCTGGGGCAAGGCCGCGCAGCGCCTGGAATGGTTCAAGACGCCGACCACGATCAAGAACGTCAGCTACAACCTCGACGATTTCCGCATCAAATGGTTCGAGGACGGCGAGCTCAACGCCAGCGTCAACTGCCTGGACCGCCAGCTCGCGCAGCGCGGCGACAAGGTGGCGCTGCTGTTCGAACCGGACAGCCCGGATGCACCGTCGCAGGGCGTCACCTACCGCGAGCTGTACGAGCGCGTGTGCCGGCTGGGCAATGCACTGCGCAACCTGGGCGTGCAGAAGGGCGACCGGGTCACCATCTACCTGCCGATGATCGTCGACGCCGCGGTTGCCATGCTCGCCTGTGCGCGCATCGGCGCGGTGCACTCGGTGGTGTTTGGCGGCTTCGCGCCGAACTCGATCGCCGACCGCGTGATCGACTGCGCCAGCAAGCTGATCATCACGGCCGACGAAGGCTTGCGCGGTGGCCGCAGAATTCCGCTCAAGGCCAACGTGGATGCGGCGCTGAAGCTCCCCGGCACCACCACCGTGGAGACCGTGCTGGTGGTGCGCCACACCGGCGGCGCGGTGGACATGCAGGCCCCGCGCGACCGCTGGTTCCATGACGTGGTGGACGCGCAGCCGGCCCAGTGCGAACCGGAGCGGATGAACGCCGAAGACCCGCTGTTCATCCTTTACACCTCCGGGTCGACCGGCAAGCCCAAGGGCGTGCTGCACACCACCGCCGGCTACCTGCTGTATGCGTCCTACACCCATGAAGCGGTGTTCGACCTGCGCGAGGACGACATCTACTGGTGCACCGCCGACGTCGGCTGGGTCACCGGCCACAGCTACATCGTCTACGGCCCGCTGGCCAACGGCGCCACCTCGGTGATGTTCGAAGGCGTGCCGAACTACCCGAACACGTCGCGTTTCTGGGAAGTGATCGACAAGCACCAGGTCACCATCTTCTATACCGCGCCCACCGCCATCCGTGCGCTGATGCGCGACGGTGAGGAACCGGTGAAGCGCACCTCGCGCAAGAGCCTGCGCCTGCTCGGCAGCGTCGGCGAGCCGATCAATCCGGAAGCCTGGCGCTGGTATTACGACGTGGTTGGCGATGCACGCTGCCCGATCGTCGACACCTGGTGGCAGACCGAGACCGGCGGCATCCTGATTTCGCCGCTGCCGGGCGCAACCGACCTGAAGCCCGGTTCGGCAACACTGCCGTTCTTCGGTGTGCAGCCGGCGCTGGTCAGTGCCGACGGTGAGCCGCTGGAAGGCGCCACCGAAGGCAACCTGATCATCCGTGATTCCTGGCCGGGCCAGATGCGCACGGTCTACGGTGACCACCAGCGTTTCATCGACACCTATTTCCGCACCTATCCGGGCAGCTACTTCACCGGTGACGGCTGCCGTCGCGATGAAGACGGCTATTACTGGATCACCGGTCGCGTCGATGACGTGATGAACGTGTCCGGTCACCGCATCGGTACGGCCGAAGTGGAAAGCGCACTGGTATCGCACCCGAAGGTGGCCGAAGCGGCCGTGGTCGGCTTCCCGCACGACATCAAGGGCCAGGGCATCTATGCCTATGTCACCCTGATTGCCGGCGAAGCGCAGACCGACGAACTGCTCAAGGAACTGGTGGCATGGGTGCGCAAGGAAATCGGCCCGATCGCCGCACCGGATCACCTGCAGTGGGCACCGGGCCTGCCCAAGACCCGCTCGGGCAAGATCATGCGCCGCATCCTGCGCAAGATCGCCGAGAACGCCCCGGACCAGCTCGGCGACACCTCCACGCTCGCTGACCCGTCGGTGGTCGCATCGCTGGTGGAAGAGCGCAAGGTCCGCTGAGCAAGCAGCCGCTGCAGCGGCAGAAAGGGCAGCGGGAATGCACGGCTCGTGCAGCGTCATTCCCGCCTGTTCCTCGTAAATTCCCGAGGTGGCAGGCAAACTGAGCGCCTCGGGAATCACCGATTCCCAACTCCCTGTTCCCCACTCCCTGCTGTTGACATGCCTACCCTGCTCATTGCCGATGACCATCCGCTGTTCCGCGAAGCCCTGAAGGGTGCGGTGCAACGCGTCATTCCCGGCGTGCAGCTGATGGAGGCCGACAGTGTCGAAGCGCTGTACGCACTGGCCGAACAGCATCCGGACGCCGACCTGGTCTTGATGGACCTCAACATGCCCGGCGCACAGGGTTTCAACGCGCTGGTGCATCTGCGCTCGCTGCACCCGCAGCTGCCCATCGTGGTGGTGTCCGCGCGCGAAGAGCCAACCGTGATGCGCCGCGCACTCGACCACGGTGCATTCGGGTTCATCCCCAAATCGGCCGATTCGGACACCATCGGCCATGCCCTGGGCACCATCCTTGATGGCGAACGCTGGGCCCCGGCCGAGGCGCACAATGTGCCGCCGACGCCCAGTGAAGAGCGCGAAGTCGGCCAGCGTCTACGCGAACTCACCCCGCAGCAGTTCCGCGTACTGCAGATGCTCGGCGTGGGTCGCCTGAACAAGCAGATCGCTTATGACCTTGGTGTCTCCGAGGCCACCATCAAGGCCCACGTCACCGCCATCCTGCGCAAGCTAGGCGTCACCAACCGCACCCAGGCGGTGCTGATGGCCGGCAAGCTGGCCATCGATGATGACGCCATCGTGCTGCCACCCGAAGAAGACTGAGAGCGCTTCCCGGCTCCCGGCTCCCCGGGAGCCTGATGCAAGGCTCCGTTGCGTCGTTGCTGCGACATCCACATGCATGACCGCCGCTGCACTATCCCAGCCTGCGCACCGGCGCACCGGCAGGCGCTGCGGCCTCACTCGCCTGCTCGGCATCCAATACGAACACCTCCGCCGCCGCTGCCAGTTCCTGCGCCTGCTCGCGCATCGCCAGTGCCGCCTGTGATGAGGCACGGGCAACCCCGCCACTCTGCTGGGTGCCGTCGCCAATGCGCCGCAGCAAACGCTCGACGTCATCCACCGCGCTGACCTGCCGTGTCGAGCCTTCGTCGATCCGCTGCATCGCACTGACCACCTGTTGCACGCGACCATCGATGTCCTGCATCGCCTCGCCACTGCTGTCTGCCAGCCGCACGCCTTCCTCCACCTGTCGCAACGATGCATCGATGAGACCCCGGATCTGCTTGGAAGCCTCCGCTGAGCGTTGCGCAAGCTGCCGCACCTCGTTTGCGACCACTGCGAAACCGCGCCCATGGCTGCCTGCACGTGCAGCCTCGACGGCAGCATTCAGCGCCAGCAGGTTGGTCTGGAAGGACAGGCTGTCGACGGTGGATACGATGTCACGGATATGCCGGGACGATGCACGCAGCTGCTCCATGCCGGTGATCGCCGCAGCCGTCGCCTGACGACCGCGCTCGGCAGCGGCACTGGCCTGCGCCGATATCTGCGCGCTTTCGCGGGCGCTCCCGGCGTTCTCGCGCGCTTCGCCAGCGACCGAGCGCACCTGCTGCAAGGCGTCGTTCACGTCGCGCACCTGCTGCTCCACGCGCCCGGACAGGTCGGCGGTGCCACTGGCCATCTCCCCCACTGCATCCTGCACGCTGCCGGCCGACTGCTGGATCCGCGCCACGATGCCGCCGACCTGCTGCATGGCATCTTCCAGACCATGCCGGAGGCGTGCATAGATACCTTGTCCATCAGCACGCATGCGCGCGCTCAGGTCACCTTGGGCGAAATGCCCGATCACCCGCGTGGCATCGCCCACCTGGGTCTGCACGCTGTCCAGCAAAGCGTTGATGCGCTCACCCAGCTGCACCACGAAGCCCTGCTTGTCGGCCAGCGCGATGCGTCCCTGCAGATCACCCGCCGCAGCTGCCGCGACGACCGCGGCGACCTCATTGACGATCACCCGCTCCAGCCGCCGATCCTGCCACTCCAGCACCAGCCCAAGCACCCGCTCGCCCTCCAGCACCGGGCTGGCGCGCAGCAGGAATCCGCTGCTGCCCAGCTCCACTTCCGCGTCCACCGGTGCGGCAAGATCAAAGGCCCCACGCATCACCGCACCGATCTCCCTTCCCAGCGAGGTCAATTCGCTGCCTGCAGCGATCACCTGTTCGATGCCGGCCCGTTCAAACGCCTGAGCCAATGCCGGATTGGCGTAGACCACGCGCCCCTCGGCATCGGTCACCAGTACCGCCGCACTGGCGACGTCCAGCGCCTGCCGCACGCGCTGGTTGGCCTGGGCGACCAATCGTTCGCTGGCGATGCGCTCGCGCAGGCTGGCCTGCATCTGCATCAATGCCGCGGCCAACCGGCCGATCTCGTCATGTGCGTTGCGCACCACCAGCCTGCCATCCAGGTCATCGTCGGCAATCGCCCGCGCGAACGCCGCAGCGTCGGCGAGCGGGCGCTCCACCGCGCGCAGCAGCAACAGCAACAGACTGACCAGCAGCAGCCCCACCACCAATACCGTGGCGGCAAATGCCGCATCCATCCAGCGCCGGGCTGCCGCCTGCTCATCACGCTGCTGGTCGAGGCTGCCACGCTGTGCCTGCTGCAGCCGGGTGATCACCGGCAAGGCCTTCGCGGCAAGATCATCCATCGCCTGGGTCTCGCTGTCGGCCCCGTAACGGGCGGCAGCGTAGGACAGGAATGCTGCCTGGTAGCGCTGCATTGCATCGCGCACCTGGGTCTTGCTGGTTTCCGGCATGCGCGCGGCCTGCAACAGCAGCTCGAACGGCATCACCTGCGCGCTGAGTTCGTCCGCGTACTTCTGCTCACGGCGCAGGATGAAATCCTTCTCATAGCGCCGCATCGTCAACATCGATACCTGCAAAGCCGCATCCGGATGTGCGTCGATCAGGTTTTCCACCTCATGCACGGCACTGCGCAGTTCACCCTGCATGCCGCTGTCGGCATCGTGGCCGAGTTCGGTGATGCGTTGATCCAGCGCCTGCCCGGATGCAACATAGTCGCGCAATGGCTCGGCCAACTCCTTGCGCCAGCCAGCACCGGCATTTTTCTGATCGAGCGCCGCATGCAGGCGCTCGTTGGCACTGACGAATGCCTGCCCTGCGCCCGCCGAAAACGACATGGCATACTCGGCTTGTGCACGTCGCGCTTCGGCGAAAGCGGCGACCAGCGCCTCCAGCTGCGCGGCCTCCTGCTGGTAACGCTGCAGGCGTTGGTCAGCACCACGCATGCCAACACTGAGCCAGGCGTATGCGGACCCGATCACCAACAAGCCGACCACCAGGGCCAACAGGCTCAGGCGTAGTTTCTGGGCAATACCGAGGGGGAACTTCATGCCGCACTCCGGGCGTGGTGATGCCTCGAAATCGGCTGGCAATCAGGATTCTTTAGTGCGTATTTGTAGGCAGATACCGCGCCACGCAGGCCCGGGCGCGTATCAGGCCACAGCCGTATGACATAGGTATTTCAGCGCTGCGGTCGCAGCGGGTGTCAGCCGTTCAGGGCCGCAGGCAGCGGCGTGTTAGAATCCACGTTCCCTTGGGGAGTAGCCTGCTTCCAGCGATGGAAGCGCCCACGTCAACATACTCGGCCGTTGCGCCGTGGCGTGGGTAGCCAGATCCGGTTGGCGAGACCAGCGGCAGACGTGCGCAACGAAGGTTGGGCGCCACGCCTGCCGTATGCGTCCGCCCGACCCGGTAGCTGCAATGTCCCCCGTTTCAATTCTTTTCATCGGCTTTGCCATGTCCACCGATGCCTTCGCCGCGGCGGTTGGCAAGGGTGCGGCCATGCGTACGCCACGCCTGTCCGATGCATTGCGCGCTGGCCTGATCTTCGGCGTCATCGAGGCCATCACCCCGATCATCGGCTGGCTGCTGGGCCGGGCCGCCTCACAATACGTGCAGGCCTTCGACCACTGGATTGCGTTCGGCCTGTTGAGTGCACTGGGCATCCACATGATCCTTGCAGGCCTCAAGCCCGATGGCGATGACGATGCCGCGGAAGAAGATGCCGGCCAGCAACATCGTGGCTTCTGGACCCTGGCCGTCACCGGGTTCGCCACCAGCATCGATGCGATGGCGATCGGCGTCGGCCTGGCGTTCCTCGACGTGCATATCGGCGTCGTCGCTTTGGTGATCGGCCTGTGCACGATGACGATGGTGACCGCCGGCATCATGCTCGGCCGCGTGCTGGGCCGGCTGGCCGGCAAGCGCGCCGAGATCATCGGTGGCGTGATCCTGATCATCATCGGCTGCACGATCCTGTACGAGCACCTGCATGCCGCTGCAGTTGTGTCGTGACCGGTACGGAACGGCTCTGCTGCAACGGCGCATCGCAGCGCCGTCGCGTGGCGGATCTGGGTCGGGTTGGTGTTGCATCTAGTGCCGCTTGCCGGGCGTGTCCCGGCACTAGCGGTCAGCGTCTTCGCGGGTCGTTCAACGCCGTCAGGAAGGCACGCAATGAGGCGGGCTTCACCGGTTTTGTCAGTACCCGGTAGCCACGCTCGCGGGCCATGCGCTTGAGTTCATCGCGACCATCAGCGGTCAGCAATGCACCCGGCAGCGGTCGTCGCGCTGCTTCGCGCAGGGCGATCAAGGTATCCAGCCCGTCGAGACGATCGTGCAGGTGGTAGTCGACCAGCATCACGTCGGGCTTTTCGCCCAGCTTTTCCAGGGCCATGTCGACCGTGCTCGCCGCGATCACCTCGACCTTCCAGCGGCCCAGCAGCGCACGCATGCCGTCGAGGATTTCCTGGTCGTTGTCCACGCACAGTACACGCATGCCGGCGAGTGAATCGTCGCCACCGAACGCGGTTGGCTGGCGCAGCGTTGGCGGCGGCGCGGCCGGTGTTTCAACCCGCGGCAAGGTGATGGAGAACATGCTGCCGTGGCCGGGTTGGCTGCGGGCGTTCAAACCATGATCGAGCAGGCGCGAGATGCGCTGGCAGATCGACAGGCCCAGCCCCAGGCCCTGCTCGCCCCAGTCAAACGGCTGCTGGTAGCGGTGGAATTCATTGAAGATCTGCTGCATGTGGTGCTCGGGAATACCCGGACCGGTATCCCATACCTGCAGTTCGATCTGTTCGCCACGCACGCGCAACGCCAGCACGATGCGCCCGCTGCGCGTGTAGCGCAGCGCATTTGCCATGAAGTTCTGCAGCACACGGCGCAACAGCCGGCGATCACTGCGCACCCAGGCACTGCGGGCGAAGACGTGCAGGCGCAGGCCGCGACCAGCGGCGACCGGCGTGTACTGCGCGGCCAGTTCACGCACCAGCAGGCTGGCATCGAACTCGGTGATGGTCGGCCTCAGGCCACCTGCATCCAGGCGTGACACGTCCAGCAAGCCATCAAGCAGTTCCTCGGCGGCACGCAGCGATGCGTCGACGCGCTCGGCCAGATGCCGCTGCTCGTCGGTCTCCGGCAGGCTGTCACGCAGCGCCGAGGCAAACAGCCGGGCCGCATTCAACGGCTGCAGCACGTCATGGCTGATCGCGGCAAGGAAGCGGGTCTTTGACTGCTGCGCGGTTTCGGCTGCCTGCGAGCGTTCCGCGACACGCTGTTCCAGGTTTTCATTGGCGTCGAGCAGTGCCTGCTCGGCGTTCTTGAAGTCGGTGATGTCGTTGTAACTGGTGACATAGCCGCCACCTGGCAATGCCTGTCCGCGCAGTTCGATCACCTTGCCGTCGGCGCCGGTGCGCTCGAACACATGCGGCGAGCCAGCACGCATGTAGCCGATGCGCCGGTTGATCTGTACCTCGGTATCACCCGAACCCAGTTCACCGCGCTCGGCGTTGTAGCGGATCAGGTCGGCGACCGGACGGCCGACATAGAGCATGCCGTCGGGGTAACCGAACATCAGCTGGTAGCGCCGGTTCCACGCGGTCAGGCGCATCTCCGGATCGACCACGCTGACTCCGGCGCTGATGTTCTCCAGCGTGGTGGAAAGGATCTCGCGGTTGAAGCGCAGTTCCTGCCCTGCTTCGTCCAGCACCGCCACCACTTCGCCAAGGTCCATGCCCGAGCCACGCAGCAGGCTGGTCAGCAGCAGTCGCGCCGAGGCCGCGCCGATCGAGGCCGCCAGCAGGCGCTCGGTGAACTGCACCCAGACCCGGTCGGCGGCCGCCGCCGGCTGGAACTCACGCTGCAGGGACTGCGCCTGCTCGGCAAACGCACGCCGTGCCCGGTTGTCGCCGATCACCCGCGTCGCCAGCGCCAGCAGATCGCGTACCTTCACATGCGCAGGCCAATCACCGGCCACCACCGGGCGCTTGGCATACGGATCGAGGAACGGCGCGGCACGCAGGCGCTCGGTGACGTCCGGGCGCCAGCGCATCGACACCAGCAGCATCGTCACCGTGTTCAACAACAACGACCAGAAGGTGCCGTGGGTCAGCGGGTCCCACCCGCTCAGTCCGAACAGCTGCTGCGGGCGCAACCAGTCGATGCCGAACGGACCGTGCGCGAGCAGCGCCTCGTCCAGCCAGCCACCGTGGCTCAATGCCGGCACCAGCAAGGTATAGATCCAGACCAGGAAGCCGACGACCATGCCGGTTTCAACACCACGACGGCTGGCACCGCGCCAGTACAGCCCGCCAAGCAGGCCCGGCGCGAACTGCGCCACCGCAGCGAATGCCATCAAGCCGTAAGCAGCCAGCATGGTGTCGTTGTTGCTGCCGCGGTAATAGCCATAAGCCACCAATGCCAGCAACAGGATCGCCAGGCGTCGGATCCACAACACGCGCGAGGCAACATTGGCGGCCTCGCGGTGGTCACCACTGCGCCGCAGCAGCAGTGGCATCACCAGGTCGTTGCTGATCATCGTCGCCAACGCGATCGAGGACACGATGACCATGCCGGTGGCCGCGGAAAAACCGCCCACATACGCCGCCAGCGCCAGTGCGGTGTTGCCGCCGGCCATCGGCAGCGCCAGCACCAGGGTATCGCCCGAGGCCAGGCCGCTGCCGAACATGGCAGCACCGGCACTGGCGATCGGTACGATCATCAGCGAGATCAGGATCAGGTAGCCGCCGAACATCCAGCGTGCGCGCCGCACATCGCTGGCGTCACCGCACTCCACCACCGCAACGTGGAATTGCCGTGGCAGGCAGATCAGCGCCAGGAAGCTGAGCAACGTCTGCGAGACGAAGCCTACCGGTGGCATGCCTTCGAACAAGGTGCGCGCTGATTCCACCACCGACTCACCGCGGCCGGTGAGCCAGATGTAGGCGAACACACCGACGGCAATCATCGCCACCAGCTTGATCATCGACTCCACGGCGATGGCCAGCATCATGCCGTAATGGTGGTCGGTGGCATCCACCTGGCGGGTGCCGAACAGGATCGCGAACAAGGCCATCAGCAGCGCCACGTACAGCGCGGGATCGGTCAGGAAGCCTTTGCCGGCGGCATCGCCGCTGAGCACCTGCAGGCTCATCGCCACTGCCTTGTACTGCAGCGCAAGGTAAGGCACGACGCCGATCAGGGCGATCAGCGCCACCAACGCCGCCAGCCGCCGCGAGCGGCCGAAGCGCGAGGAAATGAAGTCAGCGATGGACACCACGTTCTCGCTGCGGGCGATCAGCGCCAAGCGTTCGATGATGCGCCAGCCGAACATCAGCATCAGCAGCGGGCCGAGATAAATGGGCAGGTAGCCGATGCCGTAGCGCACCGCCGAGCCGACCGCACCGTAGAACGTCCACGACGAGCAATACACCGCCAGCGCCAGGCTGTAGACCACCGGCCGCAGCCAGGGGCGGTCAGGGTACAGCGGGCGACGATCACCCCACCACGCCACGCCGAACAGCAGCGCGGCGTAGCCGAGTGAGACCAGGAGCAGTATCCAGCTGGAGACCAAGGGTATTTCCCATGCGACTTAGCCGGGCCAGTGTAGCCATTCCGCCGGGTTGAGGTTTTTGCTTTCTCCCTCGTGCGCAGCACAGCGGAGGGTTGGGGAGGGGTGCTGTTGGCGAGGACAGGTGGTTGCACCTTCCGCTTGGCGTGCTCGTGCCGTCTGAAGCACAAAGCTTCGAGCTGCGCTCGCCTACCCCTCCCCAGCCCTCCCCTGCACCTGCGGTGCAAGGGAGGGGGCTGATTGCGAGCGCTCGAAGAATGCGCCATCTGCAGCTGTGCCCCCTCCCTTGTGCGCAGCACAGGGGAGGGTTGGGGAGCGGTGCTGTTGGCGACGGCAGTTGGTTGCACCTTCCGCTTGGCGTGCTCGTGCCGTCTGAAGCACAAAGCTTCGAGCTGCGCTCGCCTACCCCTCCCCAGCCCTCCCCTGCACCTGCGGTGCAAGGGAGGGAGCAGGTTGCGAG
>Ga0308157_10005963_pt1 | contig 14886 bp, 11 predicted proteins | sample PhyBR1_FD_201035 | JGI IMG/M metagenome (GOLD analysis project Ga0308157, IMG submission 201035) | Phyllosphere microbial communities from UC Gill Tract Community Farm, Albany, California, United States - DLSLB.R1 | ecosystem: Host-associated > Plants > Phyllosphere > Unclassified | place: USA...
ACGTAGGTTGTATTCCTTCAAAAGCATTATTATCTTCTTCTCATCATTATGCTGAAATTGCTCATTTCGCAGATCACGGAATCGAAGTTTCTGGAGATGTAAAAATCAATTTAGAGAAAATGATCGCTCGCAAACAAGCCGTTGTAGATCAAACTGTAGGTGGTATCAACTACCTAATGGATAAAAATAAAATTACTGTTTTCAATGGTTTAGGTTCTTTTGTAGATGCAACGCACATTGCAGTTGCAAAAGCTGACGGAACATCAGAAACTATCGAGGCAAAATATACTGTAATTGCTACAGGATCAAAACCATCTTCTTTACCATTCATCAAAATTGATAAAGAAAGAATTATTACTTCTACTGAAGCTTTAGCTTTAAAAGAAGTTCCAAAACACTTAGTTATTATTGGTGGTGGAGTTATCGGAATCGAGCTTGGACAAGTTTACCTTCGTTTAGGAGCTCAGGTTTCTGTAGTTGAATTTATGGACAGAATTATTCCTGGAATGGATAGTTCATTGTCTAAGGAATTGACTAAAGTGTTGAAAAAACAAGGAATGAAATTCTACGTTTCTCACAAAGTAAAATCAGTTGAAAGAAACGGCGATGCTGTTGTAGTTCAAGCTGAAAATGCAAAAGGAGAAACAATTACTCTTGAAGGAGATTATTCATTAGTTTCTGTTGGTCGTCGTCCTTACACAGACGGATTAAATGCTGACAAAGCTGGAGTGAAAATTTCAGACAGAGGACAAGTTGAAGTAAACGATCATTTACAAACTAGTATTCCAAATATCTACGCAATTGGTGACGTTGTTCGTGGAGCAATGTTAGCGCACAAAGCGGAAGAAGAAGGAGTAATGGTTGCTGAAATTTTAGCAGGTCAAAAACCACATATCGATTATAACCTAATTCCTGGTGTAGTGTATACTTGGCCAGAGGTTGCTGCAGTTGGACAAACTGAAGAGCAATTGAAAGCAGCTGGAGTTAAATACAAATCTGGAAGTTTCCCATTCAAAGCGTTAGGACGCGCAAGAGCAAGTGCTGACTTAGACGGATTCGTGAAAATCTTGGCTGATGAAAAAACAGATGAGGTTTTAGGAGTTCATATGATTGGTGCTCGTACAGCAGATTTAATTGCTGAAGCGGTTACGGCAATGGAATTCAAAGCTTCTGCTGAAGATATTTCTAGAATGAGCCATGCGCACCCAACTTTCGCGGAAGCGGTAAAAGAAGCAGCTTTGGCAGCTACAGAAAATAGAGCGTTACACGTATAATTTTTACGTTAATCATAAAAGAAAAACCGTCAGTTCCAAATGGATTCTGACGGTTTTTTTTTATTCTTTTATTAATTTGAAAGTATAATAGGTTTCTTTGTTTTTGGAGTAAACGCTATAAATGTTTTCTTCTTCATCATAAATTTTGTATCGATATTTATCGCCCTTCACACTTAGGTTTTTTCGTGACAAATTATTGCTTTCAATAAACTCAAGTTCAAATTCGCAATTGCCTCTTTTTCTATACAATAACTTCGAGAAAGTATTATCGCCGAATTTTTCTATCCAAAGATTTCCATCTATAGTTACCTCGACTTTTTTTCCTCTTTCTTCCCAGTAGTGAAATTTTTTGCTTTCGTCAAAAGTATTGCATTGTTCCTTAGATACATGACCTATAGGCTTTTCGTTTTGCATTCCCCAGTCATTGTGTATAGAATCTTTAGGGAAAAGCGCATTAAATTCATTACAGTTTTTTTGAAGACGATAAATCATTTTTTCAAAAGCCTTTCGCTGTGCGATCGTATCTTTAAATTTTGCCAAAAAAGGCATGACATGAGATTTATTAATGCTATGAAGTCTTATTTCATCATTTAAAATTTTGTTTTCAGCCAATGACTGGCATATTTCGTTATTTAAAGAATCTATTGTTTGTATAGTTTGAGATTGGCTAGTAAGAGAAAATAAAATAAAAAATAGTAATAGATGGATTCTCATTTTTGAGTTATTGATTGTGTGTCAAATTTAATGGTTTGTAACTCAAGTTGTAAAAACTTTATCGAAATTTTCAAAATCCCTTATTTTTTTGCTGCTTAAAAATATAAACTTGAAGAAAAATTTTGTAAATTAGATGTGTATTTCAGGTGTTATCTTTATGATTATTAAAAAGATAGTATTATGAAAAGTAAATATATCGCTCCGATTCTAATTGGAGCAGGAATTGGAATCGCATTGTACTCTTGTGGAAGCGGAATTCCAAAAAATGCACAGGCTGTAACAAACTTTGACAGCAATAAATATCTCGGAAAATGGTACGAAATTGCCAGATTAGATTACAAATGGGAGAGAGATTTGAATAATGTAACTGCCGAATATTCTTTAAACGAAGATAAAACTATAAAAGTCGATAATAAGGGCTATAATGTCAAAAAAGACAAGTGGGAACAAAGTGTCGGGAAAGCTAGATTTGTCAAAAAAGACAATATTGGTATGCTGAAAGTCTCATTTTTTGGTCCTTTTTATTCTGGTTATAACGTCGTAGCAATCGATCCAGATTATAAATACGCGCTTGTGGCTGGAGAAAGTTTAAAATACATGTGGATACTTTCTAGAGAAAAAACAATTCCAGAAAGTGTAAAAGCAGATTATCTTATCAAAGCTCAGGAAATTGGATATAACGTAACCGATTTGGTTTGGGTTAAACAGGATAAAGCGAATTAAACAAAAGCCCGTCAGGTATAAACTTGACGGGCTTTTTGTTTTTGGTCGAAAAATGATTTACGCAGTAAAAACACTTTTATAATTATCCCAGTATCTGTAAATCAAAAATAAATTTCCTATAAATAGAAGCACTGCAATTGGCAGACCATCGGGAATTAAAAAATAATTGATAAACAAAATATTTACCGTAATTGGTAAGATCAAGATGTTTGCTAAAGTTACGTAACGCCCAGTTACAAATGCAATTCCACAAAGTAATTCTATAGATTTTGCCAGTGGCATTAAATACGTCGAAGCCATTAAACCTACGTTAAATGCTTTGAAGTTTCCTGTGGTTTCAGGCTCTGGCATTAGATGGAAAAAATAACTGATAGAGGCAAAAAGTAGCAAAAGGCCAATTAAAACGCGGACAATAATAGTGGCAATTTTCATAATACTTAGGATTTTTTAAGGTTAAAAAATATAATTAAGTTATTGGAAAAGATGCAATCTAAAAGCTCAAATGAGAATCGCAAATTATTTTTTTTGAGGTTCTATTTTAAGGATTTTGCAATTAAATTAATGCTGTTTTAGGATTATTCTAATTGTATATCAAATATAACGAATTTTTTCTTATAAAAAGAATGTATTTTTAACAGTTTTACAGTGTAATTCAAATCATTTCATTATTTTTTTTGCTTTCCGCTAATGAAAGAATTTTGTCGTAATTTTGACCTTTAAAATTACCATTTTTGAGAGTTTCCATCCGTAAAAATATTGCCAATCCGAAACTGTTTAAAGAACAGATTTTAAGTTGGGCGCAGCAATTTCGCGAAGTCGTTTTTTTAGACAGCAATTCTTATCCGCAGCAGTATTCTAATTTTGACTGCATATTGGCAGTAGATGCTTTTACTTCTTTAAAAACAGATTATTACAATGCTTTTGAAGATCTAAAACAATATCAGCAAAATACAAAAGACTGGCTTTTTGGATACCTTTCTTATGATTTAAAGAATGGTATTGAAAATCTTCATTCCAATAATTTTGATGGTTTGAACTTCCCCGACTTGTTTTTCTTTCAGCCTAAAAAAGTTTATATTCTGAAAGGAAATGAACTTGAAATTAAATATTTAATGCTTTGCGATGATGAGGTAGAAGAGGATTTTGAGGAAATAATAAATGTTCAGACCGAAACATTTGTCACACTGAGCGGAGTCGAAGTGAAGCAACGTATTTCTAAAGAATTATATATTCAGAAAGTAAATAAAATGCTGGAACATATTCATGTTGGTGATATGTACGAAGCCAATTTCTGTATGGAATTTTATGCTGAAAATGCTGTTATAAATCCTTTAGAAAAATTTCAGAAGTTGAATGAGATTTCACAAGCTCCCTTTTCAGTTTTCTTTAAAAATTACAAACACTATTTGCTTTCTGCTTCACCAGAACGCTACTTGAAAAAAGAAGGAGATAAGATCATTTCTCAACCCATAAAAGGAACTTCTAAGCGTTTTGTAGATCCAATTGAAGACGAAAAATCAAAGAGTGTTTTAGTTTCAGACGCCAAAGAGCGAGCTGAGAATATCATGATAACCGATTTAGTGCGAAATGATTTGTCGCATACCTCGCAAAAGGGTTCCGTTGAAGTTGAGGAGCTTTGCGGAATTTATTCGTTTTTGCAAGTGCATCAGATGATTTCTACGATTACTTCCAAATTAGATCCTCAATATGCGGCAGTAGATGTTTTGAAGACGACTTTCCCGATGGGAAGTATGACGGGCGCTCCAAAAATTTCGGTGATGGAAATTGTCGAAAATCTCGAAGAAACGAAAAGAGGATTGTATAGCGGTGCGGTTGGTTATTTTACACCTGAAGGCGATTTTGATTTTAATGTCGTAATCAGAAGTATTTTGTACAATCAAGAGAATAGATATGTTTCTTTCTCGGTTGGAAGCGCTATAACATCGCTTTCAATTCCAGAAAAAGAATATGAAGAATGTTTGCTGAAAGCCAAGGCAATGCACGAAGTTTTGCAATAATTTTTATTCGCCATGAATTCACGATTTATTATTATCAAAGATTATCAAAATAATTCGTGAATTGCTTCGCCTGTTCGCTGTCGCTCGAGTCGTGGCATAAAAAAATACCCGCTTAACATTTCGTTTAAAAATAGATCAAATTTAATTCTTTACTTTTATCAGATGTTTTCAAAATTTCAAAATCATATCGTTTCAAGATTTTCTTTTTTAGCCGAAAGAAAGCTTTTTCTGGCTGTAAGTGGCGGATTAGACAGTATGGTTTTGCTACATTTATTGAACAGACTGCCTTATGAAATTGCAGTTTTGCATTGCAATTTTCAACTTCGCGGATTGGAAAGTTTTGGAGATCAGGAATTTATTCAGAACTATTGCGATCAGAACAATATCCCGATTTTTACCACTCATTTTGATACTGAAGCTTTCGCTAAAGATTATAAATTATCAACACAAGTTGCAGCAAGAGAACTTCGTTACAGCTGGTTTTATGAACTTTTGGAAGAAGAAAACTTCGATTATATCCTGACAGCACATCATGCCGACGATAATCTTGAAACTTTTATTATCAACTTAACTCGCGGAACTGGTTTAGAAGGTTTAACTGGAATTCCAGAACAAAACGATAAAATTATTCGTCCGCTTTTGCCTTTTTCTAGAGAAGAAATTTTGAAGTATGCAGAGGAGAATAAAATAGAATGGCGAGAAGACAGCAGTAATGCTTCGACAAAATATCTCAGAAATAAGATTCGTCATAATTTAGTTCCGATTTTAAAAGAAATCAATCCTAATTTTTTGGATGCTTTTCAGAAAACGCAATCTTTTCTTCAAGAATCAAAAGAAATGGTTGAAGATGCATCGATTATGGTATATCAGCAAGTGGCAAAAGAAGCAGGAGACGATATTCATTTTGATTTAAATCAGTTAAAAAAACTTCCAAATTATAAATCGTATCTCTATCAATGGCTAAATGAATTTGGTTTTTCTGCCTGGAATGATATTTATGATTTGGTTGAAGGGCAATCTGGAAAACAAGTTCTTTCCGAGGAATTTAGATTGCTAAAAAACAGAGAAACACTTATTTTAAGTCCGTTTTCTGAAATGCCAGAAAACGAAGAATATGAAATTAGTGAAAACGATACAGAAGTTAATTTTCCCTTAAAAATGAGTCTTTGTAACGTAGGTCACACAACATTCGGTTCAAATAAGGTTATATTTGTCGATTCCAATAAAATCCGTTTTCCATTAGTTTTGCGTAAATGGAAAGAAGGAGATGTTTTTCAGCCTTTCGGAATGAGAGGAAAATCTAAAAAAGTAAGCAAGCTTTTTAAAGACGAAAAATTATCATTGATCGAAAAAGAAAAAACTTGGATTTTATGTTCTGAAAATGAAATAGTCTGGGTTGTTGGAATAAGACAAGACGAGCGTTTTAAAATAGAGAAAACCACAAATCAAATACTAAAAATAGAATTACAATAATGAACTTTACTCGAAATCTTCAGACAAATTTGTCAAAAAATGTTTGGACTAAAACCATTTTACTTTTCGTATTTTTCTTTGCTTTTGCAAAAGGTAATGCGCAAATATTAGAGCCGGTAAAATGGACTTCTAAAATTGAGAAAAAAGGAAACAATGCCGTTTTAATTTTTGATGGAACAATCGAAAAAGACTGGCATATGTATTCGCAGTTTACTCCAGACGGCGGACCTTTGGCTTTAGAAATAACTTTTAAAAATCAGAAAGGAAACTACGAATTAGTTGGAAAAGCTAAAGAAGGTAAAACTAGAACAGCTTTTAACGATGTTTTTGGCGTAGATGAAACTTTTTTTGAAGGAAAAGCACACATTGAGCAGGAAATAAAAATCATAAACCCGAATTTAAAAACGGTTGATGTAGATTTTGATTTTCAGGTTTGTAAAGAAGTTTGCATCAATTCGAGCAAGAAATTCTCGATTGCCGTTCCTTCAACTTTCAAAATGGATGAAGTTCCAGTTGTAACAGAAGCTAAAGCTGATGAAACAAAAGTAGTAGGATTAGCGGTTGATACCGTTAAAAAAGAAGAAATCGCACAGCCAAAAGTGGAGGAAACGGACGAAACTGCACAAGAAGAAATTCCTGCACCAGCGCCTTCAAGAAGTTTGTGGTCGATCTTTTTTATTGCCTTTTTATCAGGATTTGCAGCATTGTTAACACCATGTGTTTTCCCAATGATCCCGATGACGGTAAGTTTCTTTACCAAACAAAGTAAAAGCCGTGCAAAAGGAATTAGAAATGCAATTATCTACGGATTTTCAATCATTGCTATTTATGTAATTTTAGGCCTTATTGTAACTAAAATATTTGGTGCTGATGCCTTAAATGCTTTGTCTACAGATGTTTGGTTCAACTTGATTTTCTTTGTGATCTTAGTTGTTTTTGCTACTTCATTTTTGGGTGCTTTCGAAATCATGCTTCCAAATTCATGGGCAAATAAAGCAGATCAGCAAGCAGATAAAGGTGGTTTAATCGGAATATTATTCATGGCTTTGGCTTTGGCGATTGTATCATTTTCTTGTACAGGGCCAATTGTTGGAACTTTATTGGTTGAAGCAGCTTCAAATGGAGGAATTGCGCCAATTGTCGGAATGCTTGGGTTCTCTTTAGCATTAGCGCTTCCGTTTATGTTATTTGCCATGTTCCCGGGATGGTTAAATTCTTTGCCAAAATCTGGAGGATGGTTAAATACTGTAAAAGTAGTTTTAGGATTTTTAGAGCTGGCTTTGGCATTCAAATTTTTATCAAATGCCGATTTAGTTTTACAATTGCATTTCTTAGAGAGAGAAGTGTTTATTGCAATCTGGATTGCTATTTTTGGAGCAATGACATTATATTTATTTGGAAAAATTACCTTGCCTCACGATAGTCCTACGAATCATATTTCTGTTGGAAGATTGTATTTAGGATTACTGACATTTGTGTTTACCATGTATTTAATTCCTGGACTTTGGGGAGCGCCTTTAAAATTAATCAGCGCATTCCCGCCGCCGCCGCAATATAGTGAGAGTCCGTTTGGAGTTGGAGGTTCAGGAAACGGAGCAGTTTCTTCAGAATCTATTAAAGGACTTCCAGAGGGAGCTGAGTTAGGCCCACACGGAATTATGGTTTTCCATGATTATGAAGATGGTTTGGCTTATGCAAAAGAAATCAATAAGCCAATTATGCTTGATTTTACAGGTTATGCTTGTGTAAATTGCAGAAAAATGGAAAATAATGTTTGGTCAGAACCAGCAATTTTGCCAATCCTAAAAAATGATGTTGTTTTAATTTCGCTTTACGTTGACGATAAACGTGAATTGCCAAAAGAAGAGCAATTTACAACTGCATCAGGAGATAAAATTATTACTGTTGGCGATAAGTGGACCGATTTTATGATCTCAAAATATAAAACCAATACACAGCCTTTGTATGTTATTACCGATTTGGAAGGAAAAAATATGAATACTTCTAAACCAACAATAAGTTATGTAAATGCAGATGAATATTTACATTGGTTAAAAGAAGGAATTTCGAATTTTAAGTAAATCTTGGGAGTAAAGAGAATAGAGAATAGAGAATAGAGAATAGAGAATGGAGTAAAGAGATTAGAACTGAGAGAAATCAAAAATCTATATTCTATTATCTATATTCTGTCATCTATATTCTACAATCATAAAAGGGATTTGATTCAAAACAAAAAGCACTCTAAGTCAAATTTAGAGTGCTTTTTTTTATCAAGTAATGTGAGAAGGGAATTTATTCTTATAAGAATTCTCCGTGTTGAGAGATGTCTAATCCTAGTTCTTCTTTTTCTTCAGTAACTCTTAGAGGAGTAATTTTATTTACGATGAAGAATAAAGCATAAGAAGCTACAAAAGCAAAGATTGAAACAATAACTAAAGCAGTCAATTGATTGATGAATAAAGTTGGAGTTCCGAAGATTAAACCTTGATTATCTCCAACTGCAGGGTTGATTGCTTTTGATGCGAAAACACCAGTTAAAAGCATTCCTACCATACCACCAACACCGTGACAAGCAAATACATCTAGAGCATCGTCGATTTTTCCTTTAGGGAATTTGCTTACTACGATGTTACTTACAATTGCAGAGAATAATCCGATGAAGATTGCGTGAGGGATGCTAACAAATCCGGCAGCAGGTGTAATAGCAACTAGACCTACAACAGCTCCGATACAAGCGCCAAGAGCAGATAATTTGTGTCCCAAAATTTTATCAAGGAAAACCCAAGCCATTGCAGCGGCAGCGGCAGCAACAGTAGTTGTTCCTAAAGCTTGAGCAGCAAGACCATTAGCTCCTAAAGCAGATCCAGCGTTGAAACCAAACCATCCAAACCAAAGTAAACCTGTTCCTAATAATACATAAGTAATTCTAGCAGGATTAACTTTTTGCACTTTTCTTTTTCCTAAAAACATAGCTCCGGCCAATGCAGCCCATCCAGCACTCATGTGTACTACAGTTCCTCCAGCGAAGTCAAGAACCCCCATTTTGAAGAAAACTCCATCAGGATGCCAAGTCATGTGAGCAAGTGGAGCATATATTAATAATATGAATAAAACCATGAATAGCAAATAAGCCCAGAAACGTACACGTTCTGCAAAAGCACCTGTAATTAATGCAGGAGTAATGATAGCGAATTTTGCCTGAAATAATGCGAATAATATAAATGGAATCGTTGGTGCAAGGCTCCATGCTGTATTAGTTCCAACTCCAGCAAAGAACAAATTCTCAGACGGGTTTCCGATAATTCCTCCAATTGTTGGTCCGAAAGCCAATCCAAAAGCAACAACTGTCCATAGAATAGTAACAATTACCATTGCCATAAAACTTTGAAGCATAGTACTAATTACGTTTTTCTTACCTACCATACCTCCGTAGAAAAATCCTAATCCAGGTGTCATTAACAATACAAAAGCAGTTGCAACGATCATCCAGGCAGTATCTCCAGTATCAAATTTTACAGCTTCTGCAGGAATTGGGTTGTCTGCAATAATAAAGTTTGAAATAAAGGTTAGTACCAAAATCGTGATAAGAATCACACTTAAAATAATTTTTCGCATAGTTATTTAGTTTTAAATTTTTTATAAAAGTATAAAATGATTTGATACCCCCTAAAAAAATAGGGTTGTATGCTTTATTTTTGTTAAATTTAAAATTTAACCCCTTTCATTTTGCATGAATTTCTTAAAACAAACTTAAAATTTACAATTTGGCAACATTTTTTTTTTCACTTACCATCATTTTTGATAATTTTTGGGGTAATTGATTGCTATTTTTTGTAGGATAATAGATATTTGTTGTTTAAAAAACGTCTGTTGCATGTTGTAGTGGATATTTTTTAATCTTTTTAACAATTTTGATGATTATAATATAAGGATGAGAAATAGAAGTATTAAATGGGGAATAGTAGGATTAGGAAACATTGCAAACCAATTTGCATCAGATTTAGTATTGATTGAAAATGCTGAGCTTACGGCAGTTGCTTCAAGAGATTTAGCTAAAGCGGAGGAATTTGGAGGAAAATTTAATGCTTTAAGAATGTACAATTCGTATGATTTACTTTTTGAAGATTCAGAAGTTGAAATCGTCTACATTGCAACTCCTCATAATTCGCACGCCGAATTATCTATTAAAGCTTTAGAAAGTGGTAAACATGTGCTTTGCGAAAAGCCAATGTCTTTATCTTTTAAAGACACGCAAAGAATAATAAATGCTTCTAAAAAATACAATAGGTTTTTTATGGAAGCATTCTGGACAAGATTTATTCCCTCCGTTCAAGATGTTCTTGAGAAAATAGACAACGGAATAATTGGAGACATAAATTATATAAAAGCCGATTTTGCTTTTCACGGAAGTGAAACAGAAAACAAAAGACTTTTTGATAAAGAACTAGGAGGAGGAGCGCTATTTGATATTGGTGTTTACCCTTTGTTTCTGTCCTATATATTATTAGGATACCCAAAAGAGATTGCCGCGAAAGCGATTAAACATAAAAATGATATCGATCTACAGACTTCGATGATTTTGCAATACGAAACAGCTCAATCGGTTTTGCATGCTTCTATAGTTTCTGAATCTGATATGAAAGCCGTTATTGCAGGAACAAAAGGGAGAATAGAATTAAATGCTCCGTGGTTTATTGCCGATGGCTATTCTTTATATATAAATGAAGAAAAAGAAGCCACATTTACTTTACCAGCTTTAGGAAAAGGATATTCTCATGAAATAATCGAATGTCAAAATTGTATTCTCAATAATGAAATTGAAAGTAAACTTTGGTCACATCAGAATAGTTTGGATTTGAGTAGGATAGTGGAAGAAGTTAAGAATAAATCGTAATCAATAAAAATCAATATAATACATTCATTCACCAGTTTTTCTATTTTTAGCAAAATAGAAGTTGCCGCTGTCAATGATATTTAAGTTTGCTTTTTCATCAGAAGAAATTTGAAATACAAATTCATAATCTTCGCCAAAATCAATTACTGACTGACGATAGCTTGCATATCCTCCAATTTTATGACCATTACTGTTTTCAAAAAAATCATAATAAGAGCCAATAGTGGCAGAGTCTTCCAGCTCCAGTATTTTGTCTGTTATTTCATCTGAAATCCCGGAAGCATCTTCCCAAACCGGATAATCTTCTTCAATTAATTTATTAGATAAAGGAAAAGCTTTTATAAACGATGCATCATTTTGTAAATCCTTTATAACAATTTTATCTGTGTTTTTGTATTCGCGCAAAACCCAATCATTTCCGTTAGGTGTTAAATCCATAGGGAAATCCTTAGATATAAAAACGGTAATAATTTTAGTTTCTTTTAAAATGTCGGGTACAAAAGGAAACTGATCGAAATTTAATTGAAATAAAGGAAGCATTAAGTTCCCTTTTTGATCTAATGGAATTTGTTCGTTTTCATTATATAAATAAACTTTTCCAATCCAGCTTTCAGTAATTGAATTAGTTGGCTTGAACCCGCCAGCTATAAATTCAGTCGCATTTTTTTGTAGTACTCTTTTTATTTTTTCTATTTCATCCATTGCCAGTTGATTTTAAAAGAAAAGTAAATTTAAATATATTATCTAAGTTAAAAATCTATTTTCATAAAAATAAAAAGTAATAAAATATTTACAAATATGAATAATTTTGTTTCTAATTGTAATACTTTTACTCTTCAATAATAGATGAGTTTTTATGTTAGTAAAAGTTTACGGAAGTGCCGTTTTTGGAGTTGAAGCCACAACGATTACAGTTGAGGTTCATATGGATAAAGGAATTGGTTATCATTTAGTTGGTGTCAAATATCACTCAACTTGAGAATATACCATTTAACTTGAGAATATTTCATTCAATTTGAAAATATACTTAGTTTCTGTCTATACAAAAATACGCCAAATACTGGCTATTCTAAAGTATTATACTTCATTTAAGCTACATATAAAAGCATATTTTTATTCCCTTTTGGTTAATTATCTTATTGATCATAATACAATGAGAAGTAGAAAGAGGAAAGTAATTGATATCTAAAACTGACAATAAATTTATTGTCCAATAGTTTATTTATAATATAAAATAATTCAGAGTTTATAAAGTGATTAATTGTAGGCTTAGCAATTGAGGTACATGGAATTTTAAATTTTGTTTGCAAGACAAAATTAGCACAGTATGTAACATTTTTAAAGATCAAGTATTATAAATAATAACATTAACATTAACAATAGTAAATGATAATTTCCTACTAAGTAGCCGTGAAGTTTTATAATTTTAGTATATCATTTAAATTGTCGGTTTCTTAACTTAAGTAATTATTTTTTATGTTTGTTTAAGAATCACTTTATTAAATGTAATGAAAGACGAAAGGACTATTCAGGAACACTTCGAACATATTGAGTATGGCGAAGGAAATATACAAGCGATTTACCACAATAATTTTAGATTGTTTCAATACTATAATAGTGATAGACAAATAGTAAAATCAACAGAATTAATAATCGTAAATGGCGTAATTAAGAATGAAGGGCAAATTGCATCAGATGTTTTTAATGGATATCATATAGAAGATGCTGACTTTAAAATAGATGAATTAGCTTTGCTTCAATCAGTAAATGTTAACGAATTAAATTACGGTCAAAAGAAAAAATATAAGCACTATAAAGAGTATGTTGAATTCAAAATTAAATATCCGGAATGGTATCATATAAAAGACAGACAGGGATTCTACGCACTTGAAAAAACTAAGTTAGTTCAATATAAAAGAGGTATTTATTCTTTTTATTTTAAAGATGTTTACAGCTGGAAGAATGATGATGGTTCGCCAAATGAATTTTACTATACAAAAAGAACGATCGATTGGAAGAAACAGCGTGATGAATTGTTGAAAGTAAACGAGAACTTACAACCTCGATTAAGATTATTATTGATATATAATTCTTTGCTTGCTAGAGCAATGGATAAAACAGTTGAATTATTTTCTGTTATTGATAAATATGATGGAAGTATTCCAGGCACAAGCACTCTTTTTAATATTAAAAAATCAGAATTAATCGACAGATTACAAATAATTGGCAATTATTCGCAAAATATAAATCACAATATCAATACCGGGCATTACAAAATAGCATTGGAAATTCAACACTACTGCGTTTTAATTTTTGACGATATATTAAGTGTTCTAGATGATTCATTTTTTTTAAAGATAGAAAAGACTCCGTTAAAAGTAGAATTTGATCGAGTGAAAGAACAGTTGGAAAATGCTATTAACTTGGAAAAATTAGATTTCCTTTTAAGAGTGGGGGCAACACCAATTGTAGCAAAAGATATTGATTCTGAAAGTTCGATTAAATATGAGAATACAATCTTCAAAAAGATTGAAGGAGAACTGATTTTTAAACAATTTAGCGAATTATACAGTGCTGAAAGGAAGGCATTAGGAACTATTTACAGTTTTCTTTTCTATTCATTATTGAATGATTCTTTTATTATTGATTCAAATACTGATTACCGTAACTACTGCTTAAAATCAGAAATTAAGTTAAATAATATAATGTCGAAATTTAATCCTGGGTCTGTGAATTATGTTGAGCATAAAACATTGAATCTTAAGGAGAACTATGAAAAAGTAAAATTCCAAATTTTAAATAATGGTTTAAAGGACTAAATTTTAAATTAGTTTGAATTACTTTAAAACAAGTTCAAACTGATTTAAACCACTTTAGTTTAATAAGTTACGCAATTTTGTTCTGTAATAATAACACAAAACAAGATGCACGTAGAAGATCAAACACCGGAACCAGCACAAAAAAAATATTTAAATATCGTTTATTATTTAAATATCCTTTACTATGTAATAAAAATAATAGATGTCTTAATTAGCCTTTATCTGCATTTCCATCATTAGTATCATTTTTGTTAAACGGATGGCGTAACGCTACAGATAGAACATATACTTTATATAAAATAGTTTTATAAATGGTATAAATGTGAAACTATTATAAAGAACGGTAAAAAGAACTAAAAAAAAGCGTTTGCATTTAAGATAAGTTCATACATTGTGTCAATTTTAAAAGAAGATGAGAAATTCCAGAAGTTGATGAGAAATTTGAAAAGTTGATGAGAAAAAAGGTTTTTTTTTATTCTTACAAAAGTTCATAGAAATAATTTCAAAATGTTTATATGTATATAAGTAAAAAATATGAATAAAATATAATTTTAGTCATCATATTTTTATTGGAATGTACTCTCACTTACAAGTTGTGTATTTCTTGATTTTGAAGTTTAAAATAAATTATTTTTAGTAAAGATATAGCACTTTTGCACCCGTAAAATGACAAATTAATTAAGTAATAGAATGATTCTCTTTGATACGAGGAATAAAAATTATTTCAAAGTTATTATAAGTTTGAAGTAAAAAAAATATCTTTGTGCAGAAATATCTATCTATATTTTATAATAAAGCTACAATAATTGTAAGATTATTTTTCGAAATAATCTGTATTTATGGCTGTAAAAACCAGTGATATTGACCACCTAATTCCAATTTAAAGTGACCACCTATTTTCGGTTTAAATTGACCACCTAATTTCGGTGCAAAGTGAGCACCTCTATTTATTTCAAAAAACTACTTTTTTC
>Ga0308157_10005966_pt1 | contig 14881 bp, 9 predicted proteins | sample PhyBR1_FD_201035 | JGI IMG/M metagenome (GOLD analysis project Ga0308157, IMG submission 201035) | Phyllosphere microbial communities from UC Gill Tract Community Farm, Albany, California, United States - DLSLB.R1 | ecosystem: Host-associated > Plants > Phyllosphere > Unclassified | place: USA...
TGACTATCCGACTTTGAACCTCTCAATACAAAACAAAAAACGCCCTGCGCGGTCTTGGCGACCGGAGAGCGTGGCTGACTATCGTAATCGTTTGTTGCGTTTTTCGCGGGTACGACCCAAGTGCCGAGTAAGCTTTTGCAGCCTTTTTCGACCCTATGTCAGTTCTGTCAGTTCCGCCACGTCCGCCACTATATCACGATTCCCTGGAAAAGACAAGGCGATGCGAGCCATTCCTTTAAGCCGGAAGTCCTTCCGGTTCTGCTTGCCGCGCGTTCAGTTTCCGGCTGAACGGAATGAACAGGATCAAGCCGAGCAGGCAGGTAATCAGCTCCGTCACGGTCATCGACCAGATCACGCCGTGCATGCCGAACGACGCGTGCAGGATGATGATCGTCGGGATGTACAGCACGCCTTGCGTGATCGACATGATCATCGTCGGCGTGCCTTGACCGGAAGCCTGGAACAGCGTGAGGAACAATCCGGTAAAGCCGTTGAACAGCGCCGAGATCAGCATCGCCCCGAGAATATACCCTCCGACTTCAAGCACTGCGGGATCGCTGGAGAACAATCGCAGAACCGGGTCGCGCAGCAGATACACCAATCCGACAAAAACCACCGCCACGCCCCCGATGATGCCCGCCGCGGCTTTGAAGCCGGCTTTGAATCGAGCGATATTCGAACCGGCGTAGTTAAAGGCGAAGAACGGAATCAAACCGATAAATAATCCCATCGCGAGGAATTCCGGAATCTGCACGATGCGAAGTCCGATGCCCGCCCCGGCCAGCACCTGTGCGCCGTATTCGATCATGTAATGGTTGAACAACAGCGTGGTCACGATCATGAACGCGGATTGGAACAGCTCGGACACCCCGATTTTGTACACTTCCAACTGATCGCGAACCGACAAGCGGAAGTGATTCATGAAGCCGCGCAAATGATCGCTTTTCTTCTGTAAAAAGTAAACGTAATAAAGCGCAGAGCCCGCATTGGCCAGAATCATGGCGAGAGCCGCCCCCATGACGTGCATATCGAGTCCGAGAATGAGCAGCGGATCGAGAATCAAGCTTAGCCCCGTGCTGATAAAAATGCCGTACATCGATTGCCTGGACGCGCCTTCCGAACGGACGAGCTGTTCCAGCGTGAAGTTCATGACGATCGCGAACCCGCCGCCGATCAGCGTCATCGCATAGATCTTAGTGTAGTCGTGGGTAGAGGCATCCGCGCCGAGTCCGTTAACCAAAGGTCCGATTAATAAGAAAGAAATCAATGCGATCAGCAGCCCGGCGATTAAGCTTCCGTAGAAGGCATAACCGGCGATCTTTTTCCCTTTTTCGGGCGTTCCTCCTCCGACGAGCCGGGTGATAAAGGTACCCGCACCCACGCCGAACACATTGCCTGCGGCCATCAGCACGGTGAAGATCGGCAGCCCCAGCGTGATCGCGGACAGCATGGACGTGTTATGCAGCAGACCGATAAAATACGCGTTGATAACGTTGTATACGGTGCCGACGGACATGCCGAGCATCATCGGGATCGAGAGATGCGCGACAGCGCGGCCGATCGGCGATTTTTCCAGGTAGTATTGGTTGGATTTTTTGCCGTTTGCGGCTTCTGCGGTTTCTGTAGTACTCATGGCGAATGCCTCCATTTTATATGATTATTTGCACAATTATTCATGTATATGAGTTAAACGGCGGGCTCGGCGATCTTGCCCGTTATTCTTGCACTTGTTTAAGGTGTGCATCGAATGATCGAGCAGGCCGATTCCCACGCGTTATTTTTTAAAGGTTATCGCGGACTTTCTCCAGCAGACGAAGCAGCGTATCCGCTTCTTCGGGTGTCAGGCCTGCCGTTACGCGGTGCTCCAGTTCAAGAAAAACATTATCGAACTCGGCGATCAGCGGCGCGGCTTGCTCAGTGACGTAAACCATCTTTTTGCGTTCGTTGCCTTCGGGCACGACGCGTTTGACGTACCCCTTTTTCTCCAAGCCTTGCAGCATGCTGGTGATACTCGCGTTGGTGCGGCTGAAGCGCTTGGCCAAGTCGTTTTGGATGATGCCTCGCTCTTGGAACATGTAGATATAGCCGAGCATCTGGCCCTGCTGCGGGCTCAAGCCGAGTTCCGACAGACGGTTATCCGCGGACGGTTTCATGCGGATCGCGATGTCGCGGAATAAGTTGGAGTACGGAGTGGCTGCGCGTTGACGCTCATCGACTTCTTGAAAAGCTTCGTTCGGCGCTGCTTCGCTGTTTCTTTTTTCGGGCATGATAGGTGCTCCTTTGTTTGAATGCATAACTGTTAGAGTTCTAACTATTGGATTACTATAATTGTTAGAGTTCTAACTGTCAATAGCCTAAGTGTGAAAAATCAATAATCACTGCGAGAAGTTCCTATTCATTTGTGCAGCTGTGGCGCTGCGGGAGGAATTCGTTAGCGGATGCTTACGAAGTGCCTTTCTACGAAAGGCTTTAGGTCGCGTGTTGCATTTAGGAAGCTGGATTGGATTTTATAAAGGAAGCTTCCCAAATGCAAAGGCGAACTATAGCATAGGCTTCCGAAGTGCATTTCTTCGAAATGCTTCAGCTCCTTCACTGAATTCCTACCTCCGCTGGGTCGCTTAAAGTGATCAGAGCTTCATAACATTAATATTTTCAAAAAGTATTATTTCACTTCGTTATTACTCCAGTAAGTAGCACGTAAATACAGCTATAGAAGACTTCGTATAGGTTTTACTTATTGGTTTTTAGCTGTTAAGGTCAAACGCATAGCCGTTTAGCCCGCCACTTTGAAAGTGGCGGGCTAAACGGCTTGAGAAACTCCACCGTAGCTGGAAGCGAGAAGACGGAGAGAGAAATTCAGTGAAGGAGCGTTAGCGATCGCCTTTGAAATTGAGAAATAAACTTATAAAAGTTAAATCATCATTTCTCAATTTCAACACGCGACCGGAACGAATTTCTCTCGGAGTCTTCTCGCTTCCCACGCCAACGTGACTTTCGAAAGCTGCCTTAGCCTGTAATTTTCAAAGCAGCAGGCTATTAACGACATTCGGTTAAATAAAGTATATGTTTTGTCAAATGCGAGTAAGCTTATCATCAGCCAAGATGAGATATAGCTCAAGAATACGAGGTTTATCGTTAGCGGATTCTTCGACAAGAAAACATAGGGTTGCCATGACTTGGTCGCCTTGGCGGAATACGAGTTGGAGTTCGCCTCCGAGTTGCTCCAAGAAAGGGGTCCATTCGCGCAAATGGGCAAAGATACGTCGTGAGGTGAGCAAAGCCAATACGCCTTTGCGGCCGATCATCGGGCGGACGACGGTGCGAAGTTCTTGGCCGCCGCCGTCGGCGGCGAAGACGGGCTGTTCGGCGAGCAGTTCCATCATGCTGCCGACGTCATAGGCGGCAAAGGCGGCGGCGAAGCGGCGCAGCAGCCCGGCGCGGTCTTCGTTGGATTTTGCGGTTCGGCGCGAAGGGGCGGTGCTTACGGCAGGCTCAGATTGGAGGGAACGTTTGACCCGACTGTAGAGTTGTCTGCATCCGGCTTCGGTGCGTCCCGTCATCTCGGCGATCGCCGCATAGTCGTACCGGAAAGCTTCGCGCAGAACGAAAACGGCGCGTTCGCCGGGCGAAAGTCGGTCCAGCAGCACCATATAGGCGTAACTTAACATATCCCGCTGTTCCGTTACGGCTTCGGGATCATTTTCTTCGCCGCTGATCGGCTCGGGCAGCCATTCGCCGATATACGTCTCTTTCCGGCTGCGTGCCGAATTCAATGTATTGATGCAGGCATTGGTGATCATGCGGGCAATGTAGGCCTTCATATTATCCACATTCTGCGGCTTGCGTCGGTGCAGTTCCGCGAAGCAATCCTGCACCGCATCCTCTGCCTCTTCCGCCGATCCCAACATTCGGTAGGCGATAGCAAACGCATATTTGCGGTACTGGGCATACAACGTCTCCAAAGGCGGCATTGCGGTGCCGGTTTCTACCGCTTCCGGTTCCGATGATTGTTCCTGCACGGTCATCGGTTTGCTTCCTGCCGATTCCTGCTTCTTTTGCGTCGTTTCCGTGGTCTTCATCATACGTTCCCCTCTCCGGCCCGATACGCCTTATTCTATAGACCATTTACCCCGACCGAACGTGACAAAAAAATCGCCAATGCTTTACCAGAATCCGGATAAACGAAAAAAGACCCGAGCCTCTGATCAAAGTCAGAAACTCGGGCCTTAATGACGAAATAAGGATGCGGTCGAGAGGACTCGAACCTCCACGGTATTGCTACCACACGGACCTGAACCGTGCGCGTCTGCCAATTCCGCCACGACCGCATATCTTGATGTTCGCGATTACCTCGCGAGCACAAGAAATAATATATCATGATCCTACGAAGTTGGCAAGAATTATTTCACGCTTTTTTTAAAATTTCATCGATTTCTTTTTGCAGGACAAGATAACGATGAGTGCTGCGCATGATCGCCACCTTGGTCAGCTTGTTTTTATCCACGTATACCTTCATTTGGTCTTTGTTCAATCCTAGCAAATGTCCAGCTTCCGTCACGGTCAATACCTGCTCGTTGCTTGTCTCGTTAAACGTCTTTTTCACTTTCAAATTCCAATCTTGGAACATGCTCATAGACGTACCTCCTGATTTCGCTCACGTAAACGCCGAGTACCTTGTCAACACTAAAGGTGAGGGTACGCTCCCCTGAGATTTCGTACCTAAATCGTATACGAAATCTCAGGAAAACGTAATCCTCTGATTAAGCATTGACAAGCTACTAGTGCGAATCTTTCCATTATATCACACTTTAACGTTATACAGGACTAAAACAAAAAGCAGAATAAACGCCGAAGCCGCGTTTATTCTGCCCTTCACTGCTGAAAACGGCCTTGCTTGATGTTTACTCCGCCAGCTCGGCCGCCTGCGCCGGCGTCAATGCGCCTTCATACACGCGCAGCTCGTCCAGTTGTCCTTTGAACGGCGCGTCCCACCAATTGACGCCCAGCGCGAACGTGCCGTTTACGCCTTCGGCGAACAGATCCGGGAAGCCGCTTCCCGAGAATTTGCGTTCGCCGTTCACATAGACCGTCAGCGTGCCTTCATCCACGGAGAAGGATAGGTGCGACCATTGTCCGGCCGGAATTTTCACGCCGGTCACGCCGTCATACCAGCTCGTACTGCCTGCCCAAAGCATGGTCTGATCGCCTACCGAGCCTTTCGGCAGCAGGCTGAGCCAATGGGTATCGTCTTTGGCTCCGAAGAAGGTCGTCGTATAATTCGTCAACTGCTCCGGCTTCATCCACAGCGCCACCGAATAAGACGAGCTTTGGATCAGGTTATCCGGCAGCTTCACGCCCGAGGCGCCGTCGAACACGACCGCTTGCCCCGTTTTTCCGGCCGCGTAAGTCAGGTTTCCGCCTGTCTTGCCGATCCGGTCACCGGTCGCGCCGCCTTCCGCAAACGTGCCTTCGCTGTCTTTCAGATCATTTTCAAAAGCATAATGGGCCGTTAGGTTCGCGCTCTCGTAAGGCAGCACGGTTACTTCGAAGGTTGCCGTCTTCTGCGCGCTTCCTTTGACGATTTTCGCCGTTAACGTTGCGGTTTCGGCAGACTGTCCTTCTTCGGGACGCGTAACTTTGCCTTCAGCCGACACGACAGTCTCGTTCGAACTGCTCCAAGCGATCTGCGCATGACGGCTTCCCGTCGCGGGCAGCGTCAGATCCGCCGTCACTTTGCTCGTATCGCCCAAAGTTAATCCCGACGCGACATTTTCAACAATTTGCTCGTCGCTCAGATCGGCCAGGCGCGTGCCCCAAGCCGATTCGCCGGAGCCCGAGACAGCCGTGAAGGTCATGACGTTCGACTGCGAAACCGGGTCCCACTGACGCAGGAATACCCCGTCGAACTCGTCTTTGCCGATCGTGATCTTCGCCTGATTGCTTGCGTTTTTGCGCCATTTCCCTTCCAAAGCGCCGCTAACCGTGCCGTTCGCGTTCAGACGGATAAACTGCGTTTCTTCGATGTCGCCGGAATAGGCTTTGCCGTGATTCACGTAGGCGTAATCGCCGGCGATATCATCCTTTTTCACCGTGGACAGCTTCTCGCCCGTATAGCGGTAAGGCGCCACGACCGGCCAGCCGTCCTTGTTCATGAACATCTGGTGAATGCGCAGCTCATGCGTCTCGCCTTGTTGCGGGAAGCGTGCATGGAACACCAATAGGATCTGTCCGGTCTTGCTGTCCGTGTAGACCGAATTATGTCCCGCCGACAAGTACCCGTAGCCGATGCCCGTTCCCGGATCTCCCGCTTCGCGTTCGAACAGGAAGTTGCCGATCAGCTTGTTGCCGTATTCGGTATTTTCGGTTCCGGCCGGCAGCACCGCGTTTTGACCGAGCGAATCGGTGTACGGTCCGTCGATGTTTTTCGAACGGTACACGCGCATATTGTAGCCGCCGCTCGCGCCGAGCCCGCCGTATGTTTCATACAAGTAATAATATTTCGTGCTCTTGTTGTATTCGATGTACGGCCCTTCGCCGGACTTGCCGTAGCCGCCCGCGATTTTGGTGCCGAAGTAACGGTCGATCATGCGCCCGTCCTTCGTGGTTCCGTCTTTGCCCGGGAAGATCGGTTCGCCGGTCTTTTTGTCGATCTCCAGCAGGAAGATGCCGCCCGACCATGAACCGTACGTCATCCAAAGCTTGCCTTTCGTGTCATAGGACAACGCCGCGTCGATCGCGTTCGGATACTGCTGGTTGTTGTACGAGCCGTCCGCGTTGAACCAGTTTTCGTTTTCGCCGGCCAACTTGCCGTCGTCGATCAGCTCGTCGATGCCGGTGTTTCTCCACTGCTTGTTCACTTTGCTGTTGGCGTCGTAGGCTTCGTTCTCCGTAAACCCGGAATACATCACCGTGCCGCCGTACTCGTACGGGCCTTCGATGTTTTGCGATACCGCGTAACCGATCGCCGAACGGATATACGTGGAAGAAGCGCTGTAATAAATCATATACGCGCCTTTCGAGCCGTCTTCGTTCACATAGTCCTTATTCCAGAACACGTCCGGCGCCCAAACGGCGAATCCGCCTTTGCTGTCGGAATCATTTTCGCCCGCCCATTCGAACGAGCCTGCCAGATTTTCGGACAAATCGCCGTAGAGCGTATTTCCAGGCGTTGTGTAACCGTTTGCAAAAGCAGTCCAGTTCATGAGGTCTTTCGATTTTGCGGCCGCGATATGCGATCCGAATACGTAATACGTATCGCCTTCTTTGACGATCGAAGGATCGTGGACGGAGACGTTCGAGAACGTCGGGGGCGTATCGGATGCCGCGGCATTAGCTTCGCTTCCGCAGCCGGACGCCAGCGGAGCGAGCAGTACGAGCGATAACAACAGCGAAGAACTGCGAATGAACTTGCGTTGCTTCATGATAGTCGGTTCCTCCTTTGATGGTGAAACGAATAGGCAAAAGGCGTAAGCCCCTTTGGTGTGGCACCTATTCATTTCGTCATCGTGTTTCGTTCTCCTTCACATTTTCAAAAATAAATAACAAAAATATTAACTAAATAAGCCCATAAGTTCAGGATAAACAGCTTTTACTTCGATATATTCAAATTAAATTAACTTTTTAATTCATCTAATTCTATGCAGCCTTATCGAAAAGGTTTTTGGTTACACCCTTGGTCGGCTGTGTTGCACGGACGACGCCTGAGGTGTACCGTGGTGGATAAGAGATCAAGATGAATCGAAAACGGAACGTTCATAGGAGGAAGTCGTCGTGAATAAGCTGTATCTGGTCATTCCCTGCTACAACGAAGAGGAGGTGCTGGACGAGACCGCCAAGCGGCTGAAGAAGAAAATGAACGCGTTGATCGCGGCGGAACGCATCTCTCCGGCAAGCCGGATCGTGTTCGTTAACGACGGCTCGAAAGACAACACCTGGACGATGATCGAGAAGCTGCACGTGTCGGACCCTCTGTTTGCGGGCATCCATCTGGCGCGCAACCGGGGACATCAGAACGCGCTCTTGGCGGGTCTGATGCAGGTCAAAAAACATGCCGACGCCGTCATCTCGCTCGATGCCGACTTGCAGGACGATATCGACGCGATCGACGAGTTCGTGGCGCGGCACGACGAAGGCTTCGACATCGTGTACGGCGTTCGCCGGGCGCGGGAAAAGGACTCCCGATTCAAGCGCACGACGGCTCAAAGCTTTTACAAGCTGATGCGTCTGATGGGCGCGGAATTGGTCTACAACCATGCGGATTATCGCCTGATGAGCCGCCGCGCCTTGGACGGACTGGCCGAATTCGGCGAAACGAACTTGTTCCTGCGCGGCATCGTGCCGTTAATCGGCTATCCGTCTACCACTGTCGAATACGAGCGCAACGAGCGGTTCGCGGGAGAATCGAAGTATCCGCTGAGGAAAATGTTGTCGTTCGCCTTGGAGGGCATTACTTCGTTCAGCATCAAGCCGATCCGGATGATCACGACGCTCGGCTTTCTCATTTTCGCGGTCAGCCTGGTGATGTTGGGTTATTTCTTATGTATCCATTTCGCGGGTCGCACGGTGCCGGGCTGGACGACGATCGCGATCTCGGTCTGGGCGATCGGCGGTCTGCAATTGCTCGGAATCGGCGTGATCGGCGAGTATATCGGGAAAACGTACCTGGAAACCAAAGCGCGTCCCAAATTTATCGTGGAGCGCATGATCGGGGTGTCGGATCAGCGGGAGTTCTCCCGGGAACATGCGGATTCCAAACGGGCGTGACGCGTCTTCGTCTTCATGCGGCGAAAAACCGTAGTCTGACGCAATTCGGCTCAGCACGCCATTTTTCAGAGCAACGCCAAACGGGTATTTTACACTTTAGAACAGAGATCGATGCACAAAGGAGTGGAGACGATGTTCGGACTGTCCGACCTGCTCTCGTTGATCGTATCGGCATTCATCATTTTGCCTGTCGTGGTGTTTTTCCGGGAAGCGGGGTATCTGATTGGCAGCGTGTTGTTCGGCGCGGTGAATCCGCGGATTACGCTCGGTTCCGGGCCGCGGTTGTTCAAAATAGGCATTCTCGACGTACGCCGATATTATCATTTGTACAGCTGGTTTTCATACGACGAATTGAAAAGGGAAAACCGCTTCGCTTATGTCTGCCTGTATGCGGGACCGATCTTGGCGAACTTGGGATTGGCTTTCGTCATTAATATGCTGCTGGCCAACGGCATCATCGACTGGCGGGAAACGTTTTGGAATCGGCTGATCTTTTACGCGTTCTACTATGCGCTGTTCGATATCATACCGATGCGCACGACCAACGGCAAACCCAACAACGGCAAGATCATCTATGACATGCTGCGCTACGGGCGGCGGACCGACTACAACCACGAACCGTTCCTTCCCTCCACGAGCGAAAGCGAAAAGCTTTATTTGCAAGAGATGGAAGCGATTCAAGAGCATGAGGAAAGCGATCCGATTCTGAAAGAGAAAAAAGCGCGGCGCATCAAAACCAAGGAGCGCTTCGGACGAATCGGGCAGCGGATTTATCCGAAAAGAAAGGTCAAGCCCGGCGTGCAGCAGCAGGAAAAAGGAGCATCCGCAGAACAAGACTGCGATAAAAAAAATACGTGAACGTCAAACGACCCCGCCTTCCGCCGAGCAGCGGAAACGAGGTCGTTTTTTATGAGCAAATCCCAGTATGATCAGCCAATGCGGTTTAATACGGCTACGCTTACCGAGTTCGCGGGCAGCTTCAGCACGGTCGTACGGCCGTTCGTACCGTCTTCAAGCGTAAACCCGCTTTCCGCAGGCACGACCTGCTCCGCGTTTTTCTTGTTCACGTTCGGCACGTTCAGCAGCAAAGCGTCGCCTGCAAGCGTCACGAGCTTGGCGTCGGCGGAAACGTTCAATCCGTCGAGATTCAGGCGCGTCTGCTTGTCCACCCCGTCCGCGTTGACCAGCTTGATATACACATGCCGCGCATCCGCCGTTACCGAATGGAAAACGTCGCGGTTGTAGGCTTCCAGCTTGTAATCCAGCACTTTGCTGGTCCAACCGGCTGCCGGATCGGCATAGGAACAGATCAGACGGCGTCCGTCGCCGCCGCCGTAATTGACGGTGATCGTATAGTCGCGACCGTCTTCAAGTGCTTCATGGCTCGCTGCGCGCAGATTGCCTGCCGCCGTGCTGGACGAGTAATCGCCGAGCGTATAGCCTTCGACGCCCTGCTTGTGCACCTTCACGCCGGTGGCGCTGCCGCCGTAACCGATTGCGTATTCCAGCACGTCTTTGTTGTCCGGCGCGATGTCGGTCATGCCGACGCCGACGTAGAAGCCGTCTTCGCCGGAGGATTTGGATGCGACTACTTCGACTTTATAATCCGTCCATTCGCTATTCAAGACATATAACCCGTTCAGACCCGCGCTTTGCGGCTTCAACACCAGGCCGCGTCCTTGCTCCAGCGTATAGCCTGCCGAGCCGGGGATGGACTGCCAGATCGGATCGAGTGCGGAAGCACTCAAAGCCGATGAATCGACGGACTCTGTTTCCCCGATCGCGATCGCCGCGAAGTTCGTTTCAAGCAACACTTTCCCATCCACATTCGACGTGACCTTGACGCTTTTCACTGTAACTTCTGCCTGACCTGCCGCGATCTCGATCCCCCCGCGAGGAATCAGATCCACCGGCTTGCCGCCGCGGTACGTCGAGAACGACGTCGGCAGCACTTTGTCGCCCAGGTATTTCGCGTACATCTGCTGCACGTGATAGTTCGGCGTGAACCAGACGCTCTCGTCGTCGAACCAGATGCAGTCCGGCGTCCAACGGTAGATGCCGTCGGTCAGCACTTTGTTGAACAGCGGCGCGTAAGCGGCCAGGCGCACGACGTCGGCATTATTTTCGAATCCGGTCATGATCGCCGCTTCCGCTACGGCGCCGGCCAGCGTATTTTTATCCGTGGACGCATACTCGCCGACGAATACTTTCGACGTCTCTCGCCAGTTGATGCTGCCGTCTTCGTTTTTTGCCCGGAAATAGTAATTGTAGCGATCCGCGTTGTTCAGCAGATAGTCGTTCGAACGATAATAATGCTCGTCCGCGATCGTATCCATATAATTCGGCTGCTTGGCGTACCAGCTCACCTGCTCCGAAATGACCTTGTCCCGATCCGCGAATTCCACTTCTGCCGAGCCTTCCAGATTGCCGCTCAGGAACTTCCAGCCTTGCTGATACGCGTCGTCGTCGGCCTGAGCGCCTACCGTCGAGATGATATGCAGCTCATGCTCCGGGTAATGCTTTTCCATATATTCGTCAATGCGCGTCTTGAATACTTCGAAGTTGGCGAAAAACTCGCTGCCCCAGTTCTCGTTGCCCACGCCCAAGTAGCGCAGGTCGAACGGCGCTTCGTGCCCCATTTTCCGGCGCATCGCGGCCCATTCGTTGCTTTCGAAGTCCATGCTGATCGCAAAGTCGATCAAGTCCGTGAAGTTCTGAATATAGTAATCGCGCAGTTCGCCGCCCGCCGGATGCGCATAGTCGGAACGGGCCTGACACAGCACGCCGCACGCCATGACCGGAAGCGGAGTCGCATTCAGGTCTTCGGCCAATTGGAAATATTCCATGTAACCGAGCCCCATCGTCATCATGTAACCCCAGACGTTGAAGTTTTCTTTGCGCAGCTCGATCGCGTCCACGGAGTCTTTCCAATCATAGACGTTATCCCAAATGAACGAACCTTCGGAAATGCAGCCGCCCGGGAAACGCAGGAACTTGGGATGCAGCCCCGCCAGCGCTTCGACCAGATCGCGGCGCAGACGGTAGTTCGGATTGCCCGCGTAGTTGGCGTGCGCGGACGGCGAATTCGTTTCTTCGGCTGCTCCCCAGACATCGCGCGGCGTCAGGGACACCAGCTCGATCGAAATCTCGCCTTCGAAGGTCATTGCAAGCTGGCCGAGCACGTTTTGCGAGCCGGTAAGCACCAGTTCGGATGTGGTAACGCCGTTCGCCGGATAAGGGACGCCGTACTTTTTCCACGTACCGCCGCCTTCGATCTTGACCGTGACGATATCACTCGCCGCCTCGCCCGACGGATCTTGCAGCTGCAGCGTGATAATTCCTTCCTGCTCGGCTTTGGCCCAGATCGTGAAGTCGTACTGAGCACCCTGACGAATATTCATCGCGTAACCGCCGTTGGTATCGTTGAAGCCGCGGTTATAGATCGTCGCTCCGTCCGCCACGGTGACGTAGTAGCCGTTCACGTCCGGGTCGGAGGAACCGAGAAATTGACCTAGCGTATCCGTGGTTTGCGGCGTCATCTTGTCGATATCGCCGTACCACCACAGCAGCGGCTGGCGGTTGCGTCCGGTCGAGCAGCCGCAGGCGCCGGAGGCATGCGAGTAGGTATCGAATTCGAACGCTTCGAACGAACGGTTTTGCACCATTTCCGCATAGATCCCGCCGTCTGCCGCATTATTGATATCCTCGTAAAAGAGTCCGTACATCACTTCGCTGACGTCCACGATGCCTTCGACCTGTTCTCCGCCATGCACGGTGATCGTGTACGGAGGCAGCTCGGACGGAAGAACGGAAACGTCGAAGCTGCGATCTGCCCGGCCCGTTCCGACGGTGAGCGCTGCCGTGAGCGTAGCGGCTTGCGGTTCTCCTGCGCCTTGCGGCCATACTTTGCCTTCGTGCGATACGGCTTCCGGTCGGCTCGATTCCCAGCTTACGTTCACTTTCCCGCCCATCAGGGACGTCGGCAGATCGATATCGCTTGTTAAAATGCGAGTCGGGAACACCAGATACTTGTCTGCCGCCAAGCGTACGATCTCTTCGTCCGTCAGCGATTCGCACATCACTTCGATCACTTCGTCGGCCGACAGGCCGGCCGCGTACACGCGGAAATCGGAGACGGAACCCGCGAAATCGTCATCCGCCGCAAACTGCGAACGCCCGATATAGTTGCGGCTATAATTGCCTTCGTCCGCGAAAGTATCAAACCAACGACGAAGCTGCGCGTAGTTCCCGCTCGACGTCTGGCTGATCGATCCGTCAGCCGCCGCTTCGCCGTTCACGTAGACGATCGGCCCCGCGCTGCTGAGCGTGCCGCCTTCCGTTCCGATCACGCTCATCGCCACGTGCATCCATTCCCCGCGCACGAAACCGCGTCCCGGATCGGCAACCAGGTCGCCGCCCGCCGACAACGTGGCGCGCATGGCACGGGTCAGGAACAAAGACGGTGCGCCTTCGCTTTTGCCGAAATCGCAAATCCGTTCCCAGACGCTGGTTCCCGCGTCGAAGCGAACCCAAGCGGTAACCGTCACTCCCGTGTGATCGCTTACATTTTGCAGCAGATTACTCGGCAGTTCCAGGTAAGAAGAGCCGCTTCGGCCTCCGCCGAACGTCGCCGCGGATCGGCCCGCGACGTTAGAGACGACCGGAAGCGAACTGCCGGACGGTGCCGCGTTCAGTTCCCGGCCCGAGTAATCCCGTCCGATGTCCGAAGCTTCGTCAAACTTGTACCATGCAATAAGTTGATCGCGAAAAGAAGTCATGAATAGTCTCCTGTCATGAATAGATTTCTGAATTAAGTTAATACAAAAGTTAATTAATTTAATTTAATTGATTATATAGTTAATAATATCGTGTTGTACGTACATGTTCAAGCTTAAATCGTCACAATGAAAAAAGCCTTGAAAAGAGAACGTCGAGCGTCCCCGTTTGGCAAGGCTTTTTTCAAAGTTTATTTTTGATGTCATATTGAATCACATGAACAACAATCCTTAACGATCCGGTTATTTTCGCTCCGCTTGCAGTTGTTCAAGCACCGATATGGTTGTTTGCGTTCGGACATGCTCGGCACGATCGTTTTCCAGGCTTTTTTCCATCTTGAGGACGGTTTGAAGCGTGACTTCGTTTTCCGGCTTTTGCAGATTTTCGCCCATTAACGTACGTACTTTGTTAATCGACTGCTCCGTATTGTCGATGCTGCGCTTCAAGCTTTCCCGCTTCAGCTTCTGCTGCTTGAGCTGCCCCGCGATCGTATCCGGCGAATCCGACAAGCTGACGATTCCTTTTTCCGTCAACGAATACGTTACGCCGGCGATTTCTTGCAGCGATCTGACCGGCACATAAGCTTTGCCGTTCACGGCGATCGCTTCGGCCACCTGCGTTCCGCCGCGCTCTACCGCCAGCAGCGACGTCACTTTTTGTCCGATAAGGCTCGACGAAGCGGCTGCGGCCGTACCGCCGCCCAGCAGCAGAGCAAGGCTCAATCCGATGATCGCTGCCTTTTTTCGTTTGCCCGTTTGATTTGCGTTCATAAAAAATCCCCTTTTCCTATTTCTTTATGCGAAACTCGTATGCCGATTGGACCATCCATGGATAAAGACGCTCGAAACGTATACGTCGTTATCCTTTTTAAAAATGCTTATTCCACCGAGAAAAATCAGCACGGCAAAGGGAGAGCGTCACATCGAATGCGACCCTCTCCCTTTATAAGCAATCTCGAAAACGAGCTTCTTAAACCGCCTTGAACTCTACCGCGCCCAATTGCAGACCCGGCTTCGTGAATTCGACTTCGAGCTTGTACGTGCCCGTCTCCAGTTCGATCGTCGCCAGACGCTGCTTCAGCCAGCGGCCCTGCGTGCCGTTCATTTGCACGGTTGTCAGGATTTTGCCGTTCAGCAGCAGATTGCAGGCGCTTTGCGCGAGTTCCTGCTCCATCGACATCGCGTTGACCGCTACGCGGTAAACGCCCGGCTGCTCGACTTTGAAGTAAACCGGCGCATCGACGGAAGGCTGAACTTCGCCTTCTCCCGACAAAGCTTGCGCGCTGTCGATCTGCGCGACGCCTTGCGGCGCGAACTTCTCGATCGACTCTTCGGCGCGTTCT
>Ga0308157_10005967_pt1 | contig 14878 bp, 9 predicted proteins | sample PhyBR1_FD_201035 | JGI IMG/M metagenome (GOLD analysis project Ga0308157, IMG submission 201035) | Phyllosphere microbial communities from UC Gill Tract Community Farm, Albany, California, United States - DLSLB.R1 | ecosystem: Host-associated > Plants > Phyllosphere > Unclassified | place: USA...
TGTTCGGGCTGAAGGGGAGTTTGGAGTGCGGCGCCCCAACTCCTACACGTGCTTGCACGCACCGCGTCGTAACGGGCTGCCGCACTCCGCTCTCAACCGCAATCTACTCATCTGGCAGACACAAGCGACGTAAGCCGCGAAGCCAGAGCAAGATCAGAAGCGGTAAAGCTACCCCTCCCCAACCCTCCCCTTGCCTTCGGCAAAGGGAGGGAGCGTAGTGCCGAGCCGTGCTCGGCAGGGGGCGTTCCCAACAACGAATCAGGTCCGCACGTTTGTGGGAGCGGCGTCAGCCGCGAAGCTGACTACCTGTCAGATCGCGGCAATAGCTGTCCGCACGGGATGCGCTACTGGCGGTTCGCCTTTGGTAGCGCCGGGAACAACCGTGGCTTCGCGGCTGACGCCGCTCCTACAACGACGCCTGGCTCTGCGCCGCCGCTATCGCCCCGCTGATCGCCGCCCGCGCCTGCGGGCTGTTGCGCCAGCAGCTGCTGCCCAGCATCGCTGATGCCTGGCTGACGACATCGCCGGCTTCGGCTTCCGCCAACTGCTGCAGCGAATGGAATCCCAACTGCTCCAGCCGCGCCACCACGGTGGCGCCCACGCCTTTCACCGCCAACAGCACGGCGCGTTCTTCCTCGTTGAACTGCTGCAGGCCCGCCATCGCGATCAGTGGCTGCGTTCGATGGCGTAACGGGCCAGGCCGCGCAGGGCGGCAACAGCGTCGGTTTCCGGCAGGCCGTCCAGCGCCTGTTCGGCGGCATTGGCATATTCGACGGCGCGCTTGCGGCTGTATTCCAGGCCGCCGGTGGCATGGATGGCTGCCAACACTTCCGGCATCGCGCTGGCATCGCCGTCCTGCACGATCTCGCGCAGGCGGTTGCGGACCACTTCGTCCGAGTGCGCCATGGCGTGGATCAGCGGCAAGGTGGCCTTGCCCTCGGCCAGGTCGTCGCCCAGGTTCTTGCCCAGTTCGTCGGCATTGGCGGAGTAATCCAGCACATCGTCGGCGATCTGGAATGCATAGCCCAGGTGCATGCCGTAGTCGTAGAGTTTCTGCTGCACGGCCTCGTCGGCTCCGGTGGCCAGCGCGCCCAGGCGGGTGCCAGCGGCGAACAGCACCGCGGTCTTGCGCTCGATCACCCGCAGGTAGGCGGCTTCGTCGGTGTCGGGGTTATGCACGTGCAACAGCTGCAGCACTTCGCCTTCGGCGATGCGGTTGGTGGTGTCGGCCAGGATCTGCATCACCGCCATGCGCTCCAGCTCAACCATCAGCTGGAAGCTGCGTGAGTACAGGAAGTCACCGACCAGCACGCTGGGGGCATTGCCCCACAGGGCATTGGCGGTGCTGCGGCCACGGCGCAGGTCGGATTCGTCGACCACGTCGTCGTGCAGCAGGGTGGAGGTGTGGATGAACTCGATGATCGCCGCCAGCTGGTGGTGCTCCGGGCCGGCGCCGCCGACCGCATGGCCGGCCAGCATCACCAGCATCGGCCGCAGGCGCTTGCCGCCCGCAGAGACGATGTGATCGGCGATCTGGTTGATCAGCACAACGTCCGAGGACAGGCGGCGACGGATCAGGGCATCGACGGCAGCCATGTCCGCTGCGGCAAGGGTCTGGATGGCAGGCAGGCCCAGCGCGGGGCGGATATGTTCGGCGATGCTCATAGGAAGACTTCAGGGGGTACCCGGGGATTATAGGCGGTGTGGGCGCAGGCGGCCCGTCGGCACCGAAAACCGAACAGAACCGGGCCTTTGCGCAGTGAATACGTATGCAAGCAACACCGTCGGCAAAGCGCCGACGCTAAGCTGGCCGGCATACATTTCGCGGCCCTGAAACAGGGGCTCTGAGGCCCGTAGGGGGGCATTCGATGTCCAAGACTCCATGGTGGCGCGGTGCCGTCATCTACCAGATTTACCCGCGCAGCTACCTGGACACCAATGGCGACGGCGTCGGCGACCTGCCGGGGATCATCGATCGCCTGGAGTACGTGGCCTCGCTGGGCGTGGACGCGATCTGGGTGTCGCCGTTCTTCAAGTCGCCGATGGCCGATTTCGGCTATGACATCGCCGACTATCGCGATGTGGACCCGCTGTTCGGCAACCTGGCCGATTTCGATCGCTTGCTGGCCAAGGCGCATGCGCTGGGCCTGAAGGTGATGATCGACCAGGTGTTCAGCCATACGTCGATTGACCATGTATGGTTCAAGGAAAGCCGCGAGAGCCGCGACAACCCCAAGGCCGATTGGTACGTGTGGGCCGATGCGCGCGATGACGGCAGCCCGCCGAACAACTGGCTGTCGATCTTCGGCGGCGTGGCCTGGCAGTGGGAGCCGCGGCGTCGGCAGTATTTCCTGCACAACTTCCTGGCCTCGCAGCCGGACCTGGATTTCCATAATCCGGCGGTGCAGCAGGCAACCCTGGATTACGTGAAGTTCTGGCTGGACCGTGGGGTGGATGGCTTCCGCTTGGATTCGATCAACTTCTGCTTCCATGACGCGCAGCTGCGCGACAATCCGCCGAAACCCGAAAGCGAGCGTATTGGCCGTGGTTTCAGCCCGGACAATCCGTATGCGTTCCAGTACCACTACTACAACAACACCCGGCCGGAGAACATTGGGTTCCTCGAGCGCCTGCGTGCGTTGTTGGATGGGTACCCGCAGGCGGTGACGCTGGGTGAAATCTCCTCGGAGGATTCGCTGGCGACGACTGCCGAGTACACCGCGCCGGGCCGCCTGCACATGGGCTACAGCTTCGAGCTGCTGGTGGATGATTACAGCGCGGCCTACATCCGCGGCACCGTCGAGCGGCTGGAAGCGGCGATGGGCGAGTCCTGGCCGTGCTGGGCGGTTTCCAATCATGACGTGCAGCGTGCGGTGACCCGTTGGGGCGGGCATCCGGCCAAACCCTCGTTGGCGAAGATGCTGGCGGCACTGGTCTGCTCGCTGCGTGGGTCGGTCTGTATCTACCAGGGTGAGGAGTTGGGCCTGGGTGAAGCGGATGTGCCGTTCGAGGCGTTGCAGGATCCCTACGGCATCACTTTCTGGCCGAACTTCAAGGGGCGCGACGGTTGCCGTACGCCGATGCCGTGGACCGATGAGGTATTGGCTGGGTTCACCACTGGCAAGCCGTGGTTGCCGATTCCGGCCGAGCATCAGGCTTTGTCTGTGCAGGCGCAGGAAATGGATGGCGAGTCGGTGCTGCATGCCTTCCGCAGTTTCCTGAGCTGGCGCAAGGCGCATCCGGCCTTGGTCGAGGGTTCGATTCGTTTCCTTGATAGTGCTGAGCCGGTGTTGCTGTTCGAGCGTCAGTCTGGCGATGAGACCTTGCTGTTGGCCTTCAATCTATCGGGCGAGACCGTGCGGCACGCGTTGCCGGCGGGTGAGTGGCAGGCGTTGGCGCTGCCGGGTCCGGTCTCGGGTGCGGTTGAAGGTGGCGAACTGGTATTGCCTGGGCACGCGGTGTATTGCGCGCGTCGCAGCTGAGTTTTTGTTGCTCTCTCTTTTGTGCGGGCGGAGATGACATCTCCGCCTTTTTTTTGCTTTTGCTTTTGCTAAAGCCCCTCTCCCGCTTGCGGGAGAGGGGTTGGGGTGAGGGCGCTTCTAAAAGCAAGCCAAAGCCAAAGCCAAAGCCAAAGCCAAAGCCAAAGCCAAAGCCAAAGCTTCCCCCATCCGCCCTACGGGCACCTTCCCCCGCAGGCGGGAGAAGGGAAAGTTAAGAGCCAAAAGCTAAGAGCCAAAAGCAAAAAGCAAAAAGCCAAAAGCAAAAAGCCAGAGCGATTCCCGCCTGCGCGGGAATGACGGCATAACTTCAACAGCAAAAGCAACCACAGCAAAAGCAACCACAGCAAAAGCAACAGCAACAGCAACAGCAACAGCAACAGCAACAGCAATAGCTAGTCGGCCAATACTTTGGCTATAACAAGCTTCAGCAAATTCCTTCTGGAGTACGGAAAACACCAGGGTTTTTCGCCACGCAAAAGGCCCGCTGCAAAAGCAGCGGGCCTCCAATGCACTTCCAACCAGAACCAATCAGAACTTGTAGTTCACGCCCACCTGGTAGGTGCGGCCCCATTCCACGGTTTCCAGCGGCCTGTCCTTGGTGCCGGCATAGGTTTCGTACTTGGAGTTGGTCAGGTTGCTGGCCTGCAGGAACAGGCTCAGGCCCTTGAACATCGTGCCGTCGCCGAAGCTGTAGCCCAGCTGTGCATCCAGCACGTCCTCACCCTTGACGTAACGCAGGGTGCGGGCGCCGTTGAAGTTGCCGATCTCGCCGATGAAGTCCGAACGCTTGCGCTGGTTCAAACGCACTTCAAAGCCGCTGTTCTCGTAGTAGGCGGTGAAGTTGTACACGCGCTTGGACAGGCCCGGCAGCATGATCGGGCCGGTGCCAACGCTGTTGGTGTTGGCCGGATCCGGCTTGATCATGATATCGCTGTCGTTGAAGCTGGCGCTGGCCACCACGCCGAAGCCACGCAAGGCGTCTGAGAACAGGTCCAGCGGCAGCGATGCGGTCAGCTCAGCGCCGCGCAGGCTGCCACCAGTGCCGTTGAACGGTGCGGTGTAGTAACCGATGGACTGTGCCGGGACCTGCAGCTGGGCTGCATTGGTGCCAACCTTCAGCCACTCCGCCACCTGGTCGGTGAAATCGTAGCCGTCACGTTTCTCGGTGTAGATGTAGCTCTTCAGGTCCTTGTAGAACACGGCGGCAGCGACATAAGCCTTGTTGCCGAAGTACTTTTCCCAGGACAGGTCGGCGGCGTTGGCTACCCACGGATCCAGGGTCGGGTTGCCACCGCTGGAGCCGGGCTTGCCGGTATTGGTGTCCATGCCGAATTCCATCGAGGCGCGCAGCTCGTCGACGCGCGGACGCGCGACCTGGCGGGCGAGGGCGAAACGGATGGTGTTCTCGGCCGGCAGTTCGAAGGCAAGGTTCAAGCTCGGCAGAAAGTCGAGATAGCTCTTGCCTTCGTTGATCGGAATGACCTGGCTGCCAACCGGCTGTGAACCATCCCAGTAGTTGGAGTGTGAGGACTGGTCGACATGCTGGGCCTGGATGCCGACATTGCCGCGTACCGGGATCGAGCCGATCTGGGTGCTGATGTTGGCACGCAGGAAGGTGGTGGTGATCTTCTCGTCGACCGTCCACTGCTTCGGAATCAGATAGCTCTCGGTGGTGGTCGGGTTGAACACCATGTTGCGGCCAACTGCAGCCGGCACGTTCCAGGCGGGGATGTAGCCAGCGCCGGCAAAACCAAGGTTGACCGGCTTGTATTGCAGGTCGGCGGCGATGCTGGTGATGCCCTGTGCACCGAGGTTGATGTTGCCTTCGGCCTGGGTTTTGTTCTTGCTGCGGTCGGCGTAGTTCATGCCGACGTCGAAGTCAGAGAACCAGGTGAAGCCTTCCGGCACCGGGAAGGTGGCAGCCAGCTTGAAGCCCTTCAGCTCATCGTCCACATGCGGGGTCTTGCCGTAGCCAGAACCGTAGATGGTGTTGGTGAGGTAGAGCTTGGTGAAGTCCGAATAGTCAAAGCCCGGGGTGAACTGCGGGAAGTTGCCGCCCGCGAAGTTCAGCTTCACCGAATCCAACATCGGTGCCGGCAGCAGCTGCAGGTTGTTCTCCAGGTTCAGCTCGTCACGCTCGGCCTTGGACCAGCTGACGTCTGCCACCACGCGTACATCACCGAAGTTGAATTCGTTGTTCCAGCCAATGGCCTTGATGGTGTCTTCGCGGTTGTTGTACATGCCGCGGATCAACGGATAGACGTTGTGCGCCGTGCCGCTGACGAAGCTGCCGTTGCCGTTCACGACCACGTCGGTGACATTCAAACGGTCGTAACCGCCGTTGTAGTCGCCCAGATGGATTTCCATCTGGTTGGCGGTGTCGTGTTCCTTGGCCTTGGTGTAGAAGGTGTCCAGCGTGCTGGTCCAGCTGTTGTTCGGCCGGAACTGCAGGGTGGCCATCACGCCGTCACGCTTGGCATTGCCGGTACGGCGGAGGGCCTTGATGCCGTCGGAATAGAAGGTGCCGGCAGCCACGCCCGGGCGCCAGTTGTCGCCGATGGCCTGCCACGGCTCGTACAGGCCGACCTGGTTTTCCTGCTTGGACATTTCCGAGTGGGAGATGCCGATGGCCAGGCCGATGGTGTTGTCGGCGAACTTGTCGACGTAGCTGAAGTTGAGACGGTTGCCGTACGGATCCTCGCCGGCGGCTTCGCCCAGCGAGTTCTTCTGGTAGCGGCCGCTGACGGCGATGACGCGCTCGTTGTAGCTGAGCGGGCGCACGGTCTGCATGTCCAGGGTGCCGGACAGGCCCTGGCCGACCAGGCCGGCGTCCGGGGTCTTGTACACGGTGACGCCGCTGATCAGCTCGGACGGGTACTGATCGAACTCCACCGAACGGTTGTCACCGGTGCTGACCATTTCGCGGCCGTTGAGCAGGGTGGTGGCGAAGTCGGGCGACAGGCCGCGCACGCTGATGGCCTGGGCGCGGCCGGCGACGCGCTGGGCGGCCAGGCCGGGCAGGCGGGCGATGGATTCGGCGATGCTCACGTCCGGCAGCTTGCCGATGTCTTCGGCCGAAATGGCTTCCACGATCGAGGACGAGTCACGCTTTACCGAGATCGCGCTCTCGATGCCGCGGCGGATGCCGGTGACGGTGACGGTGTCCAGCTCGGTTGCTTCGGCCTTCGGCTTTGCCTTGGCCTCGTCGTCCACGGTCTGTGCGTGTACGCCGGTGGCATTCAATGTGATGGCTGAGGCCAGTGCAACGCTCAGCAGATTGCGCTTGGTGTTCAACATACTCCCCTCTCCCAGGTGATGTCGTTTGGTTGTTTTTGTGCTCCCCCGTATTTTTTTGGGTGGGGGATGCATCGCTGTTTTTTGCTGCTTGCGACTGACTCGCATGGTAATCAGCGGGCAAGCCTGTGGCGCTGGGCTGCATACGTATTCAATGGGGCTTTGCGGCGGCAGACAGGGGTGAAAACGCTTTCTGCGGCGGTTCTGCCTTCACGCCGTCATCCGCACCGGAGCTGATCGCTCAGGTCCTGGTGCCTGCGTTTGTTCTTGCCGTCATTCGCGCCTGCGCAGGAATGACGGCACCAAGACAAAGCCAGCGCCTTCTCCAGGACGCCCAGCGCTTACTCCACCGGCACAAACCGCACTGCAGCACCGCCACCAGCCGCCAGCTGCAGCTTGATCCGGTGGCCACTGCCAACCTCGCGTGCCTCGCGAACAAACGCAAACGGCGCAGTTTCCCAGTTCGCGCCTTCACCGTCGCGGTAGATTTCCGCGCGGTAACGCTTGCCCGGGGTCAGGAATGACAAGCCCACATCCAGTGCCTGTGGCTTCTCGCTGCCAACACTGCCGACAAACCATTCCTCGCTGCCACGCGCCTTGCGCGCAAAGGTCACGTACTGGCCAACCTCGCCATTGAGCACATGGCTTTCCTCCCAATCCACCGCCACGTCCTTGATGAACTGGAAGGCGTCCGGGTGCTGGGCGTAGTGCTCGGGCAGGTCGGCGACCATCTGCACCGGGCTGTACAACACCACATACAGGGCCAGCTGTTTGGCCAGGGTGCTGCGCAGGGCCAGGCCGTTGCGGCCCTTCAGGCTGACGATGCCGGGGGTGTAATCCATCGGCCCGCCCAGCATGCGGGTGAACACCAGCGTGGCTTCATGGCCGGGCGGGTTGGGCGGGTTGCCCCAGGCGTTGAATTCCATGCCGCGGGCGCCTTCGCGCGATACCCAGTTCGGGTAGGTGCGGCGCAGGCCGGTGTCCTTGATCGGCTCGTGCGAGTTGATCGCGATGTGCCTGGCGGCGGCCTGCTTGAGCACGCGCAGGTTGTGGTTGCTCATCCACTGGCCTTCGTGCCATTCGCGGGTGATCGGGCCATCGACCTGATCCTGGCGGTGGATGTCACCTGCGTCGCAGACATAGCCGGTCTTGATCACATCCACGCCGTTGCGCGCATACAGGTCCAGCGCGGCTGGCAGCTGGCGCTCGTAATGGCTGACCGCGCAGGCGGTCTCGTGGTGGCCGATCAGGTGCACGCCCTTGCCAGCGGCGTAGCTGGCGAGCCCGGGCAGGTCGAAATCCGGGGTAGCGCGGGTGAAGTCGAAGGCCTCGCCGTTGGCGAACCAGTCGCCATCCCAGCCGATGTTCCAGCCTTCCACCAGTACGCCGCGGAAACCGTTGGCGGCGGCGAAGTCGATGTAACGGCGGGTGTTCTCGGTGGTGGCGCCGTGCTTGGGGCCGGTTGCCCAGGTCTCGGTTTCCAGATGCAGCGACCACCACACGCCGGCATATTTGGCTGGCTTGAACCAGCTCACATCGCCGATGGCGTTGGGTTCGTTGAGGTTGAGGATGAGGCTGGATTCAGCCAGGTCGCCCGCCTTCTCGCCGATGGTGATGGTGCGCCACGGGGTGTTGAAGGGCAGGGTGCGCACCACCGGCGCACCGCTGCTGGACGGGGTGAGCGTCGCGCGCAGGATGTCGCCATCGCCACGTGCCAGGTTCATGCCAGCGTAGTCGACCAGCGCGGCTTCGTGGATGGAGATGTGCAGGCCGTTGTCGCTGCGCAGGGTCAGCGGGGTCTGCGCGGTGCCGACCTCCTTCAACGGGGTCTGGTGGTACAGGTATTCCTCGCGATTCCACTCGAAGGCGGGAATCCACCAGGCGGTGGCCGGGCGCGCCAGCGCGAACTCGGTCAGCTCGGCGTGGATCTGCGCCTGCTTCATGCCGGCCTGTTGCGGGAACTCGTAGCGGAAGCCGATACCGTCGTCATAGACGCGGAACACCACGTCAAAATGGCGCTCGTAGTTGCGGCCGGCGCCGGGCTTCTCGGTGAAGCTGGCGCGCAGTTCGTTGTAATGATTGCGGGTCAGGCGGCGCTCGCCCCAGGGCTGTTCCCAGGTTTCATCAAAGCTGCGCTGCGATTGCCCGGTAAGCGCGACATTGCGCTCCAGCCGGCCATCACCAAGCAGCATGCCCAGCCGCGACGGCGCAATCACCGCTTGGCCATTGCGCTCCACCCGGTACGAGGGGCGGCCTTCATGTTGGGATTCGACGACCACGACAAGCTGTTTGTCGGGGGAGGTAACGCGCGCCAGATCGGCAGCGTGGGCCGGCAGGCAGCTGACCAGCAGCAGCGCGAACGCGGCCTTCAGCGACAGGCGGGCAGGGGTGGGACGTGTATCGGCCATGCGGGTCTCAACTCCGGTTTCTGGTCGGCGCGCCGGCCCTGCTGGCCGGCACGTGGCGTCACTATTCCCTGCCGGAGGCCGCCGTGGGCGTGACGGCGTATTGAATACGTATGCAACAGCGGTGCAGATCACAGGTGCGCCCTCTACCATGGCTGCAGCGCATCCGCGCCCAACATCGCATCCGTGATTCCCGGAGGGGGGAAGCGCTTGATGAATAGCAAACCGCAGCTGTCGTTCTGGCAGATCTGGAACATGTGTTTTGGCTTCCTGGGTATCCAGTTCGGCTTCGCGCTGCAGAACGCCAATGCCAGCCGCATCTTTGAAACGCTGGGCGCGCCGATGGACGCGGTGCCGGGGCTTTGGATCGCCGCACCGCTGACCGGGCTGCTGGTGCAGCCGGTGATCGGCTATCTGTCCGACCGCACCTGGACGCGCTGGGGCCGGCGCCGCCCGTACTTCATGATCGGCGCAGTGCTGACCACGCTCGCGTTGCTGGTGATGCCGAACTCGCCGACCCTGTGGATCGCCGCCGGCACGCTGTGGGTGCTGGATGCCTCGATCAATATCTCGATGGAGCCGTTCCGCGCCTTCGTTGGTGATCAGTTGTCGCCCAGGCAGCGCCCGACAGGCTTCTCGATGCAGAGCTTCTTCATCGGCGTGGGCGCGGTGGTGGCCAGCTTCCTGCCCTTCATCCTTGCCCACTTCGGCGTGGCCAATACCGCCGGGCCGGGTGAAGTGCCGGATACCGTTCGCTATGCCTTCTACTTCGGCGCGGCAGTATTGCTGCTGGCGATGAGCTGGACGGTGTTCAGCACGCGCGAGTATTCGCCGGCTGAGCTGGCCAGTTTTGATGATGCGGAGCCGTCCGCCGTGCATTCGACGCAACGCGTCGGCGGCTTGCCGCAATGGAGCCAGATTGGCCTGTGGCTGGGTCTGGGCGTGCTGCTGGCAACGTTGATCGCCTGGCGCCAAGGCGACCGCATGCTCTACGTGCTGGCCGGTCTGTGCGCCAGCTACGGCCTGCTGCTCGGCGTGGCGCGGGTGCTGCCCGGCACGCATATGCTGGCCACCATCGTCGATGACCTGCGCAGCATGCCGGGCACGATGCGGCGTTTGGCATGGGTGCAGTTCTTCTCCTGGTTCGCCCTGTTTGCGATGTGGATCTACACCACCGCAGCGGTGGCTGGAACGCACTTCGGTTCAACCGATACGCAGTCAGCTGCGTACAACGAAGGCGCGAACTGGGTCGGCGTGTTGTTCGGCGCTTACAACGGTTTCGCTGCCGTGGCGGCGCTGATCATTCCGCTGATGGTGCGGGCGATTGGCCTGCGCTGGAGTCATCTGGTCAATCTTTGGCTGGGCGGCTTGGGCCTGATCTCGCTGATGCTGATCAAGGACCCGCATTGGCTGTTGCTGTCGATGATCGGCGTCGGCTTTGCCTGGGCCTCGATCCTGTCGCTGCCGTACGCACTGCTGTCGGACAGCGTGCCGGCCGCGAAGATGGGCGTGTACATGGGTATCTTCAATTTCTTCATCGTGATCCCGCAGTTGGTTGCCGCCAGCGCCTTGGGCTTTGCCCTGCGCAACTGGTTGGGTGGCGATCCCATCCATGTATTGGTGCTGGGTGGTTGCAGCCTGTTTGTGGCTGGATTGTTCGTGCTGCGGGTTCCGTCGCAACAGGAGGTGGTGTGATGCGTAGTTGTTTGGCAGCAGCCGTTGGTCTGGCACTGGTGGCAGGGTCGGCCTTGGCCGGCAACGGGCCGGATTACATAGGCACCACCGAGCCATTCGCCAGTGATGCGGTGTACTTCGTGGTCACCGACCGCTTCGTCAATGGCGATACCAGCAACGACCATCGCGACCAGGGCGGCGACCATCCCACCTTCGATATCCCGGTACCGTGCCCGGACAAGATCGACGGCAACATCGGCTACCTCGGCGGTGACTTCAAGGGCGTACTCGACAACGCCGACTACATCCGCGAGCTCGGCTTTGGCGCGGTATGGATCACGCCGATCATCGACAACCCCGATCAGGCCTTCACCGGCAGCAAGCCGATCAGCTGCACCAGCACCCTGACCGATCACGGCAAGACCGGTTACCACGGCTACTGGGGAATCAATTTCTACAAGCTGGACGAGCATCTGCCCAGTGCAGACCTGGATTTCGCAGGCCTGACCAAGGGCCTGCACGATGCCAAGCTGAAAGTGGTGCTGGATATCGTCGGCAACCACGGCTCGCCGGCCTGGACCATGCCCAAGCGGCAGCCGCAGTTCGGCCAGATCTTCGACAAGGACGGCAAGTTGATCGCCGACCATCAGAACCTGGCCCCGGACAAGCTCGATCCGAAACACAATCCGCTGCATGCGTTCTACAACAACATCGGCCCGATCGATGGCAGCAAGGGTTCGATCTTTGACGGCAACCTGGCCGAGCTGTCGGATTTCAATGAGCACAATCCGGCAGTGATGGACTACCTGGTGGGCGCTTACCTGCAGTGGACCGCGCAGGGCGTGGATGCTTTGCGCATCGACACCATCGGCTGGCTGCCGCATCCGTGGTGGCATGAATTCGTAAACCGCATCCGCGCCGAGCACCCGGGCATGTTCATGTTCGGCGAAGCATTCGACTACGACGCAGCAAAGATTGCCGAGCACACCTGGCCGGCGAACGCGAACGTCAGCGTGCTGGACTTCCCGTTGCGCGGTGCCATGTCATCGGTGTTTGGCAAGGAGCAGAAGGGCTTTGAAGCGCTGGCCGAACCGCTGCACCTGAGCGGCGGCCCGTATGCCAATCCGTATGCGTTGATGAGCTTCTACGACAACCATGACATGGCGCGTCTGGATGCCAGCGATGCCGGTTTCATCGACGCACATAACTGGCTGTTCACTGCGCGCGGCATTCCGGTGCTCTATTACGGCTCGGAAACCGGCTTCATGCGGGGTCGTGCCGAGCATGCGGGTAATCGTGCGTATTTCGGTCAGCAGCGGGTGGATGAAGCAGGGCAGAGCCCCATCTTCGCGCCGCTGCAGCGCATTGCCAAACTGCGTGAAGCAACGCCTGCGTTGCAGCGCGGCCTGCAGGTAAATGAGCGGCTGCAAGGCGACGAGGCGGTGTTCTACCGCGTGCTGCAGCATGGTGATATCGCGCAGACGGCGCTGGTGCTGCTGAACAAGGGTGATGCTGCACGTTCGTTCGAGGTGAGTCGCTATCTGCAGGCCGGGCAGTGGCGTGATGTGCTGGGTGGCGGTTCGTTGAAGGTGAAAAGCTCTCTGAAGACCGAAGTGCCGGCGCATGGCGTCAAGGTGTTTGTGCTGGAAGGGCAGGTGATGCAGCCGGAGCTGCAGGCGCAGTTGGATGCTGCCATGGCGGACCAGCAAGCCAGGAGCGTGCGACTGGCGCAGTGATGTTCGCTTAAGCCCCTCTCCCGCTGGCGGGGTGAGAGGAGCAGCTTGCGAACCGTAGGTTCGCTGCTCCTCGAACGCCCTTGCCCAGCGCAAGGGCCGGGGCGCGGAGCGGGGGTTGGGGTGAGGGCAGCTTTAGCTAGCTAATTCCCCGCTCCAAAAGCACCCCTCCCCAACCCTCCCCTTTGCTGCGCAAAAGGGAGGGGGCCGTTCACGTGCAGCTGGGGGCCTTGCTTGTCCCCCTCCCTTTGCCGCAGGCAAGGGGAGGGCCGGGGAGGGGTAGCTTTTGATTCTGCTTCGCTACCAGCCTCTGCGACTCCCAAAGCCCCACCCGCTACAATCCGCCCCCAGGCATTCCCGGCGGCACCGTATGAACCAGCTCCCCCCGCAAACTCCCATCGAAACCCTGTTGCAGACCGCAATGGACGGCAAACTGCCGATCCGCGCCTTCATGCAGGCCTTCGTTGCCTCCGAAGTAGTGTTGCTGACCGGCAGCCTGGTCACCGCCGACGGCAGTGGCTTTGATCCGCTGCTGTTCGACAAGCAGGGCGTGCTGCACGTGGCGGTATTCACCGACATGGCGCGGGTTGGTTTCCACCAGCAACAGGCACCGCACAACATCCGCATGCTGATGCTTGACGTGCTGCGCCGCGTGCCCGGCGGCTACGGCGTGGTGATCAACCCCGGCACGCCGCTGGGCTTTGAAATCTCACCGTCAGGCGTGGGCGAAATCCTCAAGGATTTCAGCTAGGCCAAGGCACGCGAAAACTCCGTAGCCCGGGTAAGCGCAGCGCTCCCCGGGGCTTGTGTCCGACGGGTCGCTGAAGTGACTTGTCTATGGAGATGGAACCTGATGAAACTTCGTGTTCCTGCATTTCCCGGGTGCGCTGCGCTTACCCGGGCTACAGGGCTCCGGTACGAATCACAGGCCAAGCGATGATTCCCGCACCACCAGCTTCACCGGAATGGTGAGGCCTTCGACCCGTTCACCGGCAATCAGGCTCAACAGCTTGTCGACCAGCAGTTGACCGGCTTGCTTGGTGTCCTGCTGCACCGTGGTCAGTGGCGGCGATACCGATGCCGCCAACGGAATATCGTCAAAGCCGGTGACCGCGATGTCCTGCGGCACACGCACGCCGCGTTCGCGCAGTGCGCGTAATGCACCAATTGCGATCAGGTCACTGGCCGCACAGATCGCATCGAAGTCTTTGCCGCTGTCGAGCAGGGCGATGCAGGCCGCATGGCCGGAATCTTCGGTGGTGATGGCGTCGTGCTGCAGCGACGGATCCGCTTTCAAGCCGCGTGCAGCCAGCGCTTCGACATGGCCGCGGTAGCGTTCCTCGAACTCGGGATAGTGGCTGGACGCGTGGCCGAGGAACGCGATGCGCTGGCGGCCCTGTTCAAGCAGGTGCGCACTGATGTCAAAGCCGCCCTGGAAGTTGTCACTGCCAATCGATACGCCAGGCTGGCCCGGCAAGGCTGCGCCCCAGCGCACGAAGTGGGTGCCTTGCTTCACCAGCCGCTGCAGCCGCTCCACCGACTCGTGGTAGTCGCCATAGCCGAGCAGGATGATGCCGTCAGCCTTGTTGCTGTCCTCGAAGTCGGCATGCCAGTCGCTGGACAGCTGCTGGAACGAGACCAGCAGGTCCAGCCCCTTCAGCGCACAAGCGCGGGTGATCGAGCCCAGCATCGAGTGGAAGAACGGGTTGATCAAGGAGTCATCGTTGGTCGGGTCCTCGAAGAACAGCAGCGCCAGCGTGCCGGATTGCTGGCAGCGCAGGCTGGAGGCGTTCTTGTCGACCTTGTAGTTCAGCTCCCGGGCGATATCGAGGATGCGCTTACGGGTTTCGGCATTGACCATCGGGCTGCCGCGCAGCGCACGCGACACCGTCGGCTGCGAGACGCCGGCCATGTGCGCGATATCCAAAGAGGTGGCTTTGCCCTTGATGACCATCTTGACCAGCAATCTGAACGACGTCTGGCATCATGCCATGCGGTCGGCGAAAGGGGGCGGACCGGGTCCGGGATCGACCGTCTGCCAGGCGATCCCAGTGCAGGAGAGGCGGTGATCCAGCTTGGTCAAAGGCCACCGGATGCGCGGCTGGGGCGGCGCAAGCCTTACGCCACAAGGGCTGCAAGGATTGGCTGCTATCTGCCGCCGGACAGATATAATACGTGGGCTATTGCCCGCATCCGGCGGGTGGACCCCAACGGAAGAGTAGGAACCTATGGCCCGCGGCATCAATAAAGTCATCCTCGTCGGCAACCTCGG
>Ga0308157_10005968_pt1 | contig 14875 bp, 13 predicted proteins | sample PhyBR1_FD_201035 | JGI IMG/M metagenome (GOLD analysis project Ga0308157, IMG submission 201035) | Phyllosphere microbial communities from UC Gill Tract Community Farm, Albany, California, United States - DLSLB.R1 | ecosystem: Host-associated > Plants > Phyllosphere > Unclassified | place: USA...
TGCATGCCCGAGCCTTCGTTGCCCTGGCACCCGAGCAGGTGGAACAGCGGCCAGCCCACCAGAAGCAGCAGCACCGGCAAAAAGCCCAGAAAGATGCAGAGCAGGCCGAACCAGGAGCGCACGACGAAGCGGCGCAATGCAGCGGCCTTCATGGGAAAGCACCCCGTTCCATCGGATCAGCCCCGCAGCACCGTGCAAGGCAGCGGCTGCAACCTCTCCCGCATCACTTCTTGGTGCCCAGGACCAGCAGCAAACCGCCCACGGCGATGGCGCCGATGCCGATCCACAGCGGGATGTTGACCGTCTCCTTTTCCTTGGCAGAGATCTCCAGCGGGCCGACCTTCACCACGGTGGTGTCCTTCGTGTAGCTGAAGCCGCCGTAGGCCAGGCCGAGGGCGCCTGCAACGATCAAGACAATGCCGATCAGCCGGGTGGGGTTCATGGTGTCGCGCTTTCCGTGAGCATTCGGCGCCGCGCCCTGCGGCATCGCAGCAGGGCAGGGGCGGCGCCAGGGGTTGAAAAAGAGTCCGTCGCGCCGGCAGCATAAGCGCTGCCGGCTGAGTCATGAGCGGTTTGCTATGAAAATAATAGCTGCCAGCGCAGATAAACCGCCGGTGGAGCCCCGAAAACACTGTGAACTCCCCTGCTTCACCGGATCTGCAAGTGTTTCGCCAAGTGCTTCACCAGGCTGTCCACCTTCGGCAACAGCTGCTTGCTGCGCGGCCAGACCAGGTGCAGGGGTAGGCCGTCGATGTCGTGGCCGGGCAGCAGGGGCACCAACTGGCCCGCGCGCAGCGCATCGCCCACCAGCCACGTCGCCATCTGCGCCACGCCCAGCCCGGCGATGACGGCGTCGAGCTGCGCTTCTCCGTGGCCGACGATGGCACGGCTGTCCACGGCCCGCCGCTCGGTCGGCCCGCCGTCGGTCGCGATCAGCCACGGGCTGGTGGTGCCGTCCGCGCGGCCGTAGGTCACTGCGTCGTGGTGGGCCAGGTCGGCCAGCGTGCCGGGCGTGCCCCTGCGCGTCAGATAGGCCGGGGAGGCGCAGAAAATCAGCTGCTCCCGGCCCAGGAACCGGTGCCCCAGGCCGTCGGGCCAGGTGTCCGGGCCGCCGATGCGCACGGCCACGTCGATGCCGTCGTCGATCACATCCACGAAGCGGTCGGTGAACGAAATGTTCGGCTGCACGGCCGGGTGCCCGGCCGCGAAGTCCACCAGCAGGCCCATCACCTGGCGCCGGCCGAAGGTGGCGGGCAGGTCGATGCGCAGCCGGCCGGAAGGCTCCGTCGCGTCTTCGGCCAGCACCCGAGCACGGCGGCGAGCGAGATCAGTACCACCTTGTACAGCGCCACCGGCAATTGCTTGGGAGGGAAGTACCCGATGGCCACGAGCAGCACGGCTGCAACGATGATCCACAGGGAGTTGCGCGGAGCGCGCAGCCAGAGGGGGATGGAGTCTTTGAGCGTCATGCACGGCAGGAGGCCGCGCGCGCGCAATCACACGTAAATGGTGCGCACCATTTATTAAAAAATATCAGCGATAAAGCGGCGCCAGCCAGGCTGCTCTGGGTTGTTGTTATCAGCGTGTTCGCGCTTGCCATCCGCGATGGACTGCTCACGCTCGCAAATGAGTTTTAAGCACTTGAGTGTGGGAGGCGCGAACGCAAGAAGTTTTGCATAGAGCGCGCCCCAGCGCGCGGCAGTCTCAGTCGTCGTTCGATCTAACGGAGTGCCTTCTATGCTTTCGAATAGTTCAGCTGCCATATCCCCAGCGCGCTGATGCTGGTTGCGGCGATCCCCATAGCCAAAAATCAGATCCAAAAGCGTTAGCGAAGCAAAAATCGATGCGACAAATTTTTGACCTGATAGATCAGCCAAGAACGTCGTTGCAACAGCTACCGTCAGGGTCTTTGTCAACTTATCCAGACCGTCAAAAAAACGCTGCCTTCGGCGGTGGTAACGAAGGCACGATCCGGCGTGGTATCTAAATGCGCCCCGCGCCTTCCATGCCAAATCGTCGAATGAAGGCGCCTCGTTGGCTGCTGCCGCTCCTTGAGCGGCAAGGTCTTCAATAGGATCCGCCATTACTACCTCTTTGGACGCGGATCGGTAGCGGGAGCGGGAGCAAAGCTGACTGATTTCTCACGCAGTCGAGGGGCACCCTTACTGCTACTTGAGACACGTGCCGTCTTTGTCTTTCCGTCCCCACCACCGGCGCCCGTGCCGCGTTTAGACAGAGAAGGCGAGAATTTTCGTTTAGACGCAGCCATGAGAAATCATTTTTTTGGCCGTGGTCCTTGGTCAGGTGGCGGGGCGAAACTAACGTCGTGGTCCCTAGCAAAGCCTGGTTTCCATCCGTCCTGGACTTCGCGCGATGGCCGCGGCCGCGGTGGCGGTGGCGGTGGCGGTGGCGGTGGCGGTGGTGGTCCGTTTTTCTTGTCGCTCATCGAAATCTCCTTTTCAACTTTGGTTACGCATTCATAGGATTCAGCACTATCACCGAACAGTAGTCACGATGCTATTGCTTGTGTAGAAGTCACTGCCAGGGCACCCTCCCGATACCCCGCCTGCCACGCGGCCCAAAAGCAACCTTCCATGATGGCCGGAATCGCTGCCATCCCCTGCAGATCAGGACGTTGCTCGGGGAGTGAGCCAGACTGCTGCAGCCATGCTTTGAACTTGATGTATTCCTCGCTGGTATCGCACATTGCTGCTCTCTCAACCGCGATGGACGATGGCCTGGTTCAGCGCCCCGACCACATGGTTGAAGTACTCCAGCTCTTCGGTGGTCAGCGCTTTGGTTTCGCCGCCAGCAGTGTGCAGCATCACGTGGTACTTGGTCTTTTGCAGGTACAGAAACAGTGCGCACATAGCGACCACGAAAGCACCAAACCACGGAACTGCGAAGGCGAACAGCACCCCGACGATCAGGACAAGAATGAGTGTGAAGCGGCTGGGCGGCTCGGTCGCCGGGTTGACCGAGGTGATGTTGCTCATCGCGAAGGTTTGCATACCTACGACGAACCTGGCATTCGTGACCTTGACGCCCTCGCGTTCAAAGAAAACTTGTTCTTCCATTTTGAATTCCCCCCTTGTAGATTCTGGTTCTGTCGTGGCAGTGATTGCCGGCTACTTCGATGCTGTCAATTCGCGCAGTTCCTTCTCAAGGCTTTCCAATCTAGCGCAGAGGTCTCTCGCCTTCGTGTCGCAGGTTGTCGCCGCTGCCTGCATTTCAGCCGAAATAGATTGCTCGAAGGTTGCACCAGCGAGATTGTTGTTGGCAAGTGCTTTGCGCTGCGAAAGAGCTTGCTGCTGGTGCTCACAACGGGTGAAGTGAGATTGCAAATCGGCCCTTGCATTGCGGATCAGATGCTGCTCCAGATCAGTCTTGTGGCGCTATGTCTCCCCGAACGCGCCTTCTTTTTGTGCTGCATTGATCTGGCTCTGAGCTGGCTCCACCGGTGCCTTACCACTCGCTGGTTTCACGTCGATGATTTCACCTTTCCCCGTGCAAGGGGCGTCCTGAAACACGGTTTTTCCATCTGCGCCGGAGCATTTGTTAATGGCCCAGACAGGTGTAATTGCAAGTGCTGCGATCAGCAGCACGGCGTGCTTGATCATGCCTTTTCCCTCCCTTTAGTTCGGCGGTGGATTGTCTCGACGTAACGCCGCACGCGCAATAGCTGCGCGGGGGCCAGATCGATCACCATGCGAGTGCCAAAGGTTTTCTCCATGAAAAGAAATACCCCCTTGTTGTCGTGCAACTGGCGGATCAAGCGCAAAACTTCCCGTTGCTCCGGCGAAGTTAAAGACGCGGGTGCCCGAGAACTCAATCGTGCTACTCGAGCTTGAGAGCTTCGCGAACATGGTCATGAAGAGGCCGTATCCCCAGCACGGATGAAACCGCTTCGGCATAGGCCATCACGGCCTTCGTGGCCCATTGGCAACACCCGGCTCCCATCCATGAATCGGCCTGACTTGTGGTGTCATCGCGAGGAGAAAACTTCTTGAAGATCGCTCGCTTGAGCTTTCCGTTAACGAACGCCCCCTCTCGGGCCATTCCAACAGTTCCCATATCGAAAAATGCAGCTTTGTAGTGGGTAAGTTCGTTGCGAAGATCGATCACGAGCTCAACGTCTTGGCAAATCCTTGTCCCCTTGTCCAACTTCTTTCTGCCCGCCGCGACAAGCAGGGCATCGAATTTTGCGGTTACGGGCGATCGTTGAATTTGGCTATCCGCAGCTGCAACAGCGACAGCGACAGCTGCTTCTGGGTTCAGATGCTTCAAGTGACCAGCGTCGGGCATCACTGCATCTGCGTAGAGTTCGTTCGCAAGCGCTTCCAAGAAAGCCACCGCAGAAAACAGTGCTGCGGCGACGTACGCTAGTCCCGCAACTCTGTCCTCTTCACTCCACACCGCACCCTGCAAGTTGCTCTCCAACCTACGAATATTCCGGGTGAACAACGCTGCTGCCCGAACGTGTTGGATGGAGTAATAGGTTTGACTTGCAACGCTCATGAAAGCACGTGGGGCTGGATCCGCCAATTCGCTGCTTGATGAGTGGGTATGGCTTACGGTCGATCTGATCATCGCTCTCCCTTTATGTTTTCCACGGCTGATCATCTGGGAACTGGAGGTGTGACCTGCAATTATGTTTCACAGTGGGAAAATGCAGCATCACACATTTATCGCAGCGTCAGGCGGCTTTTTATCGCGCCGCGCTTCACACAGCCTCTTCGGTTTTCGATCCATGTCCACCCGCTCCACCGCCGTGCCTGCACTTCACCCCGCTGTCGCTGCGCCGCATTCCGGCAGCGGCCAAGCCTCCATCGTCGTGCTGGCCGTGGCCGCGTTCGTCATCGTCACCACCGAATTCCTCATGGTCGGCCTGCTGCCCGCTTTGGCGCGCGATCTGGGCGTCTCGGTCTCCAAGGCCGGCCAACTGGTCACGCTGTTCGCGGTGGTGGTGATGCTGTGCGGCCCGGTGCTCACGGCCTGGCTGGCGCACATCGAGCGCAAGCGGCTGTTTCTCGCGGTGCTGATGCTGTTCGCCGTGTCCAACGCGCTGGCGGCCGTGTCGCCCAACCTGTGGACGCTGGCCATCGCCCGGGTGATTCCGGCGCTGGCGCTGCCCGTGTTCTGGGGCACCGCCAGCGACACGGCAGCGCAGCTGGCCGGCCCGCAGCGCGCGGGGCGGGCGGTGGCCACGGTGTACCTGGGCATCTCCGGCGCCATGCTGTTCGGCATTCCGCTCGGCACGCTGGCGGGCGACGCCGTCGGCTGGCGCGCGGCGTTCTGGATGCTGGCGGCGCTGTCGCTGCTGGTGGCGGTGTTGCTGTTCTTCGCCATGCCGACCCTGAAGACCACCGGGCGCGTGGCGCTCGCCGAACAGGCCCGCATCCTGCGCAGCCCGGCCTTCCTGGCGCAGGTGGCGCTTTCGGTCGTGGTGTTCACGGCCATGTTCACCGGCTACACCTACCTGGCTGAAGTGCTGGAACAGGTGGCGCACATTCCGCCCGCGCACGTCGGCTGGTGGCTGATGGGTTTCGGCGCGGTGGGCCTGCTGGGCAACTGGCTGGGCGGCCGGTGGGTGGACCGCAAGCCGCAGGCTGCCACGGCAGGGTTCAGCGCGCTGCTGGCGGCGGGCATGGTGGCGTCGATCCTGCTCGCGCCGTGGACGCTGGGCCTGGCCGCGGCCCTGGCGGTCTGGGGCGTGGCCAACACCGCGCTCTATCCCATCTGCCAGATCCGCGTGATGAAGTCGGCACCCCAGGCGCAGGCGCTGGCCGGCACCATCAACGTATCGGCGGCCAACGGCGGCATCGCGCTGGGCGCCGTGCTGGGCGGTGCAAGCATTCCGCTGTGGGGCGTGGGCAGTGTGGGATTCGTCGGGGCCGCGATCGCCTTGCTGGCCGTGGTGGCGGTGGCGTGGATGGTGCGTCCGGGGCGCAGGCCGCAGGTTTGAAGGCTCGGCGCTGGCCGCGAATGGTTCGGCGCCTTGTGATCCAAAGGCCAGGTTGGAAAGGATCGCATTGCAAGGGTCAACAGCGCCATGGCATGCATCGCTTCGCATGGCAGAAGGCCTCAAAAAGCAGGCGATAGCACGATGGGTGCCCCATGACCACGCCTGTCGCCGCCCGAAACCCGGCCTTGCCCATTCAGGCCGCACCGCTGCCGATAGACGATGCCGCTGCCCCGGCGCCGGTGGTCCAGCGCTTGACGGGCCAGCCCGAAGGTCTCGCTCCCCGCACCGCTGCGCGCGAAGCCGGGGTGAGGGGACCTCGCCAACCGCTGGCCTCACTCCTGAGTGAGCCGATCGCTTCTTCGTCCAACGCAACCGCTGCGGCTGCCGAAGCTGCAGAACAAAGGCCAACGGACGCAGCGGTGGATCTCGCTTTGAGGGCCCTGCACGCGAAGCGGTTTCTGGACGATGCCCGGATCGCGGACATCGTGGACATGGCAGTGAATCCTGCGCTCGACGAAGGCGCCCGGCAGGCCTTGGCAGAAGGGTTGGCGCGACACCCCAAAAGTCTGTCCGCCCTGTATTGCCTCGCGGACGCAAGAGGCGCGACGGACGAGACGCTGTCCACCGTGGCCGCTGCACTGGGGCGTCGACAAACGATCGAAATGACAGGCTACCGCGTGCCACAGTTGCTCGCCTTGCCCGAGCCCGCGCGCCTGGCGTTGGCGCTTGCACAACAGGCGTACGACGTGGAGCGCATGCAAACACATGGCCGCCATCGCAGCGGCTTCTACCAAATCGACCTGGAGCTTGCGAGCCGTTCACAGATGTTTGCGCAAGCGATCCATCTGACGGCGCCCTTGGCCGACAGCCAGGAGCTTGCCCGTTTGGTGGGGGAAGAATTTCAGCGCTGGAAATCGGGCGATGACACGGACGGAATCAGGCAAGAGAGCCTCGATCTCCGCTTGCATGCGCTGCAGGCCCTATTGAAAAACATGCACCTTCATCCGGTGCTGCAGCGTGCTGCCGATGGCGATCCGCTCGATCAGAGCGTCATGACCCGCGTTGCCCACCAGCAATGGGTATTCAAAGCCGCTTTCATGTATGGCAGCTTGCCGTCCGCGAGTCTGGATCGCCTGGGCAGCACCTTGCAGTCTCTGGAGCGGTTGCGTGCGCCCCTGTTGCGCGATCAACTGACGGAACTGCTGGCGTTGAATGTGCACGCCAGCGGCGACGCCGACGCATACCTGCAGTTCGCCGCCCACTTCCACCGGTCCCACATGCGCACCTTGCCGATCGCGCTGTTCCCGCTGCTGGCCCAAGGGGAAGCATCTGGCCCGCCTTCTGCGAAGTTGTTGACGCTTCTGGGGGCCTCGACTCTCAGGAACAGCCGGATGCTGTACAAGGCCTTGAAAGACCTCATGCTGATGGCGGACAGCGAATGCCCGCTGTCGCCTCAGCAGCGCCGCCAGCTTCTGGAGCATGCCATTCCTGAAGAGGGCACGGCCTCGCAACAGTGCATCGGCTTTCTTGAAAATCTGCGCTTTCTCGCCATTGCGGTGCAGTGCGCCAGAGAAGATGTGGACCCTTCTTCGGAGGTTTTCGACATCCTTGCGCCCTTGGCGGACTCCGAGGAAAAACCGGTGCTGACCCAGGCCTTGTCCGCCGTGTTGCGGCGCGCCATGCCGGGCGCCGCGGCCAGCGGCACTCCGGCGGGGAGCCTGGACCGTTGGGAGTCGTATCTCTCTTCGTGGCGGCAGCCCGAAGCGCTGCTCGTCTATGCACAGAACATCCGCGCCAATCTGGATGAAGATGAAGGAAGGGATGCGGTTCTCGAATCCCTGAACAGATTCGCCGACAGCGCGGTCTGGGCACCGGAAAATCTGTTCAGCTTCAGGGCCCTGCGGTACTCGTCGGCCGCTTCGGACCATCTCGCCAAGGTGGCAGAAAACGCCCCAGAAGCCTATGCACAGTGGCAGCAGCCTGTGGCGCTGAGCGAAGCTCCCAAGCCGTATGCCATCGAAGACACGGACCATCCGGAAGATCTCCTGCTCTGCGGGACCGATGTGTCGAGTTGCCAGAGTGTCGACGCCAGCGTGGAACAGGGCAGGGCGCTCATGGGCTATGTGCTCGATGGGAAGCACCGCTTGTTGGTGGCCAAGTCGCAAGACGGTGCCATGGCCGCGCGGCGGGTGGTACGCATCCTGATCGACGAGGGATCGCAACAGCCGGTTCTGTACCTGGAAAAACTCTACGCCAATGCGGGCATCGACAAAAATGGACCGGTGGACAAGGCACTGGTGCAGTTGGCGCGGCTCAAGGCACAGGCCATGGGATGTGACTTGGTGAGCGGTACCCCCGGTGACGAGGAGACACCGTACGACAGGGTGCTCCAGTCGCTCGGCAGCTCTGCGCCTTTCGAGTACGTGGACGCTGATCATGTCCGCCAACGCGACGGCAGCGATAGCGACAGCGACGGGGAGGACGGCGAAGTGGTCGAGGGCGGAGTGGTCAAGGGCGGCCGGTACACGGTGACCAAGGCCTACCTGCTGCAGTGATGCCGCGGGCCTTCGGCGCGCGGCCTCAGCGCGGCCGGAACATCTTGAACACCTGCTCCGGCCCCACCGTGAAGTAATCCGCCGGGCCGCCCGCGCGCAGGATGTGCCCTGCGTTCGCCGTGTCGTACACGCCGTCTTTCAGCAGGGAGCGGTCGATGTGCACGGCCACGACCTCGCCAAGCACCAGCCAGGTGGGCACCTTGGTGCCATCCACTCCCTCGAGCTGCACGATCTGCGTGCGGCGGCATTCCATGGCGACGGGGCTCTGGGCCACCCGGGGGACGGAAACGATCTGCGACGGCGCGGGGGTGAGGCCGCCGAGCGCGAATTCGTCCACTTCGGGCGGCACGGCGGCGCAGGTCTGGTTCATGGCTTCGGCCAGGGGGCGGGTGGCCAGGTTCCACACGAACTCGCCGGTGGCTTCGATGTTGGCCAGCGTGTCCTTGGCGCCGATGCTGGCGAAGCCGATGATCGGCGGGGTGTAGTTGAAGGCGTTGAAAAAGCTGTATGGCGCCAGGTTGAGCACGCCCGCAGCGCTGCGCGAGGCGATCCAGCCGATGGGCCGGGGGCCCACGATGGCGTTGAAGGGATCGTGCGGCAGGCCGTGGCCCAGGCGCGGTTCGTAGCTGTGGATGTCGGAGGGCTGGATCATGGTCGCGTGACGATACACCGGCTCGCGGCTGCACATGGCCTGTGCCTTGCAGGCACTCAGTGCGGCTCGGCCGCCACCGACGCCGGTTGCGGCTGTTGTTGCTGCTGCTGCCCCAGGAACCGCCCGGGCGTCTGCCCCACCGCGCGCCGCACCATGGCGCTGAAGGCGCTGGCGCTGTAGCCCAGTTCGGCGGCGATCTGGCCCACCGGCACGCGCGTGGCGGCCAGCGCCACGGCTTTGGACAGGATCACCTGCTGGCGCCACTGCGTGAAGGTGCTGCGCAGCTCGGTGTGGAAAAGGCGCGCCACGGTGCGCGGGCTGGCGCCCGTGTCGCGGGCCCAGTCCTCCAGCGTGGCGTGGCGGGTGGGGTCGGCCAGCACGGCCTTGCACAGGTGCAGCAGGCGCTTGTCGCGCGGCAGGTCCACGCCCAGGCGCAGGGCGGCGGCGCGGCGCACTTCGTCGCAGATCAGCGCACTCAGGTGGCGCTCGCGCCGCAGCGCTTCGGCCGTGGGCGGCACTTCGGCACCGTCGGGCTCGGTGGGCATTTCGCGCACCAGGGCGCGCAGCAGTTCCGACACCTCCAGCACCCGGCACTGGCGCCAGGCCGGGTCGTCCGCCTCGCGCTGCACACCCCCGGCCCCGCCCGGGCCGCAGCGCCCGCGCGGCTGGTGCAGGTACAGCGTGCGCAGGTCGGCGTCCTGCACCATGGTTACCGCGTGTTCCACGCCCGGGGGAATCCACAGCGCGCGCGACGGGGGAACGATGTAGGTGCCCTGCGCCACGGTGAGGTGGATGACGCCCGTGGTCGAGATCGCCAGCTGCGCCCAGGGGTGGCGGTGGGGCAGCACCTGCGTGTCGGCCGGCAGCCAGCGGGTCTTGGCGCGCACCGGGCGCTGCGCGCTCGGCACGAACAGATCGGGCGTGAGCGAGCTGACGTACGAGACCGCGCGGCGCGGGCGCGTTTCGGGCGGTGCAGGCGGCGAGATGGCGCCCGCCACCGAGGGGAGCGCGCCGGCGGCGGCACCGGCGATGGCCGCGCGTGCGGTGGTGCGCGGCAGCGTGGAAGGTGGAGTGCTTGGCATGTTCGCGATAGAAGTTGGCAGTCTATCGTCAACCTGCCGCCGCGTGCCTGCCTAAGATCGCAGACATGACTTCCACCGCAAATCCCCCCGCCGCGGCGCCCGCAGGCACGCTGCGCCAGGACGCCCGCACCATCGGCCTCATCGGCCTGGCGCACGGCTCGTCGCACTTCTTTCACATGCTGCTGCCGCCGCTGTTTCCGTTCCTGATTGCGGAGTTCGGCTTCAACTACTCGCAGTTGGGGCTGCTGGTGTCGGTGTTCTTCATCATCTCGGGCGTGGGCCAGGCGCTGTCGGGCTTTCTGGTGGACCGGGTGGGCGCCCGGCCGATCCTGTTCTTCGCGCTCTCCAGCTTCGCCGTGGCGGGCCTGGTGGCCGGTACCTCCCTGGGCTACGCGGGGCTGGTGCTGGCGGCGGCGCTGGCGGGCCTGGGCAATGCGCCCTTCCACCCGGTGGACTTCACCATCCTGAACAAGCGCGTGTCGCCCCAGCGCCTGGGCCACGGCTTTTCGGTGCACGGCATCTCGGGCAACCTGGGCTGGGCCACGGCGCCGGTGTTCATGGCCGGCATCGCCACGGCCACCGGATCGTGGCGCACCGCCTGCCTGTGCGGGGCCGCGCTGGCGGCCGTGGTGCTGGCCATCATGGTGTGGCAGCGCGACGCGCTGGACGACCGCCAGGGCGCCTGGGCCGCCGTGCCCAAGCCCGGTGGTGCTGCCGGCGCCGCAGCCGTGGCCGAGCACCCCATGGCCTTCCTCAAGCTGCCTTCGGTGTGGCTGTGTTTCTCGTTCTTCTTCTGGACGACCTGCGCCCTGAGCGCGATCCAGAGCTTCGCCAGCCCGGCCCTGCAGCAGATGTACGGCCTGCCGCTGTCCGTCACGTCGATGGTGGTCACGGGCTACATGCTGTGCGGCGCCGCCGGCATGGTGGTCGGGGGCTTTCTCGCCGGCCGCGTGGCCCGGCTGGAAGGCATCATCACCGTGTGCCTGCTGGCCACGGGCGTGCTGCTGCTGCTGGTGGGCACCGGCTGGCTGCCCGGCATGGGCGCCGTGGCGTTCGCCGCGATCGCGGGCCTGGGCACCGGCCTGGCCGGCCCCTCGCGCGACATGCTGATCAAGCGCGCCGCGCCGCCCGGAGCGACGGGGCGGGTGTACGGCACGGTGTATTCGGGCCTGGACCTGGGCTTTTGCGTGGCGGCGCCCATCTTCGGTGCCCTGCTGGACCGCAGCGCGGCGCACGGCATCTTCTACGGCTCTGCGGCGGCGCTGGTGCTCGGCGTGGCCTCGGCCGGCGTGGTGGGTGCGGGCGTGGCGGCGCGGGCCCGTGCGTCGCGGCCCATGGCGGCCTGACGGACGCCGGCAGGTATCACTGGCGGCCTGCCTGCCGCCTTCGGCACTTCAAGCCTTTTAAGCCTCCAGCGCATATTCCCCTAGGGAGTGTTGCTATCTAAATAATAGCAATTGCCACCTGCTCCGCAGTACGCTCAGAACACCTCGGTATCCACCTCGGCCTGCGCCTGCGGCGGGTAGCGGTCGCCGGCCATCGTGCCATCGTGGATGAGCGCATCGAGCCTTGCCAGCAGGCTGGCGTCGAGCGATACGTCCACCGCGCCCAGGTCGTCGCGCAGGTGCTCCACGCTCGTGGTGCCGGGAATCGGGATGATCTCCGGCCCCCGGGCCAGCAGCCAGGCCAGGGCCAGTTGCGCGGGCGTGCAGCCGGCCTCTTTCGCGATGGCCTCGTAGGCATCCAGCAAGCGCAGATTGGCCGCATACGCGTCGGGCGCAAAGCGGGGCATGGTGCGGCGGAAATCGCCCGGCACAAGCGTGGACACATCGCGCAGCGCGCCGCCCAGGAAGCCCCGCGCCAGCGGGCTGAACGCGACGAATGCCGTGCCCAGTTCGCGGCAGGCCTCGAGCACCGCGATCTCGGGGTTGCGCGTGCACAGCGAGTACTCGGTCTGCACTGCCGTGATGGGGTATTCGGCATGCGCGCGGCGCAGCGTGGCGGCCGACACTTCCGACAGGCCCACGCTGCGGATCTTTCCCTCGCGCACCAGATCGCCCAGCGTGCCCACGCTGTCCTCGATGGGCACGCGCCGGTCCCAGCGGTGCAGGTAATACAGGTCGATCACGTCCGTGCGCAGCCGCCGCAGGCTGGCCTCGCACGTGGCGCGCAAGGTGCTGGGCCGCCCGTCGATCACGCGCACCAGCTTGCCGTCGCCGTTCACGTCCACGCCCTGCATGCCGCACTTGCTCGCCAGCGTGATGCGCTGGCGGTGCGGCGCCAGGATGTCCCCGACCAGCGTCTCGTTGGCCCCGAAGCCGTACAGCGCCGCCGTGTCGAACAGCGTCACGCCCGCGTCGAGCGCGGTCAGCAGCACCCGCTCGGCCTGTTCGCGCGAGGCTGGCACGCCGTAGGCGTGGCTGAGGTTCATGCAGCCCAGGCCGATGGGGTGGACTTGGAAGGGGCCGAGGGATCGTGGTGGCATGGTCATGGGGTAGGGGGCAGAAAATTTCAGTCGGCGCTCTGGCCGGGCAATGGGCAAAGATTAACGCTGCCGGTTGCCAAAAATGAAAGACGGAAGCGTTCACGCATCCTCGCCTCCCAGTTCCTCGACAGCCTTGTTCAGGAAAGCCGTCATGGCTTCCTTGGCCGGCAACTGCACTTGGTAGCGCGACACGAATAGTTGATTGCTCATGTCGGCCAAGGCGTACTCCACCAGTTCCGCGTTCTTGCGTGTGCACAGCAGGATGCCGATGGGTGGCTGGTCGCCTTCGCTCATCTCATGGCGTTTGTAGTAGCTCACATAGGCGTTGAGCTGGCCCAGGTGTTCATGCCGGAAAGCGTCGTTCTTCAGTTCTATGAGCACGTGGCACTTGAGAATCCGGTGATAGAAAACCAAGTCCACGAAAAAATGCTCACCGCCGATGAGCAAGCGTTTCTGACGCGCCTCGTAGCAAAAACCATGGCCCAGTTCCAGTAGAAAAGCCTGCAGCTTGTCGAGCAGTGCGTCTTCGAGCTGCCCTTCGCTGACGGTCTCCTGTGGCTTGAGGCCGAGGAATTCAAAGACATAGGGGTCGCGGATGACCTGCTGCGGCGTGGTCTTTTCCGCACTGGCATGGGCTTGCGCCGAAAGCGCTGGCTTGTCGATGGACAAACTGCTGCGCTGGTAATACTGGGTGGCGATCTGGCGCTTCAGTTCTCGCACGGACCACGGGCCGCGCAGAGCCTCGGTTTCATAGAAACTGCGCTCCAGTGGGTCGTCCAGGTCCACCAACTGTTCCAGATGGCTGTAGGAAAGACCACCGATGAGCCGGTCAGGGTCGACGGCTGAAAGGTTCGATGACAGTGCGTGCGCTGTCCGCACTTTTGCGTCCAGCAGTGCCGCAGCAGAGACTTGGGCAGATTGTGCGGACGCCGTCCGCACAATCTGCGGATAGGTCCGATAGAAAGCCAGGTACCCGTAGAGTTGGCGTTTGCCGCAGTTGCTGATGGCATGGGAACGCAGCGCCCGGGCCAATTCGGCGACGAGGTTATCGCCGTAGCGGGCCCGGTCGGCGCCCTGAAGTTCGAATTCGGCGATGTAGTGCCCGATGAACCAGTTGCGCAGGGTCAGGCTGACATTGACAGCGCGGCTGGCTTGCGCCGCGAGTGCGGCGTCCGCCTGACGGATGGCGTCCACCAGAGCGCTGAAATCGTGGGGCTGATGTGCGTCAGGCGGCATGGCTCGTGACCGTGTCTTCAAAAAGAGGGGAATTCATCCGCGCTGTGCTGCACAAAGGCGTGGTTCTCATGCGGGCCAAGTCCATGGGCAGGATTTGCAGGGTTGCGTCGATGAAAGCTTATGGTGGGATGGCATCGGATGGCATCGGATGGCGAGAGTGCATGGGACAAAGGTGACATGAAGTTAGCCGCGCAGCCGTCCGGGGTCAATACACGATGCGCGCCACGGCGCGCAGCGCTTCGGGCGTGGCGCCGCCCCAGCCGAAAAACTCCAGGTAGGCGGGAATCATCTCGAACAGCATGTCGGTGCCTTCCTGCACCGGGCAGCCGCGGGCCAGGGCGGCCTGCAGCAGCGGTGTGTGGGCCTGCGACATCACCACCTCGCCCACGAAGGTGCCTGGGGCGATGCGATCCACGTCGAAGGGCAGGGGGTCGTCCTTGCGCATGCCCAGCGGCGTGGCGTTGACGATGAGGTCGAACCCTGCCGGGTCGTTGCTGCCCTGTGCCGTGCGCAGGGCGGGGTAGTGCTGCCGCAGCCGATCGGCCAGCGCGCCCGCGCGCTGGGCCTCCGTGTCGAACAACGCCAGCTCGGCCACGCCGGCGGCCGCCAGCGACGCGGCGATGGCCGATCCGACGCCGCCGCAGCCGGACACCAGCGCACGCCGGCCGGCCAGGGCCAGGCCCTTGCGCTGTACACCGCGCACGAAGCCCGCACCGTCGAACTGGTCGCCCAGCAGCCGCCCGTCGGGCAGCCGCAAGATCGCATTGCAGGCGCCCGCGATGCGGGCCGTGGGCGTGAGCGCATCCACCAGCGCCAGCGTGCTCACCTTGTGCGGCATGGTCACCAGCGCGCCGTGCCAGTTGGTCATGCGCCGCAGCACCTGCAGCGTGGCGGGGTAAT
>Ga0308157_10005969_pt1 | contig 14875 bp, 14 predicted proteins | sample PhyBR1_FD_201035 | JGI IMG/M metagenome (GOLD analysis project Ga0308157, IMG submission 201035) | Phyllosphere microbial communities from UC Gill Tract Community Farm, Albany, California, United States - DLSLB.R1 | ecosystem: Host-associated > Plants > Phyllosphere > Unclassified | place: USA...
GGTGATCGTGGAGATGACCACCTGGGGCGTGGACCACAGCTTCGAGTGCATCGGCAACGTCAACGTGATGCGCGCGGCGCTGGAATGCGCCCACCGTGGCTGGGGCCAGAGCGTGGTGATCGGCGTGGCCGGTGCCGGTCAGGAAATCTCCACCCGCCCGTTCCAGCTGGTCACCGGCCGCAAGTGGATGGGCACCGCGTTTGGTGGCGTGAAGGGCCGCAGCCAGCTGCCGGGCATGGTCGAAGACGCGATGAAGGGCGATATCGAGCTGGCCCCGTTCGTCACCCACACCATGGACCTGGACAAGATCAACGACGCCTTCGACCTGATGCATGAAGGCAAGTCGATCCGTTCGGTCGTCCACTACTGAGCCGCGCCGGACGGCAGGCGCCTGCCTGCCGTCCCTCGGGAGGAAACCTCATGGAATGTATCGAACACCGCGCCTGTGCCGGCGGTTGGCAGGATGTCTACCGCCATCATTCGACCACGCTGGGCTGCAACATGCAGTTCGCCGTGTACCTGCCGCCGCAGGCCGAAACCCGGAAGCTGCCGGTGCTGTACTGGCTGAGCGGGCTGACCTGCACCGAGCAGAACTTCATCACCAAGGCCGGCGCGCAACGCTATGCGGCCGAGCACGGTGTGATCATCGTCGCCCCGGACACCAGCCCGCGTGGCGATGACGTGGCCGATGCCGAGGGCTATGACCTGGGCAAGGGCGCGGGTTTCTATCTCAACGCCACACAGCAGCCGTGGGCCAAGCACTACCGCATGCACGACTACGTCGCTCACGAGCTGCCGGCGTTGATCGAGGCGGGTTTCCCGGCAACCGACGCACGAGGCATCAGTGGCCATTCGATGGGCGGCCATGGCGCGCTGGTGATCGCGCTGCGCAACCCCGGTCGCTACCGCAGCGTGTCGGCGTTCTCGCCGATCGTCGCACCCAGCCACGTGCCGTGGGGGCAGAAGGCATTCGCCGCCTACCTTGGTGACAACCCGGCCGACTGGGCGCAGTGGGATGCCTGCGAACTGGTGACCCACGCCAGCGAGCGCCTGCCGCTGCTGGTTGACCAGGGCGAGGGGGATGAGTTCCTGCACAGCCAGCTGCAGCCGCAGCGCCTGCAGCAGGCCTGCGATGCTGCCGGTCATCCGCTGAGCCTGCGCCTGCAGCCCGGCTACGACCACAGCTATTACTTCATCGCCAGCTTCATCGGCGAGCACATCGCCCACCACGCCCGCGCGCTGCACGCCTGACGTTTTGCGGGTAGTGCCGGCCGCTGGCCGGCAACCTGCAGACCCGTGATTACCTAAAGTTGCCGGCCAGCGGCCGGCACGACCAGCGCGTGTGCCCGGAGTTTCGTTTTGCCGCAGTGGATCACGCCGCGGTGGCGTGCCGGCGCGCTATTGTGCCGGCATACGGCCTTGCGCATGGGGGATGCATGCTGGTTGTGCTGGCGCTGATGTTCGTGATCTGCCATGGCGTGGTCGTGGCGTTCTGGCCGGGTGCGGCCGGTGAGGGATCGTTCGTGTTTCTGACTGCGGCACCCCTGCTGGCGGCCGCGGCCTGCCTGTGGCGCGGCCAGCGCGACCGTGCTGCACTGGGCTGGCGCGCCACCGCGCTGGCCCTGCTGCTCTGGGCCGGTGGCATGGCCTTCAACATGGTCGACGCAGTGGGGGCGGGACGTGCCGACCTGACTCCCCGGGTCAGTCTGCTGCTGTACGTGCTGTACGGCGTGCCGCTGGTGTTCATCCTGGCCCGCGCCCGTCGCGAACGCTGGACCATCAGCCTGATCGACGGCGTGATGGCCGCCCTGCTGGGCGTGTTGTTCTTCGTGCATACCCAGTTCTTCGCCGACCGCATCGATATCGATGACCAGGCGATGTCGAACATGCAGCACATGTTCGACATCCAGAACCTGTGCATCGCCGGTTTCGCGGTGGTGCGCTGGCTGGCGGGCGACGTGCCCGAACGGCGCAGTTTCTTTCGGGCACTAGCGTTGTTTGCGCTGCTCTACCTGCTGGTGGCTTACTACATCAACCATTACACCGCCGAGCAGTCGTTCGGTGCCTACAACGACACGCTGATCGATCTGCCGTTCCTGCTGCTGGCCGTGCTGGCACTGCGGCAGGCGCCAGCGCCCGGTTTCTCGCTGCATCCGCGTCTGTCGCGACTGGTGCAGGCGGGTGGGCCGATCATCCTGCCCTTGTTGCTGCTGGTGGTCGGTACCCTGGTGGTGGACCACGCGCGGCCGTTGGCGCTGACCGGCTTCGTGGTGGCAACGCTGGGCTTCAGCCTGCGCAGCACGTTGCTGCAGCTCGACCTGCTGGAACGGCAGGCAGGCCTGGATCAGCTGGCGCGGCAGGATGGCCTGACCGGCGTAGCCAATCGCCGCCAGTTCGATACGCTGCTGCTGGCCGAGTGGAACCGGGCGCGTCGCAGCGGCAGCGAACTGGCATTGCTGCTGGTGGACATCGACCATTTCAAGGCATTCAACGACGAGCACGGTCATCCCGCCGGCGACCGCTGCCTGCAGGCGGTGGCCGCGGTGCTGCAGGCTACCGCCGGGCGCGCGGCCGACAGCGTGGCGCGCTATGGCGGCGAGGAATTCGCGGTGATCGTGCCCGGCAGCCCGCTGTCGGGTGTGCTGGCGCTGGCCGAGCGCCTGCGCGAGGCGGTGGAAGCGCTGCCGCTTCCGGAAGGCCGCGTCAGCATCAGCGTGGGCGTGGGTTACCTGCATCCGCCGGCGCTGGCTACCGCCGAACAGTTGCTGGCCGATGCCGATGCCGGCCTGTACGCGGCCAAGCGTGCGGGCCGCAACCAGGTGATCCTGCACGCACACGTGCTGGACGACGACAGCGGCGCGCACGACACGCTGGACTGTTGAGCATGGCTGCGCGACTGTCGCAGCAAGCTGCGTGGTCGATCAGCGTTGGCGCAGCCACCCGGCCGGATCCAGCAGGCGCAGGCCCACCGGTGACAGCGATCGTTGCCGCAATGTCAACTGCGTGGTGTGCACGGCCGCTGCACAGTGCGCCAGTTGCCGACGCAGCGGCGCCAGTTCATCGTCCTCGCGTGGGCGTGCGTGCCGCCATTGGGCGATGCGCAGCAGACAGACCAACAGGTCCAGTTCGCTGGCAGAAATGAAGGGCGACCCGGGACGCAGCAGATCGACAGGTGCCTGCGGCGTGGCCAGCAGTGGCAGCAGCTCACCGAAGGCGTCGCGACCTTCGGCGTCGACACCGAGCGCGGCCAGTTGCGCCATGCCTTCATCATGCAGGGCGGGGTCGCGCAGTTGCCGCAGCGCGGCCAGCAGCATCTGCTCGCCCCGGCTGAATTGACGGCCGAAAGCGCGATAACTCACACGGGTGGGAAATACAGGGGAACGTGAGGCCATGCGGGCGTACCTACCGATCGCGTGTTTCCACCAGCACCGGGCAGGGCGCATGGTCGATCGTCCATTGCCCCACCGAGGGCTCGAACAGGCGCTGCAGGCGTGACAGATGGCGGTGGCCGATGACGATCAGGTCGCATTGCAGGCGACGCGCCTGCGCGCTGATCACTTCGCCAGGATCGCCTGAAGGCAGCTGTGCGATGGCGTCCACGCCGCGCTCGCGCAGCTCGGCCAGGGCGTCGGCCAGTACCGCTTCGGCATGCGCCTGCTGCCGGGCGGCGGCGGGATACTCACGGCGGTCGGCATCGGTGGCACCTGCGGCCAGTGCGAATTCGGGGTCAAGCACGCACAGCAGGTGCAGGCGGCTGCGGGGGCCGGCCATGGTGGCGGCCAGGTCCAGCACGCGGTCGTGCTGGGGGCCGCCATCAAGCGCGACCAGCAGGGTGTTGAACATGGAAAGCTCCTTTGCAGGGCGCTGATGGTCGCTGATGTCGTCGCGCACACCCATGCCGTGCGCCGCAGTCAATGCGTGCGTGCAACGCAATTCTCGATGGTCTGGATTGCAGTAGAGTCATCCCATTTGCGGGAGACTGCCATGCCCTTGCCGGACCTGAACCTGTTGCTGGCACTGGACGTGCTGATCGACGAATGCAGCGTGGCGGCCGCTGCGCGACGGATGAATCTCAGTGCGCCGGCGATGAGCCGTACCCTGGGCCGGGTACGGGTAGCCCTGGGTGATCCGGTGCTGGTGCGCGCCGGCCGTGGGCTCGCTCCCACGCCACGCGCGCTGGAACTGCGTGAGCAGGTGCGCGATGTGATCGAGCAGGCACACCGCGTGTTCAATGCGGGCCGCGAGGTCGACATGGCCACCTTGGAACGAACGTTCAGCGTGCGCGCCAACGATGTGTTCATCGGCAGCTATGGCGGCCGCCTGCGTGATGTCTTCCGCCAGCAGGCACCGCGCTGCATGCTGCGCTTCGTGCCCGAAGGCGATACCGATGACGATGCGATGGTGCAGGGGCGGATCGACCTGTACATCAGCACGGCCGGCAAGCACAGCCCTGAAACCAAGGTGCAGCACCTGTTCACCACCTCGCTGCTGGGCGCGGCACGCGAGGATCATCCGTTGTTCGACGGCGACATCAGTGTCGAGCGCTTCGCCGCGTGCGACCACATCGCCGTGTCCCGGCGCGGGCTTGCGCATGGCCCGATCGACGAAGAGCTGGCAGCGCTCGGCCTGCAACGGCGGGTGGCGGTGGTCATCCCTACCTTCCATGGCGCGATCTTTGCTGCCGCCGATTCGGACCTGGTGCTGCCGCAGATGCCAAGCGTGATGCTCGACCGCATCACCCGCATGGGCCTGCCGCTGCGGATGTTCCCGCTGCCGGTGCCGGTGCGGACCGTAGCGCTGGTGCAGGCCTGGCACCCACGCATGGACAACGACCCGGCCCACCAGTGGCTGCGGCGGGCGATCAAGGGCATGTGCGATTCGGTCGAGGCGGCCCACCACTGATTGCCCGCAGGCGTGCGCCGGACGCACGCCTGCGATGCCGGGCACGCCATTTTTCGCAGGCAACGGCCTTTCTAGACTGCGCTCCCGAAAGTTCCACTGAGCGCAATCCAATGTCTCCATATATGCCGTGTACTGCACGGATCGGCAGTCGGCAGTGAGCACGCCGGCCGCCATGCCCGCGGCGCCGGCAGCGCCCCGGCCCGCCGCTGCCCCCGGCTTCGACCGGCGCATCCTGGTTGGGCTGTGCGGTGTGCTGCTGGCAGTGCTGGTGTCGGGTTTCAACGAGAACGTCACCAAGGTCGCGCTGGCCGACATCCGCGGTGCGATGGGTTTCAGCGTCGATGACGGCAGCTGGATCGTGGCGCTGTACAGCGCCATGTCGGTCAGCGCGATGGCATTCGCACCGTGGTGCGCAGCCACCTTCTCGCTGCGCCGCTTTGCGCTGGCGATGATCGGCGGCTTCATGGTGCTGGGCGTGCTATGCCCGCTCGCCCCCAACCTGCAGACCTTTCTGCTGCTGCGCGCATTGCAGGGCCTGTGTGGGGGCGCGCTGCCGCCGCTGCTGATGAGCGTGGCGCTGCGCTTCCTGCCGCCGGGCATCAAGCTGTACGGCCTGGCCGCCTACGCACTGACCGCCACCTTCGGCCCGAGCATGGGCACTCCGCTGGCCGCATTCTGGGTGGAGCAGGTGGGCTGGCACTGGGCGTTCTGGCAGATCGTGCCGTATTGCCTGGCGGCGATGGCGATGGTCGGCTGGGGCCTGCCACAGGATCCCCTGCGGCTGGAGCGCTTCGCACAGTTCGACGGCGTCGGCCTGATGCTCGGCCTGCCGGCGCTGGTGCTGCTGGTACTGGGTTTGGTGCAGGGCCCGCGCCTGAACTGGTTCGACTCGTCGTTGATCACGCTGATGCTGGGTGGCGGTGCGGGTCTGCTGGTGCTGTTCTTCATCAACGAGTGGTTCCATCCACTGCCGTTCTTCAAGCTGCAGCTGCTGGCCAACCGCAACCTCAGCTACTCGCTGATCACCCTCGGTGGCGTGCTGTTCGTGCTGCTGGCGGTGATCTCCATTCCTTCCGGCTTCCTCGCCAGCGTGCAGGGCTATCGCCCGCAACAGACCGCGCCGATGCTGCTGTGGGTGGCGGTGCCGCAGGTCATCGCGCTGCCGCTGGTCGCCGCACTGCTGAACATCCGTGCGATCGATTGCCGTTGGGTGCAGGCCACCGGCCTGGCGCTGCTGGCGCTGGCCTGCTGGCTGGGCGCGCATCTGGACGTCAGCTGGATACGCGACAACTTCCTGTGGGTACAGCTGCTGCAGGTGTTTGCGCAGCCGATGGCGGTGCTGCCGTTGCTGATGCTGGCCACCGGCGGCCTGGCGCCACAGGACGGCCCCTTTGCCTCGGCGTGGTTCAACACGGTCAAGGGCTTTGCTGCGGTGCTGGCCAGCGGCGTGCTGGAAGCGGTCGCGCAGGGACGCCGCCATTTCCACTCCACCGTGCTGGTCGAGCGGCTTGGCGAACAGCCGTGGCTGGCCGAAGGGCCGCAGCTTGGCGCGCGCCTGCATGCGCAGGTGCAGGCGTTGACCTCGGCCGATCTCTACCTGCTGGTCGCGTTGGTCGCGCTGGCCTTCATTCCCCTCATTGCCTGGATGCCCACCCGCATCCATCCGCCACGTGCCGTGGCCTGATCCCCTTCGCAGGAATCCCCTCATGACGATCAATCGAACGTATCTCAACGCCGGCCTCGGCCTGGGCGTACTGCTTCTGGCCGGTGCTGCCTGGCTGCTGCTGCGCGATGGCCGCCACCAGACCACCAACAACGCCTATGTGGTCGCCGACTACACCGTGGTCGCACCGAAGATCGCTGGCTTCGTCAGCGCGGTGGAAGTGCAGGACAACCAAGCGGTGAAGGCCGGTGACGTGCTGGCCCGCATCGATGACCGCGACTACCAGGTCGCGTTGCTGGCCGCCCGCGCCGACCTGGCCAATGCGCGCGCGCAGCTGGCCAACGCGCAGGCGGCGCTGGCACAGCAGGGCTCGCTGATCGAACACGCCCAGGCGAGTGTGGATGTCAGCCGCGCCGAACTGACCCTGGCCAGCGCCGACCAGCAGCGTTACCGCGAGCTGGCCCGCGACGGTGCCGGTACCGTGCAGAACGCGCAGCAGGCGCAGTCGAAGCAGGCCGTGGCCAGTGCACATCTGCAACAGGGACAGGCCGCGTTGTCGACCGCACGCCAGCGCACCGACATCCTCGCTGCCGGGGTGCAGGCCGCACAGGCGGCCGTGCAGCGCGCCGAAGCCGCGCAGGCGCGTGCCGAACTGGATCTTTCGCACACCGAGCTGCGTGCACCGATTGATGGCGTGGTGGGACGCCGCGCAGTGCGCGTCGGCGCCTACTTGACCCCGGGCACGCCGGTGGCCGCGGTGGTGCCGCTGCAGCGCGCCTTCGTTGTCGCCAACTTCCAGGAAACGCAGATGACCCGCATGCAGCCGGGGCAGCAGGTCGAACTGACGGTGGACGTGTTCCCCGGCACGCGGCTGCGTGGCCATATCGACAGCATCGCCCCGGCCACGGGGGTGACGTTCGCCGCGGTGGCGCCGGAAAACGCGACCGGCAACTTCACCAAGGTGGTGCAGCGCATTCCAGTGAAGATCGTGCTGGAGCCGGAGCAGGCATTGCTGGGCCAACTGCGTGCCGGCATGTCGGTGGAAGCCAGCGTGGATCTGCAGCGTCCGCAGCGGGTGCAGAGCGCGCAGCGCGAGCGGCACCGCACGGGCGGGGAAGGCGCATGATCCGCATATTCCCGCGTGGACTGGCTGCAGCGGCACTGTGCACGGCGTTGACCGCCTGCACGCTGGGCCCGGACTTCGTGCGCCCGCAGGCCGACCTGCCCACGCAGTGGCAGGGCCAAGCGGTGGCTTCAGCTGCGCTGGATGACGACGCCAGCTGGTGGTCCGGTTTCGATGATCCGCTGCTGGGGCAACTGGCGACGCAGGTACTGCAGGCCAATCTCGACCTGCAGCTGGCCGCCAACCGGGTGCAGCAGAGCCGCGCCGCGCGTGGCGTCACCGCGGCCGACCGGCTGCCCAGCGTCGGCGCCACTGCCAGTGGCGTACGCGCGCGCAACAGCGAGGTAGGCCTGAACGATCCATCCGGTAATGGCGGTCGCGATGACTATGGGCTGTTCCAGGCCGGCATCGGCATGAGCTGGGAACTGGATCTGTGGGGACGCGTACGCCGTCAGGTGGAAGCGGCCGACGCACGCGTGCAGATGGCTGAGGAAGATGCACACGCGGTGCGCATCGCGCTGCTGGCCGAGACCGCGCGTGATTACCTGCAGTTGCGCGCGACGCGCCAGCTGCTGGCCATCACCGAGGACAACCTCAGCATCGCCCACGACATCAAGCGGCTGACCGAAGCGCGCCAGCGCCAGGGCGTGGCCAGCACGTTGCAGGTCTCCAGTGCGGCGGCGCAGGTCGCTTCGCTGCAGGCCCGCATTGCGCCGCTGCGGCACCGCGAATCGCAGCTGCGCAATGCACTCGCGTTCCTGCTGGCACAGCCGCCGCAGGCGCTGGATGCGCAGCTGCAGAGCGCGCGCCGCGATTGGCCCGCGTTGCCGACCGTGGCCGTGGGCGTGCCCAGTGAACTGGCCGAGCGTCGCCCGGATGTCCGCCGTGCCGAGGCTGCGCTGCATGCTGCCACGGCGGGAATTGGCGTGGCCAAGGCCAGCTTCCTGCCGCGCATCACCTTGAATGGCGATGCCGGTTTCCAGGCCAGGCAGCTGGATGATCTGGATGGCTGGAACGCGCATCGCTTCAGTATCGGCCCGTCGATCAGCCTGCCGATCTTCCAGGGCGGACGCCTGAAGGCCAACCTGGCGCTGAGCAGGCTGCAGCAGCAACAGGCGGCCCTGCATTTCCGCCGTACCGTGCTGCAGGCCTGGCATGAAGTGGACGACGCCATCGATGGCTATGCCGCCGAACAGCAGCGTGCCGCGCAGCTGCACGTGGCGGTGGATGAGAGCGAGACGGCGCTGGGTGCGGCGCGCCGGCAGTACCAGGCTGGCGTGGTCGACATGCTGGATGTGCTGTCCACCCAGCGCATCGCGCTGGACAACCAGGCCGCGCTGGCCAACAGCCAGGCCACGGCTGCGATCGCGCGGGTGGAGCTGTACCGCGCACTGGGCGGCGGTTGGTAAGGCGCAGGATGGGTAGTGCCGGCCGCTGGCCGGCAGGTGCCGTCTGCATGAGTTGCCGGCCACAGCCAGCACTACCTTGGCAGGCAGCCCGCGTCAGGTCGCCGGCTTTTCGCGCTTGCGGAACAGCAGATAGGGCCAGATGCCGATCAACACCGCTGCGATGAGCGTGCCGTAGACCAGCGCGACTACCGACTTGCCAGGGTCAGTCCAGACCATGCCCAGCAGAAGCAGGCCGAACACGATGGTCGGCCCGCCCAGCAGGATCATGGCGAAGGTCTTTATCCGTCCACTGGTGGGCGCATTGGCGAGCTTGCCGACCATGTCGGTACCACCGAAATGCACCTGCAGTGCATCGCTGGTGGAACGGGCGGGCTGCGGTTTTGCGGGTTCCGGCGGTGCCACCAGCTGCTGCAGATCCATTTCCCGAGGCGCCGGCGGCAGCAGGTCCGACAGGTTGGTCTGCTCGATGAGCGCTTTCAGCTTGGGGTCCATGTGCAATCCATGCGGTCACCGTTGGCGGCGGCACGATACCAGCACACCCAGATGCCGGGTAGTGCCGGCCGCTGGCCGGCAGCTCGGCAAGGTGAAGCCGGTAAATGCCAACCTTGGTTGGCAGCCTTCAGGAAAGCGCCAACCAAGGTTGGCGCCTACCAGAGCCGGAACTCAGCGCACGTCGCGCAGTTCCCAGTGGTGGCCGGCCAGCAGGCGCAGGCGCTGCTTGAACACGTCACTGTCGATGCGGGTGGTGGCCACCAGGTTGATGCGCAGGTCCTTCTGCTCACCGGTCACGGTGGCTTCGGGATCGGTCGCGCCCCACTGCGGCTCCACCGCATCCGGGTCCGGCTGCTTGTCGCGCCAGCGCTCGAACAGGCTGCCATTGCGCAGCGCGTTCTGCAGTTCTTCGGCGAAGCCGGCAGCGCCCTGCGAATGGAACGACAGGTCGGGGTCGCTGCCGCGGGCCTTGGACGGTTCGGGCAGGCTGATGTGGTACTGCGCAGGCATGTTGATCTCCTTGAGGTGCGGCTAGGCTGGCATAGGCACGGTGGAATCGATGTGCAGATTCCAGAGCGCGGTTGGCCTTCATTCAAACCGATGCGGCCCATCGGCGAAGCCCACGGTGACCGCACCCTTGCCGACGTTGACCATGCCGGTCAGGCTCATCACCGATTCGTACACGGTCACGCCATGGTCGGCGCAGACCTCCTTCATCTGCGCATAGCCGGGCAGGGCACGCAGCTCGTCCAGTTCGCCGCCGTAGCTGACGCACACGGTTGGCGTCATCAGGCCGGCGCGTACGCGCTGGCCGACCACGCCGAACAGCTTCAGCACGGCATTGTCGAAACCCTTGATCTTCGCCACTGGCCCGGTCTGGCCGCGATAGCCATGCAGCACCGGCTTGATGTCCAGCGCACTGCCCAGTGCGGCGCTGAGCAGGCCGACGCTGCGGTCGCCCTTGTGCCGGGCGCGGGCACGCATGTAGTACAGGTCGCGGGTGACCATGTAGCCGTGCACGTTGCCGGCCAGTTCTTCCAGGCGCTCGCGTATCTGCTGCACGCTGGCATCACTGGCGCGCAGGCGCACCGCTTCCACTGCCGTCACCGCCTGTGCGGCGAACAGGTTCTGGGTATCCAGCACGCGCAGCGCGAACGGCGAGTTGAAGCCGGCCGCCTGCCGCACCGGCTTGTAGTCGTTGAGGATGGCGAAGCTGGCCTGCAGTGCGTTGTCGTGGATCGGGCTGCGGGTCTTGGTGATGGTCATGCAGAACACATGGTCGTAGTCGATCACCAAGCGTTGCAGGAACAGGTCGCGGATCTGGTTGACGCTGAAGGGGATGGTCTCCGCTTCGGCGCCGTGCTCGGCGACGTGCGCGTGCAGGAAGCTGAGCGTTGCCTGCTCGTCGCGGTGGTCGGCGAGCACCGCTTCGCCGATCCGCACGGTGATCGGCAGCAGCACGATGTTGTGCTCGGCAATGAAGTCCTGCGGCAGGTCGCAGGCCGAGTCGACGACGATTCCGATGCGCATCCGCGGCTCCCCCTCCAGGGCGGTTGTAGGTTCGGAAATGTGAAAACTATCTCAAAACGGGACCGGGCGCGCGAGGGAAACGCGCCACTGCCTGTTCAGCGACTGCGCTGCACCGCCACCGGCAGGGCCACTGCCTGCTGCCAATCCGGCTGGTCCAGCAGGCTGGGGTCGTTCAGCACCGCCGCCATCAGCGGGTGGGTATCGTTGCCCCAGAACAGTTCGCCGTCGATGGACAGGGTCGGCACGCCGAACACCCCGGCCTCGATTGCCGCCTCGGTGTTGCGTCGCAGCTGCTCCTTGATGGCCGGCTCGCCAATGGCCGCCTCCACATCGCTGATGCCCAGCCGGGCGGCGGGTTCGCGCAGGGCCTCGGCCGTGTCGCCGGCGTGGCCGTCGCGCCAGATCCAGTCGAACAGCGCGTCCACTGCCGCAGTGCTGGCACCGGCGGCCAGGCACAGGCGCAGGGCCGCCAGCGGATTGAACGGATGCCCGGGCGGGAAGCGCAGAGGGGTGCCCTCGGCCTGCGCAGTCCACAGCAGCTGGCGGTACATGAAGCGGCGCTTGGCCGGGATCTCCGCCGGGCCCAGGTTGCCCAGATGGTGCAGTACCGCACCAAAGGCGATGGGCACCGGTTGGATGCGCCCGAACTGCGGCAGCTGCTTCACCTTCTGCCAGTGCAGGTAGGAATAGGGCGAGACGAAGTCGAAATACCAGCGCAGGGTGGGCATCGATGGCTCCTGGTGATGGTCAGGGCTGCGCGTTGCGCTGCAGGTAGCGGTCGCGCAGTTCGGTCTGGCGCGAGCGCATCGGCATCGCGCGGCCGCCCAGCCAGACCTGTTCGGCATAGTGCGCCACATCCAGCGGATCGCCTTCCCACAGCACCAGGTCGGCACGCTTGCCCGGCTCGATGCTGCCGATCTGGTCGGCCACGCCCAGCACCTCGGCCGGTACCCGGGTCAGCCCGGCCAGTCCGTCGGCCCAGGGCAGGCCGTTGGCCACCGCATTGCCGGCCAGCTGGCGCATCTTGCGTGCATTGTGCGAGGCGTCATCGCGCTGGGCGAAGGCCACCGGTACGCCCGCGCGCTGCAACCGCGCGGCGTTTTCCAGGGTGGCGCCGATCTGGTCGAAGGTCGTCGGCAGGTTGCCCAGCGCGTCCACGAACACCGGCACCTTGGCCGCTGCCAGTTGCGGTGCCAGCTGCCAGGCCTCGGCACCGCCGGCAATGGCGATCTTCACCTTCTCGCGGGCCGCCCAGCGCAGCAGCTGGCGGATGTCGGCCGCGCGGTCCACTTCCACCACGATGCGGCCCTGTCCGGACAGATAGCGGGCCAAGGTGCGGCGGCCGGCCGGGGTCAGCAGCGCATGCGGTGAATCGGCGTCGACCTGGCCGCGTGCCTCGTCCACCATCTGCTGCAGCAGCATCCACTGCGCTGCACGCGATTGACCGGTCAGTTCAGACGCCGCCGCACCCAGGCGCAGGAACAGCGCGCGCGGGCCGATCGGGTCGGCACTGCCATCGAAACGCACCACGCCGCCCTGGCCGGCGACGAAGCCACCGCCGGTGGCCGCGCCCAGCGCAGTGAAGCCGATGCCGTCCAGGCGCGCCACCGGAATCAGCACGGATGCCGGGTTATAGGCCAGTGTCACGTCGAACTCCGGGCGCAGCGGCTGCTCGCCGATCTTCAGTGCGCTGTCGACCGTGCTTGATTCACCGGATACTTCCTCGATGCCGATCTCGGTGATGCCACCGAACAGGGCAGGGGTCAGCATGCGGCCCTTGCCTTCGACCACCGGCACGCCGGCCGGTGCGGACAGGCCCCGGCCCACCGCACGGATGATGCCGCCCTGCACCAGCACATCGGCGTCTTCCACGTTGCCACGTGCGCTGGCGGTAGCGACGGTCGCACCGCGCACCAGCAGGTCCTGCGCCGAGGCTGCGGTTGTCATCAACAACAGCGCAACCAAGGTGGCGCCGGGCCATGCCCGGCGACGCTTGTTCACCATGCCCATCAGCGCAACTCCTGTCCAAGCTGGAAATCCGACCGCGGCGTTGCCGGTGGCGTGCTGCGGTCGTACACACGGCGGCCATCGACGAACACCTGCTCGGCCAGTGCATACGAACTGAAGGGATTGCCGTTCCAGATCACCACGTCGGCCATCTTTCCGGCCTCCAGCGTGCCGGTCTGCGCCTCGATGCCCAGCGCCTTGGCGGCGTTGGCGGTCATCCAGGTGATCGCGCGTTCCGGCGCGATCTCCGGCATGTGCGCGCGGCGCGCGGCGGCCATCACCTTGGCTGCCTCCTGGTTCAAGCGCTGGATGCCCTCGGGCGAGTCGGAGTGGACGATGGCGCAGCTGTTCTTCGGCCGGTCGACCAGCGCGATGTTCTCGGCGATGCCGTCGAAGGCTTCCATCTTGAAGCCCCACCAGTCAGCCCACAGTGCCCCGCATACGCCTTCGGCCGCCAGCCGGTCGGCCAGTTTGTAGGCCTCCACGCCGTGGTGGAAGGCGGCCACCTTGAAGCCGAATTCCTTGGACAGGTCGAGCATGGTGGCCATTTCATCGGCGCGATAGCAGTGGATGTGCACGCGGATATCGCCCTGGATCGCACCGGCGAGCGTATCCAGCTTGAGGTCGCGCTTGCCGCCGGCATCACCGGCGCTGTCGCCCTTGTCGCTGCCGAACCAGCCCTTGCGCTTGGCCGGCTTCGGCTTGTTCTTGGCGATGTAGTCGGCCGCGTCGATGAAGGCTGCGCGGTAACCGGCCACGTTGCCCATCCGCGTTGCAGGTGCCACGCCCTTGCCGCCACCGTAGACGCGCTTGGGGTTTTCGCCGCAGGCCATTTTCAGGCCCCACGGCGCGCCGGGGAACTTCATCGCCTGGTAGGTGGTGGCAGGCACGTTCTTCAGCGTTACGCCGCGGCCACCGACCAGGTTGGCCGAGCCGGGCAGCACCTGCATGCTGGTCACTCCGCCTGCCAGTGCCGCCTGGAAACCGGGGTCCTGCGGCCATACCGAGTGCTCGGCCCAGACGTTGGCGGTGACCGGCGCGGTCATCTCGTTGCCGTCGCTGTGCGCACCGACACCGGGGCTGGGATAGACGCCCAGGTGCGAGTGCACGTCGATCAGGCCGGGCGTCACCCACTTGCCGTCGGCGTTGATGCGGGTGACGCTGGCATCGACCTGCAGCGCATCGCCGACGGCGATGATGCGGCCATCGCGCAGCAGCACATCGGCGTTGTCGAGGCGCTGGCCGGTGCCGGTCAGCACCGTGGCGTTCTGGATCAGCAGCGGCCCATCGGGGTGCGCCTGGTAGGTGCTCGGGTAGGGATCGGCCACGAAGCGCGAAGCGCCCACGGCCGGCGCCGTGCTCAGCGATACCAGCGCCAGACCCAACCCGGCGCGCAACAACGTCGATGTCATGCAGATCCCCTTGGCAGCGTGTTCAACCCACCGACGCTAGCCGGGGAGCGGCGTGCTTGCCAAGTGTCCTTTTTCACGGGTCGCTATCGGCCATCTCGACGGCAACGACCGCCTCCCGGAAAATGGTGCTCCCCACGCCGTACCGGAGCGCCCATGAAGAGCAAGCAGGACATCGTCGACAACTGGCTTCCACGCTACACCGGCGTGCCTCTGGACCAGTTCGGCCAGCACATCCTGCTGACCAACTTCGGGGGCTACCTGCATACGTTCTCCGCGCTGACCGGGGCGCCGGTGATCGGCCTGGACCGGCCGATGGCCAGCGCCACCATCGACGGCA
>Ga0308157_10005970_pt1 | contig 14875 bp, 13 predicted proteins | sample PhyBR1_FD_201035 | JGI IMG/M metagenome (GOLD analysis project Ga0308157, IMG submission 201035) | Phyllosphere microbial communities from UC Gill Tract Community Farm, Albany, California, United States - DLSLB.R1 | ecosystem: Host-associated > Plants > Phyllosphere > Unclassified | place: USA...
GGATCATCTTTCAGAACGATTGGAGCTGATGGAACGATTAAATGCCCTTTGCTCTCGAAAAAATCTAGGAATTGCTTACGTACGTCTTGTGATTTCATATTATTAATTAGAAAATGTAAAAATTAGAGAATTAGAAAATGTAAAATTAGAGAATTATGGAAAACAGAGTTAAGTTGAAAAAATCAATGAATTTACTACTTATCCTATTTTCTAATTTTCTAATAGACTAATTATCTAATTGTTCTTCATTATTATTAAAAAAAGAGCCGAACATCTGAAACATTTATTAATTTTGTTCGACTTACCTAATACTAATTTGCAAAAATAGGGTATTTTAAAATATGGCGAAAGTAAAATATTATTACGATTCAGTTAATCTGGCCTATCGCAAAATAAAAACCAGAAAAAGAAAAAAATTTGGTTACGCTGTGCTGTTTTTATTGGCTTCGGCGTTGTTTGGTTTTTTGACATTCGTAATACTTTTAAACACACCTTATTTTGACACTCCAAAAGATCGTACATTAGAACGTGAATTAGAAAATTTGAAATTAAATTATGCCATTTTAAACAAAAAAATGGATCAGATTGACGATGTCGTTGAAGATTTAGAAGAACGTGACAACAATGTTTACAGGACTTATTTTAACACTGCCGCAATTCCTACGGAAGAAAGAAAGTCGGGCTATTCTAAAATAAATCGTTATGCGGCTTTGCAAGGCTATGACAATTCGACATTGGTTATTAACACGACTGAACGAATCGATGCTTTGAGTAAAGAATTGGCAATTCAATCGAAATCATTGGATCAGATTTTGAAATTAGCCAAAGCGAAAGATAAATTGTTGTCGGCAATTCCGGCGATTCAGCCTGTAAAGAATGAAAATTTAAAACGAATGGCTTCAGGTTTTGGTTACAGAACGGATCCATTTACCAAAGCCAGAAAAATGCATGAGGGAATGGATTTCACAGCAAAATCCGGAACTCCAATTTATGCCACAGGAGATGGTGTTGTAGAGCGAGCTGATAACACGGCTTCTGGATATGGAAATCATATTGTGATACGACATGGTTATGGTTACGAAACTTTGTATGCACATTTGAGCAAATACAATTGCAGACCGGGAAAATCGGTAAAACGAGGTGACGTCATCGGATATATTGGAAGTACCGGAAGATCGGAAGCACCACATTTGCATTATGAAGTTCATAAAAATGGAAGAGTCGTGAATCCTCTTAATTTTTATTACGGCAATATTTCGGCGGTTGAATACGTTGCTATTTCAAAAATTGCTAATCAGGAGAATCAGTCTCTTGACTAGTTGTTCAGTGGTCAGTTTTTTAGTGATCAGTGAAGAGCGAATAATAATTAAAAAAATAAACAGCTAAAGGCCATAAGCCAAAAGCTAATAGCAAAATTTATGCATATAGAATTATCACCAGATAAAAGATATTACAGTATTGGCGAAGTTGCCAAAGCATTTAATGTGAACGCCTCCCTGATCCGTTTTTGGGACAGTGAATTTGATATTTTAAAACCAAAGAAAAATGCCAAAGGAAATAGAATGTTTACTCCTGAAGATGTAAAAAACCTTCAATTAATATACCATTTGGTCAAAGAAAGAGGATTCACTTTAGAAGGCGCAAAAATCCATTTGAAAGAAGGCCAAAAGAAAACAATGGATAAATTTGAAATTATTAGTAAATTAGAATCTATAAAAATGCAACTAATTAGTATTAAAAACGAATTACAACAACAATAAATAAAAACAAACAAACCTTAAATTAAACAATCATGAGAAGATTTTTGCCATGGATTATCGGAGCAGTAGTAATTATTGGATTATATATCTGGGCTTCTGGGATTTACAATAAAGCAGTAACACTTGATCAAGACGTGAAAGAAAGCTGGGGAAATGTTAATACTTCATACCAAAGAAGAAATGATCTTATCCCAAACATAGTAAGCACTGTAAAAGGATATGCTGAACATGAAAAAAGTACTTTAACAGCTGTAATCGAAGCTAGAGCAAAAGCAACTTCAATAACAATTGACCCAAGTAATGTAACACCTGAACAATTAGCTGCATTCAATTCGGCACAATCAGGTGTTTCTTCTTCTTTATCTAAATTATTGGTAAGTGTTGAACAATATCCAAACCTTAAAGCTGATGCAAGTTTTATGAAATTACAAGACGAACTAGCTAGTACAGAAAATCAGATTTTAACAGCTAGAACTCGTTTTAATGAAGCCGTTAAACCATACAACAACAATATTAACACTTTTCCAAGAAATATCTTAGCTGGAATGTATGGTCTAAAAGAAAAACCATACTTTGAAGCTTCTACTGGAGCTGATAAACCCGTTGAAGTAAAATTCTAAAAACCTAACCCCGCTTCGGCGGGGTTTTTAAAACCGATACGATGTCAAAAGTAGAAGATTTTTTAAGCAAAGAAGAAGAACAAGAAATTGTTGAAGCTATTCGTGTAGCCGAAAAAAACACTTCGGGTGAAATTAGGGTTCATATAGAAAAAACAACTTCGCTAGATGCATATGATCGTGCCATGGAAGTTTTTCATGAATTAAGAATGGATGAAACACAATTGCAAAATGGCGTTTTAATCTATATGGCTGTTGAAGACAAAACATTTGTTATTTGTGGTGACAAAGGCATCAACGATATTGTTACTAATACTTTTTGGGACAGCACTCGTGACGTTATGATTGCACAATTCAAACAAGGAAATTTTAAACAAGGATTAATAGATGGTATTTTGAAAGCTGGAGAAAAACTCAAAGAGCATTTCCCTTGGCAAGAAGGCGATACCAACGAATTATCAAACGAAATATCAAGAGGATAATGGAAAGAATGCAGATGGCAGTTAACAGCATAAAAAATGCAGATAACAGAAAACACACAGGATGGAAACTATTCGCGTTTTTAGTTCTATTTCTAAACAGTGGTTTACTTTTTGCTCAATTTGATATTCCGGAGAAGCCTAGTTTTCAAACTTCGGTTTATGATTATGCGAATGTTTTAAGCCCGGAGGAAAAAGCACAACTTGAAGATAAGCTTATCAAATATTCGGATTCTACCACTACTCAAATTGTCGTTATCACAATTGAAAGCTTAAAGAATGAAAACATCAACATTTTAGCAACCAATTGGGGGCAAAAATGGGGAGTTGGAGGAACTGCAAAAGATGATAATGGTGTCATTATTCTTTTAGCAAAAAACGAAAGAAAAATAGCGATCAATCCTGGTTATGGACTCGAAGACCGATTAACTGCCGGAATTGGAGGTGAAATAATCCGAAATATAATTATTCCAGAATTTAAAGCTGGAAGTTATTACAACGGACTTGACAAAGGAACTGATGCGCTTTTTGATGTTTTTAAAGGCAAATACAAAGGCGAACGCAAACAAGCCAAAAGAGAAAAAGATTTTCCTATTTTTCCAATCATTGTAATTGTTGTCATCGTTTTAATATTATTATCCAAAAACAAAGGTGGCGGAAGCGGAAATTCTGGAAACCGCGGTGGCGGACCAAGTCTTATGGATGTCATTCTTTTAAGCAGCCTTGGAAGAGGCGGCGGAGGTGGTTTCGGCGGAGGTTTTGGCGGATCATCAGGCGGAGGTTTTGGTGGCGGAGGCGGCGGCTTCGGTGGAGGATTTGGCGGAGGCGGATTCTCTGGTGGAGGCTCAAGCGGAAGCTGGTAAGATCTAAACAAAACACATTAATAAACCATCCCAATCGGATGGTTTATTTGTTTATTTCAAAGTCATTTTTTTAAAACATTGAGCATTTATGAGTAAAAACATTAGTTTTAAACTTTTAAACAATTGTAAATCAAACTTATGAAAACCTATCTCCTCTTATTTATATTTTTCTACTGTTTTTCGGTCAATTCTCAAGATCTTTCAGAAATTGACGAAAAAGAAATTCCCAAAGAAATTGAAAGTATAAATTCCCTAATTCTTAACGAACCAAAAGCGGACAACTATTATATAAGAGGATATTATTATTATCAAATTAAAAATTACTCGAAGGCGATTACTGATTATGACAAAGCAATAGCATTAAATCCAAACAATTATAAATTTTACTACAGCAAAGGCAACACGAATATCAAACTAAAAAATTACAAACAAGCGATAGAAGATTACACAAAATGTATTGCTTTAAATGAGACTTTACAAAAAGCCTACTTCAATAGAGCCTTTTCCGAATCAATGATTAATGATGCGAAATCTGCAATAGAAGATTATTCTAAAGCTATTTCATTGAATCCAAAATATCTCCAAGCTTATGAAAACAGGGGAATTATAAAAAGGAAATTAAACTTACACAAAGAAGCTATTATAGATTTTGACCAAGTAATCGAAATCAATCCAAAATTTGTTGAAGCCTACCAATATAGAGCAATTTCAAAAGCCATACTCAACATTAACGCCGAAAGCGATTTTGACCAGGTAGTAAATTTAACTCCAGAAGATCCTGAGGGATATTACAACAGAGCGATCTATTTTATCAATTATAAAATTAAAAGAGATTATTGTTCTGATTTGAAAAAAGCATCAAGTCTTCACTTCGAACCTTCAATAGAATTAGTGGTTAAGTATTGCAAAAAATAAATTCTTTTTAAAGAATATGAAAGAATTTGGGACGAATAAACTAAACAATTTATAAAAAAGCCTTCTCAATCTACATCAGGAGAAGGCTTCTTTTTTGCTTTAGAATCGCATCATTCCATTTGATTTTTTTTCTTTTCCTGCAAACTTTTCAATCTTATAAGTCAATGAGAACATGACGTAGCGTTTTAATACCGTGTTTTCCTGATCTACTACAGTTGTTGGAGTTATCGTTCTTGTAGCACTTAAATTTTGATTTAAAACATCATATACTTTTACTTTTGCCATAAATTTTTTTTCAAAAAAGCTATAAGCCAAACTTGTATTCCATAAGTAAAAATCTTTTTTAAATCCCGGAGAGATATTAGAATTGTAGGTATATCCAAAGTCATTTCCAAAAGTCCAATTTTTTGGCCAATAATTTATAACCTGAAGATTCAGTTTATGTGTAAAGTAATCTGTTTTATCTACATTATAATTGGTATAATTTGTTTCATTATAGGAATAGTTATAAGACGGATTTATTGTCAAAATTTCACCGTAATCATATGTAAAATTTAATCTGGGAGACAATACAAAAGATTTCGCCGTATATAATTGACCGTCTGTAAATCCTTTGGAAAATCCAATATTGTTGTTCAATCGTAATCCGTATGTAAATTTATGCGCATCCTTCTTAATGGTTTTGTTCCAAAAAATTCCCAACCAAGAACTATAAGTTCCCTCGACATTATCATAAGTTGTAGTCCTTTTTTTATTCTCATCATAACTCACAGAAGATACAATTTGATTGTTATAAAAATTTCCTCCTGAATACAGCCCATAACCTGAACGAGTTGCAAAATCATAATTATTATAGCCGAGATATATGCTATGGTTTTTATTTAAATCAAGATTAGGGTTTCCTATAAAAGTGTTTAATGGATCTGCCAAATCCTCTATTGCTAATACTTGCTTAGCAGTTGGAAGACTGTACAAATACTCATAATTTACATATAACTTTTTACTTTTTGAAAACGAATAAGAAGCATAACCTTTGATATTTGGCAAAACATATTCTTTATTTAAAGTTGAAACAACGTTCAAATAATCACCTTTAGCATCAAAGTTTACAAGAGTTGTACCTAAGTTTAAATTCAGGTTAATTTTTTTCTTTTGTATCTCTATACCCGCTGCAGGCATAATGGCTTTTTCTATTGCATTAAAATCATTAGTCAATGTGTTGTTAACAATAGTGTACGATTCGCTAGCTTCATCATAGTCAAAGGAATCTCTATTGTCTTTTGCATTAGCGAATTTATATTTTACTCCTAATTTTACCTTTAATGAATCGGTAACTGGTTGTGTGAAATCCAAATCTGTTATGTAACTATCTTTTATACTTTTAGTTTCATTAAATTGATGACGAATATCATCAGGCTGTAACTCTTGATAAAAAACTGTTTTAGAATCAATATAATCATCATTTGTATTGACCGAATTATCATTATTAAAAACTACACTTAAATATTTACCTTTCTTTTTAAATGATTTAGTAAAAGACAAATTGTTGCGAAAACCATCCGAATTATTCTCGGAGAAATTATTCGAAACACTTGAGTTCAACAATGCATCTTGAGCATCAAACGATAATTGTTCAGAAACAACGCCGCGCTTAGAATTAGCTTTGGTAAAATTAGGTTCAATTACAAGTGTCGTTGTAGAATCGATTTTAAATTCAAAAGTAGATGCTATATTGTGTGTGTATCTGTCTTCATTGGAGCTTGAATTAGATTTGGTCGCAAAATTTCCTGATGGCAAAAAATTGATCTGATTAGTTGTATTTTCATTTTTAGTATTAGCTCCTGAATAGAAATAACTCAAAGTTGGATCTATATTTTTGCCCCATTGATCTGAGAAATTGATTCCTACTAAATCAGAACGGGTAATTCCGGCTCCTCCGCCATACTGTCTTCCATTTATATTAAATGAACCATTATCACCTACCCAAAAACTATTACTTCGTCCTCCTTTCATATTGTCAAAAATTTCATCCATAGAAAACCCTACGGAATTGATATTATTGGATGAAGCAAGAACGCTAATCTTTCTTTTGTTTTTAAAATAATTGAGGAGTCCACTACTTTCATAACGGGAATCCGAACCGAGACCTCCAGTAAATTTTCCAAACAATCCTTTGTTTTTATTCTCATCAATCGTCAAATTGATACTTGCATTATTGGAAGCAGCAACAGCGCCTGTTTTTTCTTCTTTCTTGGTTTTGGTATCAGTAATCTGTACTTTTTTGATGATGTCTGAAGGTAAATTTTGCAGAGCAATTTTTCCATCTTTATCAAAGAAAGGTTTTCCGTTCACCAAAACTTGATTCACTTCTTTTCCGTTGACAGTAATTTTCCCGTCAGAATCAATATCAACTCCAGGTAATTGTTTTAACAAAGTTTGGACATTCGCATCAGGCCTGACTTTAAAAGAAGACACATTAAATTCTAACGTATCTTTTTTGATTCTAATTGGCGCCTGGCTTTTTACAACTACTTCACTAAGTGATTTTGCGGCCTCTATTAAAGAAATTGTTCCAAAATCTTTATCAGCCTCAATATTTTTCAATTCCTTTTTATAATCTTCAAAAGAAACGAACGACACTTTTAAATAGGAGGATTTATTGTTTTTTTTAGTTTTAAAATCAAATTTTCCGAATTTATCAGTAATCGTATAATCAACAACTGTTGAATCCTGAACATTAGTAAGATACACCGTAGCGGATTCGATTGGAAGATTGTTGTTTCCGTTAATAACTTTTCCTTTTAGAGAAAATGAATTTTGAGCGAAAAGAAGAGAAGAGAAAAAAATAAATAAAAAAGCAAAGTAAATTTTTGTCATAAAAAGGTTCTAGTGGTTAGTAATAGCGAAGGCTAATTACTTAATTTTAAATTTATTCATAAAATTACTTACAAAAAATTTAACATTTAGTCATAAAAATATTCAATTTAAGGGTCTTTTCTCTCAACTTTGCTTAGTGTTATTTTGTATTTTTATAAGCTTCAAGCAAATAAAAAGAATTAGACAATTCTGATTTATATTAATTATATAAAAATTAAAAAAATAGCTATATTTGGCTCTTCAAAAACGAATATCAATAAAGAATTCCGACATTTTGTAATAATTAACACCATTAATTATCTCTATGCTTTCACATAAAACTAAATATGCACTTAAAGCCCTACTTTATTTAGCACAACAAGATGAAAATCATATTTCGAGAACTATTGAAATTGCAGAAGGCGCCAACATTCCTAAAAAGTTTTTAGAACAAATTCTTTTGGACTTAAAAAGAGGTCATTTTGTAGGAAGCAAGCAAGGAAAATATGGAGGATATTATCTTTTAAAAGATAAAGAAACGATCACTTTGGCAGATATCCATCGACTTTTTGATGGAGCGATCGCTTTGCTACCATGTGCCTCATTAAATTTTTATGAGCGTTGTTCTGATTGTGTGAGTGAGGACGAATGTCACTTACGACACGGGTTGATGACGATTCGTGACGAAACTTTGAAAGCTATGCAAGGCATCACAATAGCCTCATTAGTCAAATAATAAAAAAATATTTTTAAAACCCTAGTAACTTTATAGATTAAATTATATATTTGCACTGGATTTAACTATTGATTAACTATCAAAACAAAAAAAATGCAGACAAAACTAATTAAAAACACTGTTGTGAAGAAAAGCAACAAACTATCAACTTCCCAAATTATAGATAAAAATCATATTGAAATGTGTTGTATGTTCATGTTTTAATCATTAAAAAATTTTTATTTAAATTCTACTAATTACATATAACATACATAAATAATGAAAAATATATCCATTAAAACAATTTCAAGTTTATTCTTTTTATTAATTTTTTCAGCATCATATGGTCAAACCCTTTTAGAAGGAGTAGTAAAAAACGATCAAGATGAACCTATTGAAGCGGTTAACATAGTTTTAAAAGGAACTACCAATACTGCAACTACAGATATTAATGGTAAGTTCACTATAGAAGCCAAAGAACTTCCATTTACAATTATTGTACAATACGCCGGTTATAATACCAAAGAAATTAAAATAACCGCATTACCAACGAATGATAAACCATTACAAATAACTATTTCTACAGGTGAAGAAAAAGTATTATCTGAAGTAGTTGTTACCTCAAGACGCAGAATAGAAAAAGTACAAGATGTGCCAATTGCTGTATCTGTAATCACTGGTAAACAAGCGGAACAATCTGGAGCTTTTAACGTAAATCGTATTAAAGAATTAGTTCCATCTGTACAATTGTATTCATCAAATCCAAGAAATACAGGAATCAACATTCGTAGTCTAGGTTCACCTTTTGGACTTACAAATGACGGTATTGACCCAGGTGTTGGATTTTATGTAGATGGTGTATACTTTGCCCGTCCAGCAGCAACGACTTTAGATTTTATTGATGTAGAACGAATTGAAGTTTTGCGCGGACCACAAGGATCTTTATTTGGTAAAAATACAACTTCAGGTGCTTTTAATATCACTACCCGTAAGCCAAGTTTTACATCAGGTGCAGATTTTGAAGTAAGCTATGGAAATTATGCTTTTTTACAAGCTAAGGCTTCTGTTACTGGGGCTTTGAGTCAAAAAATAGCAGGACGATTATCTTTTTCTGGCACACAACGTGACGGTATAGTAGACAATATTGTAACAGGAAGACCAACTAATACACTAAACAATCAAGGTATTAGAGGACAATTATTATTTACTCCAACAGAAAATACCAATATTATATTAGCTGGAGACATTACAACTCAACATAATGACGGATATGCTCAGGTTGTGGCAGGTGTTGCGCCTACACAAAGAGCTGCTTACCGCCAATTTAATGCCATCATTGCTGATTTAAATTACCAACTTCCAAGTTTGAATGCTTTTGATCGTAAAATTGATCACGATACTCCATGGCGTTCTAACCAAGATTTAGGAGGAGCATCCCTTAATATTGATACAAAGATTGGAAGAGGAACTTTAACCTCAACTACTGCTTGGCGTTTTTGGACATGGGATCCATCTAACGATAGAGATTTTACAGGATTGCAACAACTGGCAAAATCACAAAACCCTTCAAGACAAACTCAGTTAACTCAGGAATTACGTTATGCGGGTCAACTTAGCTCTAAATTAAGTGGTGTTGCGGGTATCTTTTTTATTGACCAAACATCAAAAACAAACGGTACAGAAGAATCAGGAAATGCACAATGGAGATTTGCTCAGGATTCACAAAGTCCATTATGGAAAACTCCAGGTCTTTTTGAAGGTTACGGTATACACACTAATGCCAAAATACATTCAACAAGTGCAGCTATTTTTGGACAATTGGATTGGGCAGTAACTGAGCGTTTACACTTCTTACCAGGGTTGAGATACAATTATGACAATAAAGATGCTGATTATGACCGTAAAACATACGGTGGTCTTCAAACTAGTGACCCAGCATTACTTGCATTGAAAAAGAAAGTGTACACAGATCAAAATTTCGCATCACAAATTGACGATACTGACTTTTCTGGAAACTTAACTTTAACTTACAAAGTATCTGATAAAATCAATGCTTATGCAACTTATGCAAAAAGTTACAAACCAGTTGGTGTGAATGTAGCTGGACTTCCTACACCTCCAGCAGGTCAGACTTTAAGTGATCTTGCAGTGGTTAAACCAGAAAGTGTAAATCATTATGAGGCGGGTATAAAAACTTCTCCTTTTAAGAACTCTATTTTAAACTTGACAGTTTTTAATACTGATATAAAAGATTTTCAAACGAATGTTCAAGCTGCAGAGCTAGGAGTAAATCGTGGATATTTGGCGAATGCTGACGAAGTACGTGTAAAAGGTGCTGAACTTGATGCTAGCTTTGTAATCAACAGACACTTTAGCATTAATGGAGCTGCAACTTATACAGATGGTAAATATGTTAAATTTACTAATGCTCCACTTCCTTTAGAAGAAACTGGAACTACTGTGAATGGCGTTGCTGTAAGCTTTAAAGATGTTTCTGGAACTGATTTACCAGGTGCTTCAAGATGGGCAGGTAGCTTAGGAGGTGAATATACCAAAAACGCCAGATTCTTCGGAAATGTTGGGAAATTTTTCATCGCTCTTGATGGCTACGCTCGTTCTGAATTCTCATCAAGCCCTTCTGCATCTAAATACTTAGTAGTTCCGGGTTATGCAATCTTCAATGGTCGTTTGGGTTTCCGTACAACAGATGGTTTATCAGTCCACTTCTGGGGACGTAACCTTTTAGGCAAAGACTACTATGAGCAATTATTACCAGCTGGTGGAAATGCTGGACAATACGCTGCCGTATTAGGAGATCAAAGAACTTATGGAATAACATTGAAATATTCATTATAACAATTTCAAAATCTAAAAATTAGTAGGATGCTACATCCTGCTAATTTTTGTTTCCAAATAAAAAGAGACATGATGAAAAGATCTAAAAAAGGATTATTAGCATTTATAATTTTGATAATCACTGCAAACCTAACTCCAGCTAAAATTTCGGCACAAGAATTATCAGGAAATATAAGTATCTCGGGAGCATTTGCCTTATATCCAATTACAGTAAAATGGGCAGAGGAATTCAAGAAACAGCATCCAAAAGTGAAGATTGACATCCAAGCCGGAGGTGCCGGAAAAGGAATCACCGATGTATTATCAAAAGTAACAGATGTTGGTTTAGTTTCCCGTGACTTAAATAATGCAGAACTCAAAAAGAAGGCTTTCGCTATTGCTGTTACTAAAGATGCCGTAATTCCAACGATAAGTGCAACTAGTCCTTTCAAAGCGGTGCTTTACAAAAGAGGAATAAAAAAAGAAGCACTGAATAATATTTTTATCACAGGCAAATACAAAACATGGAATACTCTGGGATTCACAAGTCCCGCGCCAATACATGTTTACACCCGTTCTGATGCCGCTGGTGCTGCAGAAACCTGGGCACATTATTTTGGCAAAAAACAAGAAGATTTGCAGGGGGTTGCTGTTTTTGGCGATCCTGGATTAGCGCAAGCTGTAAAAAGAGATCCTTCTAGTATTGGTTTTAATAATATTGTTTATATATATGATACAAAAACTAATAAGCCAACAAATGGTGTAGTTCCTGTTCCTATTGATTTAAACAATAATGGAAAATTAGATCCAGATGAAAATTTCTACGGCGATATCAATCAATTGATAGCTGCTGTAGCTGCCGGAAAATATCCATCGCCACCTGCAAGAGATTTATACTTTGTGACCAATGGGAAACCAAGCAATCCAATTGTAAAAGCTTTTATTAAATACATCCTGACAGATGGTCAAAAATATGTTTTGGAAGCTGGATATATTAAGCTCCCAAAAGGAAAATTGAATACGGAATTAGCGAAGGTAAAATAACATCATTTAAACGAATTAAATTTGGTTAGTTTTTTTGGGAAGAAGTAAGGGGCTCCTGTTTTTGGTTAGCGGAGTCCCGCACTCTTCGCAAAATTTTCCTTTTTAAAAGAAAAAATGTAACTGAATAAATTCGACGATCAGATGTAAGATAAAAAAGTACGATCATGGCATCATCAACAAATACAATCAGACTCGGATCTTTAAGTAAGAATTCCACACTAAGACAATTATTGAAAATTGCGAGGCATTTTCAAAAAGTTTTTCGTGCGTTTTATTCCAATTCTTTTAAAAATAAAAGATTGGTAAAAGACCGATTGGTAAACAAAACTTTCCTGGCTTTCACGCTTTTGTCAATCTCAATTGTAGTATTTATTGCCATTGGATTATTTTATAAATCAATGCCACTTTTAAGCAGCGCATCCCTTTCCGATTTATTATTTTCATCCGAATGGAAACCTTTTAAAGCCGCTTTTGGATTTTATCCGTTCATTGTTGGAACGCTTTGGGTAACTGCAATTTCAATTGTAATTGCTTTGCCATTATCAATACTTACTGCAATTTACCTTTCGGAATATGCTCATGCGCGCGTCCGTAAATTGGTTTTACCGTTAATTGAATTACTATCGGGAATTCCGCCTGTGCTTTACGGAGTTTGGGGAGTTTTGGTAATTGTTCCTTTAATTCAAGATAAATTAGCCTCTCATTTTGTTGACTTCTCAACAGGATATTCGGTTTTGGCGGGAGGAATTGTTTTGGCAATTATGATTTTTCCATTGATAATAAGCATCGTTATTGAGGTGTTTGATAATGTTCCTGAAGATTTGCGAAATGCATCGTTATCTCTAGGAGCGACACAATGGCAAACTACTAAAAAAGTGGTTCTTCGCAAATCATTTGATGGAATTGTAGCTGCTGTTGTCCTTGCGATTTCAAGAGCTTTCGGAGAAACAATTGCTGTTTTGATGGTCTGCGGAAATTTGGCACAAATCCCCCAAAGCATATTTGATTCTGGTTATCCGTTACCAGCGTTGATAGCCAATAATTATGGTGAAATGATGTCTATTCCAATGTATGATTCGGCGTTGATGTTTGCCGCTCTGCTCCTATTTGTCATTATCTTTTTGTTTAATACTATTTCGAGAGTTATTCTATATCGAATCGAAAAAAGAAACACTTAATTCCAATGGAAGCTAGAAAAATAGAAGAAAATTTTTTCCGCGTTGTGATGATTTTGAGCACCATTGTCATCAGCAGCACTTTGTTTATGATCGTTTATACGCTTTTTTCAAAAGGGGTTGGATCGTTAAGCTGGGATATGGTTTCTAAAATTCCAGAAGGTGGTTTTTACATCGGTAAAGGTGGAGGAATATTGAATGCAATTGTTGGGTCTATTTATATTACAATAGGTTCAACTTTTTTAGGGCTTTTAATCAGTCTACCGATTGTAATTTATATAAATGTTTATGCTAAAAGAAATGCCACTCTAGCCACTCTTACCCGATTGAGTTCGGATATATTGTTTGGGATTCCATCGATTGTGTATGGCGCCTTTGGATTTACGATCATGGTGTATATGGGATTGAAAACATCCTTGCTCGCCGGAATTATTACAATAACATTGATGATCATTCCAATATTGGTTCGAGCTATCGACGAAGTAGTTCGCGTAGTTCCGGAAGATATGTCTAATGCGGTTTTTTCTCTTGGCGGTACCCGTTATGAATCTGCTAAAATTATATTGAGGCAATCTATTCCTGGAATTGTAACAGCAATATTACTTTCTTTCGGTAGAGCGATTGGTGATGCCGCTTGCGTATTGTTTACAGCGGGTTTTACAGATAGTATTCCAACATCATTAGATCAACCAGCGGCTACTTTACCATTATCTATTTTCTTTCAATTAAGTAGCCCAATTCAGGAAGTTCAAAATCGTGCTTATGCTGCAGCTGCAATCTTAACTATTATAGTTTTGACTATTAATGTGGTTGCCAAAATAGCCAGCAAAAACCTTTCAAAAAATAAAATATGATTATTCAACCGCACATAAGTATTCAAAATTTAAATGTTCATATTGGTGATAACCATATTCTAAAGAACATCAATCTTGACATTCCGGACAAGAAAGTAACGTCTCTAATTGGTCCATCCGGCTGTGGAAAAACCACGCTTCTAAAAACGATGAACCGATTATTAGACCGTCAAAATGATGTTCGTGTCGATGGAAAAGTTTTGGTTGATGGTGAAAACATCTATGATTCAAAAGCGGAAGTTACCCACATTCGGAAAAAAATGGGTTTGCTATCGCAAAGACCTTTTCCGTTGCCAATGAATATTTATGACAATATCGCTTACGGGCAACGAATCCATGGCAATAACAAGAAAAGTGAACTAGATGAAATTGTTGAAAAATACCTTCGCGGAGTCAACCTTTGGGATGAAGTTAAAGACAGGCTGAAAACACCTGCGACAAGATTATCGATTGGACAACAACAACGATTGTGTCTGGCAAGAGGACTGGCGATTGAACCTGAAATAATTTTGGGAGATGAGCCAACATCTGCATTGGATCCAATTTCTACACAATATATTGAAGAATTATTTTTGGAATTAAAAGATAAATATACAATAGTTTTGGTGACACATATTTTGCGTCAGGCAAGAAGGGTTTCCGATTATATTGGTTTTGTTTACATGGGAGAAATTATAGAATTTGGTCCGACAGATGAAGTTCTTTTAAATCCAAAAGAAAAATTGACACAGGATTATGTAAAAGGTTTTTTGGTTTAGCAAA
>Ga0308157_10005971_pt1 | contig 14874 bp, 10 predicted proteins | sample PhyBR1_FD_201035 | JGI IMG/M metagenome (GOLD analysis project Ga0308157, IMG submission 201035) | Phyllosphere microbial communities from UC Gill Tract Community Farm, Albany, California, United States - DLSLB.R1 | ecosystem: Host-associated > Plants > Phyllosphere > Unclassified | place: USA...
TCAAGTACATCAGGGACATCAAGAAGCGCTTCAGCTGCCAGTCAGTTCTGTTGACGACGCTCATCGGCCACAGGATCGAGTGGTTCGACAAGGACACCGAGGCCTTCGCCGACACACCGACAGCGCTTCAGACAATCATGGGCAGGTTGGACGATTGGCTGCAGTCTCGCCCAGACAAGCCCGAAGTCGCGAATCCATCCCTTCCTGCGGAGAATTTCGCTGATCTCTGGAACGACACCCAGTACGCCAACTTCCGGAACTTCGTGAACAAGTATAGGAGATGGATCGACGAGGCCATGTCTGCCGAGACCCGGTCGGATAGCATCGAGAAGTGGCGCAAGGTTTTCGGCGACGATTTCGCGAAGGGCGAGAACGTCAAGAAGGCTGAGGTGGCGGCGGGTCAGCAGACATTGTCCCTCCTCAGAGAAGGGGCTGCCCATCTTTCCACTCTTGTCGATGCGGTGATCGATTTCGGGGTGAGCATTCTGCCGCCAGCCTTCCGAACGCCTGCACATCTTCAAATACCGCCATGGCGTCCCGCCCAAACTGTCTCCCGCAACGTGCAGGTGTTCGCCGAGTACCAATCATCTCAGACATCGGGACGCGGGCATCCGGTCAATTCCGGCGAGGCCCTTCCACCACAGGGGGGCCTCTGGTTCGACGTCCGGGTCAATAAATTCCAGCAGGTGCCCGCTGATTGCTACGTTCGGTGGCGGATCACCAACACCGGAGCAGTTGCCATGGCACTGAAGAAAGGTCGAGGTGGCTTTGAGAAACCGAACGACGGCAATCGTCGGTGGGAGGCGCTGGAATATCGGGGAGTTCATATGGCGGAAGCGTTTGTCATTCGCAAAAGTGATGATCTGCTCGTGGGCTTTAGTGAGCCCTTCTACGTCGTGATCAAATAGTCCGAGAAGGTCGAGATGCCGAAGGTCGATACAGTCGGGGACAACTATTACAAACCTCTGGAGCTTGCCGAGACTATGGGGGGCTGGCTGTTCTGGATCGTGTCGGTGCTTTCGATTGGCACGCTCTTCGTCAATAAATCCGCCTATCCGGAGCTGTTCGACGGTCTCCAGATCGCGTTCCTTGCCCTTGCGCTTCTGTATTTCGTTCAGGGCCAGGCGCAGAAGCTTTACTTTTTTCCGAGAGCGGAAGACAAGCGGAGGCAGGAACTCCTGTCCAACAGCTACGGAGTTTCCCTGACGGATGAGGAGACGGTCGGGTATTACAACAACGATCAGACGAATCCACTGAAGCGCCTTGCTGCATCGATAATGGAGAGCACTTTCTTCACCCAGGAGATCGCTCGAAAGATGCTTGTCGGCCAGCGGGCGAAGACCCTGGGGTATCTCGTCATATACGTAATCGTAATCTCGATCCGATCCACCAATCTGGAACTGCTGACGGTGGCGGCGCAGGTTCTCTTCAGTGAAGACATAATCTCGCGCTGGCTCCGAATGGAATGGCTTCGAGTTCGCAGCGAACAAGTGTACCAGAACCTCCATCGTCTCTTCTCGCGCAAGCAGTCCTTTTCGCGTGTCGCGGCACAATCGCAAGCAATTGACCTGTTTTCCTTCTACGAGACAACGAAGTCTACCGCTGCCATCCTTCTGTCATCGCGGATATTCCACAAGCATAACGCACGCCTGACTCAGGAATGGGAGCAAGCACGAAAACGGCTAGGGATGTGAAACAACGATGGTCACAACCGTAGCAGAGGCTTTTCGCCAGTTCAGAAGCAATCTCGAAATCACGAGTCTTCAGGAAAGCACGACTTCAACACGACAATCGAACGTCCGCAATGCCGTGGCGCGAGACTTTGCCGTGTTGGAGAGTTTCCTGACGGGGTCATATCGTCGGAATACCATGATCGCGCCCTTGAGCACGGCGGATGTCGACGTCTTCGTGGTTCTCGATCCGAAGTACTACGCCACCAACAACCAGCATGCCCTGCTGTCCGCTGTGATGGGCACTCTCAAGAAAGAATACACGAAAACGCCTAAGATCAAGCCGGACGGCCAAGCCGTGACCATTACGTTCACGGACTTCAAGGTCGACGTCGTTCCCGGGTTCTATCGGACGGGAGGTGGGTATCTTATTCCTGATGCTAATATGGGCCGGTGGATACCGACAGATCCGAGGAAACACGTCGAGCAGTGGACAGCCTCCAACAAGGCTCACAATGGTTCGCTGGTGCCCCTGATCAAGATGATCAAGTGCTGGAACCGCGTCAACGGGGACCTGTTTCGATCCTTCCATCTAGAGGTACTTATCCGTAATGTACTGACAGATGTGACCATTACTGACTATCCCAGCGGAGCGCGCTGGGTTTTTGACAAAATGCGCGAAAAAGTTTGGAGCAAAGTCGCTGATCCTGCTGGTTATAGTGACGACGTTGCGTTGTATTTGGCCAAATCGACGGCTGACAAGATGATAGCAGCTCTGGACAGAGCCTATCGGTCAGCCGTCACGGCAGAAAATTATTCTACGATGGGTTACGCAAGATCGGCGATTGAGGAGTGGCGGTCAATCTTTGGCGACAATTTTCCTGCCTACGGCTAGGCGAATGAAAGAGCGGTTTGGGATCGACATCCAGGGAATTATTCCGTCAACATGCCTCCCAATCAGATTTGCAAGAGATGTCTCTTGCATACATTCAACTGACCCTCGACGATTTTCGACCTTGGCGTCAATCCACATTTCATGCAGATATTCTCCATGGCGGCAAAGAAGAAGAAAAAGAGCGCAAGCTCCAAAAAGGCTGGTGATCGTGATGCGGCCAAAGAAGAGCTGTTGCGAGACGCTGGTGGCCTTGATTGGGGCTGGCCCGTCCGTGAAATGGTCATAGGGAATAATGAGCTTACACGCCGCCTCATGAGCGGCGGATTTTCGGGCTGTGGCTATGGTTTTATCCCGCCCGATGGTCCACCGTTCATCTCACTTTTTGGCGAAAATCTACAAGGAATGAAGTCGGCTCTCGCGCTTATGAAGGAATGGACGTCCATGTCCGGGCCGAACGCCATTCGCATTGAGATCGCCTATGATGGCCCGGGGTATGTACTCGCCCTGTCGCAGCGGATCGATCTGCTTCGCTGGCGCCTATCCGGTATCGATACCGTCCGCCAGCCACTCATGATGGCGATAAGCCACATCAAGCGCATGGACTCACGACACCCAAATCTCGATCTGCTCGCCGAGTATGCGCAGCAGCCAGTCGCGCCGTTATGGCTTGTGGTAAATGAGATGCCCAGCAGCATCGCGCGTGGGGGCGGTAGCCATTCCTACGCCTTCACACCACAATGGGACAATGCCATTCTCCTGCCCGGAATAGAGATCTATCGAAATCTTGACGATCGACCGGCAGACACAATGGCCAGAACCGAGGCAGAGTTCAAAGCGAGGGGGAAGGCTGGGCCAGATGCCAGTTGGCCTCCTAAGCCAGAACAGGATCCCGCGAGTGTTGCCGCGAGGCGTGAGCGGCGTCTCGCAGCTTCGATGCCGAAGACGCTGCACGTCCTTCGAAACTCTGACCGCGGCGCAACGCTCCTGGCATACGGCAAAGCGATTGAATGTGCGAGTTGGCAGCTTGAGCAGGCGATCTGCAACATTCGATCGGCCAATTTCCTAGCCTATCAGCCGAGCAGCGTCGGGAAGCGGCTATCTATGATCCAGGAGGTCCGCAACCGGATGCTAGAGCCCGCCTCCATGAAGGTAGATCTCGCAGGCATCACGGTCGACCAACTTACTACGCAAATCGCACACGACGCTGCCTATTTATTGCGTCGACTTGAGCCCGACGGCAAGATCGCGGAAACGATCGTTGACCGTATTCGGAGGCTGCAGGAGCTCGGCTATGGCTGACACGCTAACGCCCGACCGTCTGCGCGTCTTCATCAGCTCGACGATTGGTGAATGCGCTAAGGAACGCGAAGCCGCCCGCCGTGCCATCAAAAGTCTGAATTTCGAGCCGGCGCAGTTTGAGCGGGAAGGAGCACGAACTGAGGCCCCACGAGACTTCTATCTACGCAAACTTCAGGATTCGCATATCGTCCTAGCCATCTACCGCGACTCCTATGGCTGGACGGACAAGGCCAAGGGGATGACGATTTCGGGGCTTGAGGACGAGTTTCGCGAGGCTCAGCGGCTTGGCAAGGATTTTTTGGCTTATGTGTTGAGATCTGCACCCAAGCGTGACCCACGGCTTGAAGCTATCGTGCAGGAAATGATGGGCGGTCCTCATGTCCTCTATTTCTTTGATGAGAGCGAGGATCTCGAGGCGCGGTTTCGCGACGACCTTACGGCGTTAGTCAGCGATCGCGTCACACGGGCGCAGGCGTCGTCCCCTACCGCCGGCACAGCTAGAGCGACACTCGCCGCCATTTTCCGCGATGGTGCGCTAAGGGTGCGTCGCAACGGCCTGCTCGCTCAGCTCTCACAGGCAGCGGCGCAGGCGCGGATGGTCTGGGTCACGGGGGCATCCGGCGCCGGTAAGACTGCGCTCGTCGCGGAATGGTCGCAAGAGCGCGAGGCCGCCTATGTTAATGCACGCGGCATGGATGCGCGCACTGCACTGCTCGCGTCGGCCGAGAAACTGGGTATCGCCAAGGGCCCGGAGCTTGCCACCCCATTGTTCGACGATGTCCGCTTAATGCTGCTCACCCGGTGGCGAAACGGCTCTGGCTGGCCCTTAGTCCTTGATGACCCGGACGATGCTGATGCGGTGTGGTCGGTGCTCGGAGCCTGCTTAAGGCAGAGCGGGACCGGCTCTATCTTGATCGTTACTCGGGAACGCCCCGAGGGTGCTTCCGGTGAGACGTTGACGGTGCCGGGCTTTACCGGTGGCGAGCTGGAAGCTCTGCGCATCATCGCGGGAACGGTCGTCTCAGTCGGTCCCGGTGACCTGCCAGTTCTTCTCCGCAGTAAGGCGGAGGTGATGCCCAGCAGCCAGCGGTTCGATGGCCTGGATGCGACCTCGCGCGAAATCCTTGGCTACCTTTCGCTAGCACCAGTTACCCTCAGTCTATCCGACATGAAGACCCTTCTCGGTGGCGCGGCAAGAACGGCGACCGAGATCGCCGAGCGTGTGGCTGCCATGGATGATCTCCTAATGGAGACTGCGGCTGGTTACAGCTTTATCCACGAAAGCTTGCGCGAGCAGATCGAGCAGCATGTAGTTGGGCGTCTACAACTGCATGGCCTGCTCGTCGATCGGTTGTCAAATCGGTTGGCTCGAACGGGAAGATCCTGGGCAGCCTTCAGCCTGCGCCGGGTCGAGGCCACTGAGCGCGTGGCGCGGCTTGCAAACCGTGCAGTATCAGAGGCCGTATTTAGCGGATCGACACGGCACCTGACCGACGCGCTAGATTATCTTGTCGACTACTATCGGTCGCGCCGTGAGAGGGGGCGCCTGGTATCGGTTCTCATGGCGATGGGCGAGGCGCGCGCTAACCAAGGTCGTGCCAGCGCGGCGAAACTGCTGTTGCAAGAAGGCCGCGAGGTCGCAGAGCAGATCGGCGATCGCGAAGCCGAGGAAACAATCGAGATCCTGCAGGCCTCGCTCGATCTCAGACGTTCTGCATCGGCCGGTGCACTCGCGCGTGTCCAAGCGCTCCGCCTGAGAGCCGAGGCAGCCGGCCGAATTGATCGGGAGGGGCGGCTGTTGCTCGACGAAGGTGTCGCCTACCTCAGCGTGAACGATACTGACGCGTCTGTGCCGTTGTTTCGACGCGCTCGGGAGATTTTTGAACGGCTCAGGGATGGGTACGGTTTCGAGATCGCAAGCCGCAACCTGATCGCTTCGCTGTCGATGTCGAAAGGTGGGCGCGCTGAGGCGGAAGCTCTGAGAGCTGACCTTGATTCTGTAGAGTCGGATTCTCCACGTCATCGTGCGTGGCTGTGTAATCTGGACGTACCGCGCCTGCGGGTCGAAGGGAAGTATGAGGAGGCGGAGACATTAGCACGCGAAGCGATCGCTATCGGCAGTGAGTTGGGCGACGACTACCTTGTCGCGATCAACCAAATCATGCTTGGCAACGTCTTGCGTGATGCTGGTAATCTCGACGGCGCGCGAGCAGCATATGCCGAAGGCGGCAAGCTAGGGCAGTCGATCAGCAGGCTGGACATTGAAGGGCGCAGCTCGCGCCTTCTAGCAGCTGTCGACAATCAGGCAGCCGGTGGTGCCAAAGGTCAAGAGAAGCGCGCGCTCGCCGCGCGCGCCGAACAATACGCAACGCATGCAGCCGGGCTTTTGGCGGAAAGCTTCGCTTGGGTTGAACAGGCATTCGCTCTCGAGGAGCGTGGGGATGCACTTAGGCTCCAAGCCCGTGATCGCGAGGCAATGACGGATTATGCGCGGGCCGTAGCGGGGTATTTGCGCGGTGGGGATGTCTCCGAATCCGAACGCCTACTTCGCTTTTTCGTGCCTTACATCGCGGACGAGAGAGACGCTATAACAGTGATCGCGCGTGCTTTCGACGGACGCTACGACCTTACGGCCTCAAGCGCCTGGGTCGAGGCTATGACGGTGGTTCTGCTGCGCTGCCCTAGGGCAGTAGCGCCAAGCGTGCTCGGGCACCTAGTCCGAGCATTCCTGCCGCACCAATCGGGTGCCTTTTGGTTCGATTGCCTGGTTAGATGCCTATTTGCCGTCACCGACAAACGCGAACACAGCAAGCAAAAGACGCTCGGCTCGATGCTGCTGCTGGCGATCCTCGGCTTCAGTCGCCATAGGACTTTCACCACCTCGGAGCTCCTGACGCTGACCGGAATCTGTGCCGGTGGGTCGGACCATTTGGTCGTGCGTCATACTCCGGGCGACGATCTCAACCTTGTCATCCATCTTGGAGCGACGCACCGCCTACTCTTCACTGTGCGAACCGAGGTCGAGAAACCGGAGGCGATGTTCGTGGCACTGGTGATCGGCTCCTTCCTAGACGCTTTTGCTGAGGAGCTGTCCGAAATCCTTTCGCCAGATCTGTTGGAAGGAGGCGCCGCGATCGACGTTCATGTCTTTCCGCAAGCGGTCGAAAGCAAGGCGGTCGCGGACTTCTTTCGCGAGGGTCTCAAGGATAAGCCCGTTGCGACCGCGAGGATCATCCCCGATGGCGAAGAGGAGCCGCCGATCGTGGTCATAGCGCGAGCTGATGCGATTGAGGCATTGAGAGCGAGCGAGGAACGGGGAGGAGAACTCGAAATTATGCTCGCGCGCTTCCTCGATGAAGTCATCTTTGTAACGACGGGCCGGAGTCTCGATGACGCGATCTTCTCATTGAAGATACGAGATCTCTTAGTTTCCGTATTCAGGTAGGAATTTCCACGGCATTGAAAACATGCGCTTTGACACTGTCACTGAATCGCCAGTCCGGAGCCTGCCTGACCAACCCGCAAAGACGCTCGTGAGAGTGAAACAAGCTGCGCACTTCCTTCGAATGCCGTTGCAATCTCACGATGAGTGGCGATAAGTTGTGCCGACGACGAGGGGCGGCTTTGGCGAATATCTTCATTTCTTATTCAAATAAGGATCGGGAGTACGTCAACATCCTTGCAAATATGCTGCGGGAGCATGGCCAGATCGTCCGTTCCGATCTTGATCTCGTTGCTGGGACGGATTGGCGGGCTCAACTGACCGAAGGCCTAACAGGATCAGATGTCTTCATTGTCATCCTCTCCGAAAACAGTCTCAAGTCCGCATATCCCATGGCGGAACTCGGTCGCGCCTTAGCCATGGCCGAGACGGGAGCCATGCTTATCCTCCCGATCTTGATTGACGAGAGCCCTATTCCGACGCTGCTTCAGGACGTGCTTGTGTTGAGGGCATCCAACCGGGCACCCGAAAGCTACTTTCCCGAAATCATGGCGGCCATTTCCGCCTTCGAGGAGCGCCGGGCTCGGCGTACCCTTCATTTCGAAGAAGTCGAACGCGATATCGCCGAGTTTGTTGAGGAAGCAATCAAACAGCAGAAAGAATATGAAAAGACCAACAAGAAGTGGGCGCTGTTTTGGCAATTTTGCGGCGTGGTGGCCCTGCTTGCTGTGATGATAGCTGCCGGAATGTCACTCTACTTGGCCACGCAGCGCCTAGCGACTGCACCGGACAGCGTTGGGGTCTTTGCCCTAGGCTCCATCATCGTCTTCAACATCGTCACGGTCGGTGTGCTGGCTGCGCTAGCCCGGTATTCCTATTCCCTGGCAAAATCGTACATGAGCGAGTCGCTCAAATCGTCGGATCGCATCCATGCCATTCAGTTTGGCAAATTCTTTGTCCGCGCCTTTGGGAACAGGCTGACACCAGCTGAGGTGAAAGACGCTTTCCAGCACTGGAATATTGACAGAACCTCAACTTTCTCATCGATTGATTCTGCCCAAATTGACCCGCAGATTTACTCCCTAATCGTCCAGCTTGCCGGTGCGTTAAAAGGCAAGAAGGAGTGAATCCGAACCCCATGCCTTCACTTCAGCGTGCTTGGTCGGTTAGAATTCGGCGAATTCCGACCTCAATGGCACCCTCGCCCAGGTGGAATCTTCTTAGCCGTGTAAGGTTAGGTCAGCGATCAGCAGGCACGCAATTGAGCTGGGTAGGGGTGACACGAGTTTCATCCTCTCAAGGTGTTGAAGGAGGCGCCTATTCGATTTTAACGCCAATTGCCGCATACGTCTTCACATCAACACGTTTTCGTTCTACCTATGTTCGCGAGATTATGTTGGAAGGAATGTGGCGAACGCTATGTTGATCTACCGTCGAACCAGCCTGCTCGAGTCGTCCGCCCAGACACTGGTCAACACGGTGAATTGCGTTGGAGTTATGGGCAAAGGGATTGCAAAGGAGTTCCGGGACCGCGAGCCGCAGATGTATGCGGCATATCGCAGGATTTGCGAGCAAAAGCTCCTTCGGCCGGGAAAGCTGTGGCTTTGGAAAGAATCAACCCAATGGGTTCTGAACTTTCCGACGAAGGATCATTGGCGCAACCCGTCGAAACTCGAATGGATCGAGCAGGGCCTTCAAAAGTTCGTGAGTGGCTTCTCCGAGCTTGGAATCCGAGAAATCTCGTTTCCGCGTTTGGGTTGCGGCAATGGAGGTCTTAACTGGGATAACGTGCAGCCGGTGATGGAGCACTACCTGGCTCCCCTGAAGATTCAGATCTTTATCCACGACTTCGACAAGAAGATCGGCTTGCCTGAACACCTGGAGCACATCCCATCTGTTCTGGCAGGTCAGATCGATACAGCACCCTCGTACACCGAGTTTCTCTCGATGCTTCCGCGTGCCATCGGGCTCGCCGGATCGAATTTCATTGACCTGAGCTCGCACGAACGGCTCAGCGCTGAGTATGACGGGACCGAACTCCGGCTATCGACGCCGAATGTCGAGTGGGCGTTCGACGCTGAAGACCTCTGGGGCATATGGGTTTCCCTCCAGAAGGGCTTTCTCACTCAAGAGAAGGCGGGCTGGGCGGCCTTCGAAAGCGGGAGCGCGCTGATATCGCTCCTCGCTCTGCTACCATTCGTCCGCCTCATCGAAATACAGCGCTTCGGCGACGCGGCATCCGAGCTGGCACTTGAACTGGCCCAGCCGGCAATGAGCATTGCCCCAGCCGATGCCCAGTTAACCGAACAGATGACGCTGCAATGGCACTAAGCGGTGCTTTTGTAGACAGCCATATCAACACCTGGTCGGCATCTCTGGCGGCGAGCTACCGACCCTATCGTGGTCGATGGCCGGCAAGGCTTTTTCATCATGCGCCAATCGAAAATGCGGTGGCAATTCTGAGAGACGGGAATCTCCGGTCGAGAAACGATGCCCAGAATGCACGGGTGAGGGATATCGCCGGCGTTGGCGTGATCGACGCACGTAACCATGCACACGAGTTCGGCCGGATCTACTTCCGGCCGCGAACTCCGACGCAATGGCATATCGAGGGTATCCGCAAGCCTGGCGAATGCGCCCACGGTGAGAATGCCCATGCCCCGATCCTGATCATGTTCGTTTTCGACGCTCGGAGCGTCCTCCTTCAAGATGGTGTGTGCTTCAGCGACCGGAATATGCAACTCGGGTCTGCTTCCGTGGGTGACACCGAAGCCTATTTTTCGTCGATACCCTTCCACAAGGTCTATCATGAAGGTGATATCGCAGGTGATCGCTCAATCATTGATCACCGCTGTGCAGAGGTTTTGGTGACGTCACCAATGTCATTGGCTCAAACCTTGCAGTGGATTTACTGCAGGACGGATGCAGAGGCAGCGACGCTCCTCCATATGCTCGGACCTGACGCCAATGGGTGGCGCGACCGCGTGTTGGTATCTGATGACCTGCTCGTATTCGACAAGCGTTTCGTCTACGTCGAAAAAGTCGCGATTGCGCCTGATGGCGTCGTTGCACAGTTTAGCCCTCGCCAGGATTACGCACCCATTGATATCCATGTCGAAGTTTGGTCGTCTGACGGGGTAAAGCGCGTCGACTACCGAAATCCCGCAAGCCCAGCGCGACCACCCCTGCCGTCGACGAACTGGCGGTTTCCTGCACAGCTTCAAAATGGCAATTATCTGGTGAAAATTCATCTCGAAGGTCATCTTGGCTTCGCCTCGTTCATGGATGTCGGCAACAACATTTTCCTCTGACGATTTATCGAGTGAAGAACGATGACCTAAGCCGGTACGGCGTCGGGCATGGTTTTCGCCCAAGAGATTGACTGACGCCGATGAGCCCCATAGAGCGCATTTGGCGGTCCAGAGCGGACGCCTCCGGCTGTCGCGGCGGCTCTATCCACAATGCTCGGTCCAGGATCAACATCCGCTCAAAATCGGTTATGCCGGCAAATATGGCCGTGATCCTTTTGCCCCCCGGCAATGTGCATGGAACGCCGTTGACCCGAATTATGTCGCGAATGTTTGAGCTTTCGCAACAGACGTACGCGACATAGGAAACCCCTGAAATCTCGTACCGGTAATAAGTGTCGCACAACGTAGGATTCGCTTGATATTCGCCGGTCGCACTGTTCGGTCGCATAGACTAACGTGACGCCATGGCGATATTTTTCAATAGCTTAGCCAAATCGGATTACGGGCCGGCAGTTCAGCTCCCATCAAGGCGGGAGACGACGATGCTCGGCCCAGATGCAACATGTTCTGGGTGTCCGAGCCGAGCATCTCATTCGATCTTACGCAGCTTCCCAAACCTGATTGAGGATTTTGGCGGCCAGTGCGGCCTTGTCTTGCGGAAGGAAGCGGCCGTAGTGCTGCTGCACGACATCGGGCGTATCTTGAATGGCATAGCTCGCCTGCTCGTAGGATCCGGTCTGCTTCAGAATATGCGTCGCCAGAATGTCCCGCAGGTTATGCGGTCCATGCGGCAAGAGGCCCTTGATCGCACCCCGTCCGGTATAGGGATTATAGATGCCATAACGTTGGATGACAGTCCGCCAAGCCTCGTAGAATGTGGTCGAATTATAAGCAGCATCAATACTGGTCGTCTTCACCGTCTTGACGAATAGCGTTTGGGGATCTTTCGCACCGCCGAGCAGAACGCCACGATGACGGTCGATATAGGCATCGAGATATTCGTAGAGGTCGAGCAGGTCTGGCAATATCAGCCGAAACGGTTTCTGTCCGAAGAAGGATGAACCGGAGTTTTTGAATGCGACCGACGGGATAAGGACCTCCCACCCCTGGTCGCGATCACTCCAGCGCAGCTCGCCGCATTTCAAATCCTCCAGCCGGCGTTCTGACGTCGGATAGTGTCCACGGGGGCAAACACGAAGTTGGCGAAGGTTCTTTTGTCTGAGCCCAAGGTGCAGGCCCAGCCGAAGCAATAGGAATGATCTAACGGCTTCGGCGGCCGGTCGTGGATATCTGCTCTCATCCGGCATACGTCTCACGATCTCGTCCGTGATCTTGCGATATTCCGCCAGCGGGCTGTCCGATTCAAGTACACACATGATCGGTTCAAATGGATCGCGATGCACGCGCATCACTCGCTGGATCTCCTTGGAACGGTTAGCAGCATGTCGGTGAAACGCATCACAGGCGCCATGCCAGTCGCGAGCCGCAAAGTCGATTTCTTCCTGCTCAATTAAACCTGCAATGGGCCTGACATTCCGAAGCAGCTCCGGATGCTGCCGGATCCAACCGACGTCTGCGCGAGATAGGGCTTGGGCGACCATCAGCATGTCTTCTTCCCATTTGGTGTAGAAGCCACGCCGCTGTTCCCGCCACTGCAGATACCAGTCCCAAACGCCGGGGAAGACGAGAAGGCCGAAGCTTAACTGGCTGACTGGCACACCGAAACCCTTCACGACACCGTTTGGCGAGGCAGCAAGCGCACCAAACATCAAGCCGAGGTGCTCAATCTTCTGGGAGGCCGTTTCCTCACCCCAGACGCCGTTCCGTTGGAACCCAATCGCCGTCAGCGTCGAAGTCTTGAAGCGGATGAGATCAGCCATTTCCATGGCAAGTCTCGGCGGTGCGTCGATAACGCCGGAGAGCAAATCAGGATCATCAAGTTCTGCGGCAACGTTCTGATTGGCGCCGGCCGCCGAGGCCAACGATCGAGAGGAAAGAAAGCTGCTCCCATAAGTGACGCCGGGAAATCGGATGGCGTATCGCTGCTTGCTGGCCGCCGCCTGATAGCGGCGATATTCCGTAGAGCCGGAAATGATCACCCGGCGCACCCAATCGAGGATCTCCTCGCGCTTGGTAAAGGGCAGGCTGTTGAAGTCCTCGGGCAGGTGCAATGAAATCCGTCGCCGCTCAGCCGGGTTGATATCACCGAGATCGTGACCATACAGCGCGCGCGCCTGATGTGGCAGTTTCTCTTTGAAATATCCCTCTGGAAGTCGATAGCGTCGCTCGATGCGGCGGAGGATATTGAAACTGGCAACAGATCGGGGCACGCGCGCTCCCTGGATCCAGGATAGCAGCGTCTTATTGTCGAAGGTCTCTTTCAGATGAACAACGGCACGGTAAAGCTGCCAATAGGTGTCGCCGAACCGACGCATATGATAGACCAGTGCATCCTGAAAGCTCGCCGGATCTTCTGTCGCTTCGAACAGTGGCTCCGGGAAAGGGCTGATCGGCTTTGGAGCCGGTCCGCGTAAAGTAGATGCATACGGAGCAATGGTGTCGTCGGTCGTCGCGCGTTGAGGCTTTCTGGTTGAAGTCGCGGAGGCAGCCTTTTGGGCGGGCGCGATTTTGTCCGAGCTAACTGTCGGGTTTGGCGGTCGTCGTTCTTTGGCCATTAGCGGTGCGCCGAGCCATCGGATGATTGCATCCAGGCCTGGCCGGAGCTGCTTTTTCAGTTCTGCCGTCAACTCGGCTTCGATCCCACAGGCCTGACCGATAATCGTCCAGTCGATATGGCCATTCAGAAGCGGGGGAGATTTCCGATAATTAATCAGATTGGCCAGATAAGGCCGTATATTCTCCAACACCCGCCTGGATACGATTGGAGCGATGCGAAGGTCGCAGAATTCCGAAATTTTTCGCTGAAATTGTCGTGATGAAAGGTCGTGTTTGGTCATGCTTATTCCGTTTCTCTCGGCACCAGTGCCGAGGGCGAGTGGGAATATGAGGCGAGCTTTAACAAAATATGTTTAGGGCAAGAGGTTGCCTGTCGATCGCTGCCTCTTGAGTGGAGGCTGCAGAATGTGGTACTGAGCGATAGACGGGCTTGCAATAGCTCATTCACGGCGATAATTATGAGTTATAGAGAGGGATTCTATAACTCATGAAATGGAACTGGCAAAACACTGACTGGCCAAACTTCAGATACGACACCGCAAGCCTAGTACCGTTGGAGCAGAAATTCTTGCAGTCCGCCGGCGAGGTTATCGGTGCTGTTCGACATTTCAACGATGACGACAGCAACCAACTTCGCATTGAGTTGCTGAGCGACGAAGCGGTCAAGACCTCAGAGATTGAGGGGGAATTTCTGGACCGCGTGAGTGTCCAGTCATCACTCCGCCGGCAGTTCGGGCTAAACACTGATGATAGACAGATCCGCCCCCAAGAGCGGGGGATCGCCGAGATGATGGCGGATGTCTATCGAAGCTGGCATAGGCCGCTGGGCCATGAGGGACTGTTCCATTGGCATTCAATGCTGATGGCCGGAAACCGATATATTGAAACGGTTGGTGCTTACCGCACGCATGAAGACGCCATGCAGATCGTATCAGGTCGATTGGACAAACCCACTATCCACTTCGAGGCTCCCCCATCTCGTCAGGTTGCCGCTGAGATGGAGACCTTCATCACATGGTTCAATCAATCCGGGCCAGATGGTCAAACGTCGCTTCAAGCTTTGGCACGCGCCGCAGTAGGACACCTTTACTTTGAAAGCATACATCCATTTGAGGATGGCAACGGCCGAATTGGACGCGCGCTCGCCGAGAAATCCCTGGCGCAAAACATAGGGCAGCCAAGCCTCATTTCACTCGCCTTCACAATCGAGAAGCGCCGGAAGGCCTATTACTCAGAGCTTGAGCGGCACCAGCGCACGCTTGATATCACCGACTGGGTCATTTTCTTTTCAGAGACTATCCTGGATGCTCAACGAGCGACGCTTGAGCGCGTAGATTTCTTCATCCAGAAAGCAAAGTTCTATGATCGTTTTCGGGACAAGCTGAATGAGCGGCAAGAAAAGGTAGTCGCGCGTATCTTCAAGGAAGGCACGGCTGGCTTCAAGGGAGGTCTAAGTGCCGAGAACTATATCTCGATCACAGATACATCCCGCGCTACAGCAACACGCGACCTTCAGCAGCTCGTGGAGATCGGTGCACTGACGCGTAGGGGTGAACGTCGGCATACTCGGTACTCACTGTCATTGCAGAAATAAATCGCTGCCACTCCAATGAACACCACCAAAGTCATTATCTAGGTGAA
>Ga0308157_10005972_pt1 | contig 14872 bp, 13 predicted proteins | sample PhyBR1_FD_201035 | JGI IMG/M metagenome (GOLD analysis project Ga0308157, IMG submission 201035) | Phyllosphere microbial communities from UC Gill Tract Community Farm, Albany, California, United States - DLSLB.R1 | ecosystem: Host-associated > Plants > Phyllosphere > Unclassified | place: USA...
CCCACCATGGCCATCACCATTTTGCTGCGCACCGTCTGGATCGCCAACAGCGCCGACCTGATTGTCGTGATGACGGGCGGCGGCCCTGCCGACCGAACGCAGATCGTTGCAAGCTACATCTTCACGCAGGCCTTCAAGCGGCTCGATTTCGGTTACGCCTCGGCCATCGCGATGGTGCTGCTCGTGTTGCTGATGGTCTATTCGATGCTCATCGTGCTGTTGCGCCAGACGCTTCTGAACAAGGATTGAGGCCATGACAAACCGTAAACTCCTCCTTGTCGGCGCACATCGCATAGCCATTTTGCTGTTCGTTCTGTTCGCGCTGTTTCCGATCTTCTGGCTGGTCAAGGTTTCCGTCACGCCCAATGATCTGCTTTACAGCGAAGGTGTACGGCTCTGGCCATCGCGCATGACCTTCGACCACTTCAGCCATGTATTGAACAACAGCTCGTTTCCGCTGTTCTTCCGCAACAGCCTGATCGTGTCGGGATCGACCGCCATCATCGTCACACTGCTGGCATCGCTTTCCGGCTATGCGCTGTCGCGTTTCAACTTCCGCGCCAAATACTGGATCGTAGCGCTGATGTTGCTGACGCAGATGTTCCCGCTCGTGATGCTGATTGCGCCGATCTACAAGATCATGGCGCCGCTCGGTCTTACCAACAGCCTGCTCGGCCTTGTCATCGTCTATTCGGCCTTCAACGTGCCCTTTGCCACCTTCCTGATGCAGTCGTTTTTCGACGGCATTCCGAAAGACCTCGAAGAAGCCGCCAAGATCGACGGTGCGACGCAATTCATGGCCTTCCGCCAGATCATCCTGCCACTGACCCTGCCCGGCATTGCTGCAACGCTCGGCTTTGTCTTCACCGCTGCGTGGAGCGAGCTTCTGTTCGCGCTGATGCTGATTTCCGGCAATGATGCGGCGACTTTCCCGGTCGGGCTTTTGAGCTTCGTCTCAAAATTCTCGGTCGATTTCGGACAGATGATGGCGGCGGGTGTGCTTGCGCTGATCCCGGCCTGTCTCTTCTTCTTCCTCATTCAACGATATCTCGTCCAGGGCCTCACGGCTGGCGCGGTCAAAGGCTAAAGCATGTCTCCCAAAAGTGGGAACCGGTTTTGGGATAAAGACATGCGTTAAAACAAATAGATAGAGCATTTCTTACGTTCCATCTTAAACAAGAAATGCTCTGAAAGGATCTTCCCTATGGCTTCCATCGATATTCAGTCAGTCCGCAAAAGCTATGGCGAACATGCTGTTCTGCACGGCGTTGATCTTGAGATCAAAGACGGGGAATTTATCGTGCTGGTTGGCCCTTCGGGCTGCGGCAAGTCCACGCTTCTGCGCATGATCGCCGGGCTTGAAGATATCACTTCCGGACAGGTGCAAATCAGCGGCAAACGCGTCAATGAACTCGCCCCCAAGGATCGCGACATTGCGATGGTGTTTCAGTCCTATGCGCTCTATCCGCATATGAGTGTCGCCGACAATATGAGCTACAGCATGCGGCTGCGCAAAACGCCGAAAGAGAATCGACCGCCACAAAGCTCGGTCTTGAGCCTTTGCTGGAACGCCGCCCGAAAGCGCTTTCCGGCGGCCAGCGTCAGCGTGTTGCCATGGGTCGCGCCATCGTGCGCCAGCCCAAGGCCTTCCTCTTTGACGAGCCACTCTCCAATCTCGATGCGCGCCTTCGCGAGCAGATGCGCGCTGAAATAAAGAAACTCCATGCGGAACTGAAAGCCACTTCCATCTATGTGACGCATGACCAGATCGAGGCCATGACGCTGGCTGATCGTATCGTCGCCATGCATGGCGGTGTGGTGCAGCAGGTCGGTTCACCGCTCGAACTCTATGATCACCCGGCCAATCTGTTTGTAGCTGGTTTCATCGGCTCGCCGGGAATGAACTTTCTCGATGTCACCTATCTGGAGCAAGATGGCGGGCCGCGCCTGAAACTGACCGATGGCATGGAGCTTAAACTGCTGCACCCCATGCAGTTGAAGGACGGTGCACGCGCCACGCTTGGTATCCGCCCTGAACATGTGCAAATCGAAAAAGCGGCAGGCATTGCAGCCAGTGTCGAACTTGTCGAACCGACAGGCTTTGGCATCATCCTGCATTTGAGTGTGCACGGACTGCCGTTCAAGATTTTCACGCTGGACCGCGATGCGTTGCACACGCAGGGCACCATTCAGGTCAGCTTCCCGGCACAGCATCTTCATCTGTTCGATGGCGACGGTAACCGGGTGGAGGCTGCTTAAACCGTGGCCGAAAACCGTGCCTGGATGCTTTGTGAGAGCAGGGCGACGGGCCGGCTCTGATCGCCAGCCTGGACCCAGATCAGCTCTTCAATCTCGCTGGAAGCCGTGGGCACCTGCCCATCGTTTAATGCAAGATGAAACAATTCGGCTTCAACGATTGCACCTTCTTCATTAGCAGCCGGTGCCGACATCTTTGCAGCATAGCGCAACTGGCTCTCATCAATAAGAATTCCAAGCTCTTCCTCGATCTCGCGGATCAGCGCAATTTCAGGTTGCTCGCCCGCATCGATCTTGCCGCCGGGCTGGAAGAAAATCTCGCTGCCGCGCTTGCGCACGAGAAGGAAACGGCCCGCTTCATCACGGACAATGGCTGCTGCAATAAGAATCGTTTTCATGGGGGTGAAACATCGTCGCGAACACGCACGCCGTCAAGAATGATTGCCGCAATTGAGCGCGCTGTCTGCTCATAAAAATCCGGCGCTTCGGTGCGCTTGCCAAGAACGGCTGCGACCTGAACCGAGAAGTCGGAATAATGCTGCGTCACCGCCCAGATCGTGAAAATCAGGTGGTAAGGATCAATTGGCGCTATGCGTTTCTCTTCAATCCAGCGATGAATGACCCGCGCCTTCTCATCGACCAGATCTTTCAGATGACCTTTGAGAAAATCGGTAATGGCCGGAGCACCATGCAGAATTTCATTGGCGAAGAGACGCGATGCTTCCGGTCTTTTCGCAGAGAGTTCAAGTTTCTGCGTGATATAGTGCCGGAGTTCATCAAGCGGATCGCCTTCGGGATTGATGCTCTCGAACGGCCCCAGCCATTCGGTCAGGGTCTCTTCGAGAACCGTCACATAGATATTTTGCTTGCGCGGAAAATAGTAAAGCAGGTTCGGCTTCGACATGCCTGCCTTTTCGGCAATCTGATCAACGGTTGATCCGCGAAAGCCATAGGCAGAAAAGACGTCCAGAGCCGCATCCAGTATGAGCCTGCGATTGATTCCCTGAATGCGCGTCGCACCCTCTGCCTTCTCGTTCACACCTGCTTCGACGGGGGCATCGATTGGAGCTGTCGCATCTGTGACCATTTAACACCTTTTGACAGAGCAAAATTTCTTAAAACCGCTTGACCAGTGTCGAACGCTCTTCTAGCCTGCATTTTGACCAACTAGTCAAGTTTTTGCAATTGTTGCAAGAAGATTGAGGCCAAAGAGCCAGGTCGCGGGAACAACATATCATGCGAAGCGCTGGCAGCAATGCCGCCGTTGATGCATGCTTGAAATGTGGAGGCAGAGCGTATGGTGCTCAGCAACAATCCCAGTTTCAGCAATCTCAAGGTCGATGGTGATCGCCTGTGGGACAGCTTGATGGATATGGCCAAAATTGGCCCTGGTATTCGTGGCGGCAATAACCGCCAGACGCTGACCGATGAAGACAGCGAAGGCCGCCAACTTTTCCAGTCGTGGTGTGAAAAAGCCGGACTGTCGATGACCGTCGATACGATGGGCAACATGTTTTTCCTTCGCCCCGGCGAAGATGCGGATGCTGATCCGGTCTATATGGGCAGCCATCTCGACACGCAGCCGACAGGCGGCAAATATGACGGCGTGCTCGGTGTGCTGGGCGGACTTGAAGTCATGCGCACATTGAACGACACCAATATCAAGACAAAGCGTCCTATCGTGGTGGTCAACTGGACCAACGAAGAAGGTACACGTTTTGCGCCTGCAATGCTGGCATCCGGCGTTTTTGCCGGCGTGCATGAGCAGGACTGGGCCTATGAGCGCACCGACGCCAAAGGCAAGAAATTCATTGATGAGCTGGAACGCATTGGCTGGAAGGGTGATGAGCCGGTCGGCAAGCGCAAGATCCACTCGATGTTCGAGCTCCACATCGAACAAGGGCCGATCCTCGAGATCGAGAAGAAGGACATTGGCGTTGTCACCCATGGCCAGGGGCTGTGGTGGCTGCAGGTTACACTGACCGGCAAAGAAGCGCATACCGGCTCGACGCCGATGAAGATGCGCAAAAATGCAAGCGTGGGCTTGGGTAAGATGCTGCAACTCGTCAACGAGATTGCCATGTCACATCAGCCTGATGCCGTGGGCGGCGTCGGCCATATCGAAGTCTCGCCGAACTCGCGCAATGTGTTGCCGGGTCAGATCGTCTTCACCGTCGATTTCCGCTCTCCGAACCAGAAAACACTCGATGCCATGAAAGAGCGCTTTGAGGCCGAAGCGCCTACGATCGCAGAGGAACTGGGCATCGGTATCGAGATCGAAGTGGCCGGACATTTCGATCCTGTCACATTCGACGAAGGTTGCGTCACCGCCATCCGCAATGCAGCCGAACGGCTTGGTTACAGCCATCGCAATATCGTTTCGGGTGCTGGACACGATGCCTGCTGGATCAATCGTGTAGCGCCAACTGCCATGGTTATGTGTCCATGTGTGGATGGCCTGAGCCATAATGAAGACGAGGAAATTTCAAAGGAGTGGGCATCGGCTGGCGCTGATGTGCTTCTTCATGCCGTATTGGAGACTGCTGAAATTGTGAGTTAGCATTCGTTCCATCCAATACTGCTTAATGTTCGAAACAAAACCAAAAAGGGGAACGCGAACATGGTAAGTTCTGGGGCCAGCAAAGTGATCAAGGGCGGCACAGTTATTACTGCCGACCGCACCTTTAAAGCCGACGTTCTCATCGAAGGCGAGAAGATTGTTGCCGTGGGTGATAATCTGACCGGCGATGAAACCATTGACGCTTCGGGCTGTTACATCATGCCGGGCGGCATCGATCCGCATACGCATTTGCAGATGCCCTTTATGGGCACCTATTCATCCGACGATTTCGATACCGGCACCGCAGCCGCGCTTGCTGGCGGCACGACGATGGTCGTTGATTTCGTGCTGCCTGGACCGGAAGGCAATCTGCTCGACGCGTTGCAGGAGTGGTTCCAGAAGGCAGGCAAGGCCCGCACCGACTATTCATTTCACATGGCAATTACCGGCTGGAGCGAGCGCGCCTTCAATGAAATGCCGGAAGTGGTGAAACGCGGCATCAATACTTTCAAGCACTTCATGGCCTATAAGGGCGCCTTGATGGTCAATGATGACGAGATGTTCGCATCGTTCCAGCGCTGCGCCGAACTTGGCGCTATGCCGCTCGTCCATGCTGAGAACGGCGATATCGTTGCACAATTACAGGCAAAGCTTCTCGCCGCTGGTAATGACGGACCAGAAGCACATGCCTATTCGCGCCCGCCGGAAGTGGAAGGTGAAGCCACCAACCGCGCCATCATGATCGCCGATCAGGCGGGTGTGCCGCTTTACGTGGTGCATGTCTCCTGCGAGCAGAGCCATGAAGCGATCCGCCGTGCGCGTCAGAAAGGGATGCGCGTTTATGGTGAACCACTGATCCAGCACCTGACACTGGATGAGAGCGAGTATCATAATCGCGATTGGGATTATGCCGCGCGCCGCGTGATGTCGCCGCCGTTCCGCGACAAGCTCAATCAGGATAGTCTCTGGGCAGGCTTAGCTGCAGGCAGTCTGCAATGTGTTGCAACCGATCATTGCGCCTTCACCTCCGAGCAGAAGCGTCATGGCATTGGTAATTTTACCAAGATTCCAAATGGTACAGGCGGGCTTGAAGAAAGGCTTCCTGTGCTGTGGACACGTGGCGTTCGCACCGGCCGTCTCACGCCCAATGAGTTCGTGGCTGTCACCTCCACCAACATCGCGAAGATTCTCAACATCTATCCGCGAAAGGGTGCGATCCTGCCGGGTGCTGATGCCGATCTCATCATCTGGGACCCGGAAGCGACTAAAAAGGTCTCGGCCAAGACGCAACATTCATCCATTGATTACAATGTCTTCGAAGGTTTTGAGCTGAAAGGCCTGCCGGTCAAGACGTTCTCGCGCGGTCGCCTTGCTTTCGACAAGGGGCATGTAACAGCACAACCGGGCGATGGCCGTTTTGTTGAACGCGAACCAAATGGTGCGGTGAACAAGGCATTGTCGCAGTGGAAGGAAATCGTTGCGCCACGCAAGGTGGAACGCAGCGCCGAACATATGCCGATAGGGGTCTGATACATGGCTCCAGCTCAGCTTCGGGAAATACGCATGAATTCGATTGATAGCGTGGCCCCGAAGAGGGGCTTGGATGATGCGCAGACGGTGATTAACGTCGAGGATCTCTCCTTGGTGTTCGAGACCAATGATGGTCCGGTTCATGCACTGTCCAACATTAATCTCACGATTAAGCGCGGCGAGTTTGTTTCCTTCATCGGCCCGTCGGGTTGCGGCAAGACCACGCTGATGCGTGTGGTGGCCGATCTTGAACAGCCAACCTCTGGCATTGTAACCGTCAACGGCAAGACGCCAGAGCAGGCGCGGCTGGATCGCTCGTACGGATATGTCTTTCAGGCAGCCGCTTTGTTTCCATGGCGCACCATTGAAAACAATATCAGCCTGCCGCTTGAGGTGATGGGATATAGTGCCGCCGAGCGCAAAGCGCTGATCGAAAAGAACCTGGCACTGGTCAATCTCACCGGTTTTGAAAAGAAGTTTCCATGGCAGCTTTCAGGCGGCATGCAGCAGCGGGCATCGATAGCACGTGCGCTGTCGTTTGACCCGGACATGCTGTTGATGGACGAGCCTTTCGGCGCGCTGGATGAGATCGTTCGCGATCACCTCAACGAACAGCTTCTCAAGCTCTGGGCCGCAACGCAGAAGACAGTCATCTTCGTAACGCATTCCATTCCTGAAGCTGTGTTTCTGTCCACCAAAATTGTCGTCATGAGCCCGCGTCCGGGCCGCATTCATGAAATCATCGACTGCGATCTTGGTCCTGACCGGACGCTTGATATCCGTGAATCGGAAGCGTTTTTGAAGATAGCCCATCGCGTGCGCGAAGGCCTGCGGCTGGGGCATATCCATGAGTAAATCAGGGGGCATGAGTAAACGGCGGGGGCATAAATCAGGTGAAGGGGGGCGGCAAACATGAAAGCCCTTTTTCACGACAAATTTGTACCGGTTACGGCGGTTCTCGCCATCATCATCGGGCTTTGGTATCTGCTTGCGGTCTTTCTCAATGCGCCGTTTGAACGCGATCAGGCGGAGCGCGCCGGGACCGAGATTACATTCTCGACAATCGTTGCCAACACGATGCATCAGGACCGCCCTGTCCTTCCTGCCCCGCATCAGGTGGCCGAAGAAATCTGGAAAACCGTCTTTGATGTTAAGCCGAGTTCCAAGCGCAGTTTGGTCTATCATGGCTGGGTAACGCTTTCGTCGACCTTGCTTGGCTTCGTGCTGGGATCGGCGCTTGGCGTATTGCTGGCGGTCGGCATCGTGCATTCGCGCACGCTCGACAAAAGCCTGATGCCGTGGATCATCACCTCGCAGACGATCCCCATTCTCGCCATCGCACCGATGATTATCGTGGTTTTGAACGCCATCGGCATATCGGGGCTTTTGCCAAAAGCCATCATATCGACTTACCTTTCCTTCTTTCCCGTGGCCGTGGGCATGGTGAAAGGTCTGCGATCCCCCGATGTCATGCATCTTGATCTGATGCGGACCTACAACGCGTCACAGAATCAAGTTTTCTGGAAACTGCGCTGGCCCGCTGCCATGCCCTTCCTGTTCACATCCATGCAGATCGCCGTCGCCATCAGCCTTGTGGGCGCTATCGTCGGCGAATTGCCAACGGGCGCAGTCGCGGGCCTTGGCGCACGTTTGCTTGCCGGTTCTTATTACGGGCAGACCGTTCAGATATGGGCAGCACTTATTGCAGCTGCAATCATGGCCGGAGTGCTTGTGGCCCTCGTCGGGTTTGTCGCAAGCGTCGTCAATCGACGCATGGGTGCAAAGCCAGAAAGGACGGTAACATGACGAATGTCATAATCATCGTCGCACTGATTGCCGTCTCATGGGCGATTGTCGGTTGGGTCGCAAGCCTGAAATCCCGCAATCCCCGCAGCCAGAAATTGCTGGACATCGCGGTCCCTGCCCTGTTCGGCCTTGCAATGCTGCTCCTTTGGGAAGTCACTGTGCGGTTGTTTGCCGTGCCGCAGGTGCTTTTGCCCGCACCATCGGTTATATGGGCGCGGATAACCAGTTCCATCCCAATCCTGTGGGCCGACTTTCAGCAGACATTTCTTAAAGCTGTTATCATTGGCTATGTTGCGGGCTGCGGTCTGGGCTTCATCACCGCCATCATCGCTGACCGTGTGCCATTCCTGCGAAAAGGGTTGCTGCCGCTCGGCAATCTCGCTGCTGCCCTCCCCATCGTCGGCGTTGCGCCCATTATGGTGATGTGGTTCGGCTTCGACTGGCAGTCGAAAGCAGCCGTCGTCATCATCATGACCTTCTTCCCGATGCTGGTAAACACCGTTGCGGGGCTTGCTGCGAGCGGTTCGATGGAACGCGACCTGATGGAAACCTATGGCTCAAACTACTGGCAGACACTCGTCAAACTGCGCCTGCCTGCAGCCATGCCTTTCATCTTCAATGCGCTCAAAATCAACTCCACACTGGCGCTGATCGGCGCGATTGTCGCCGAGTTTTTCGGCACGCCGATTGTCGGTATGGGCTTCCGCATATCGGCTGAAATAGGCCGCATGAATGTGGATATGGTCTGGGCCGAAATCTTTGTAGCCGCTCTTGCAGGGTCGCTCTCTTATGGGCTGATCGCAATGATTGAGCGCAAAATGACATTCTGGCACCCTTCATACAGGAGGGCTTAAGCCTGAATATTTGGCATCTACAAAAATAAGGTAGAGCCTTAACCAGAGGAGAACTGAAATGAAAAAGGCAATTTCTGTATGCCTTGGAACAGCCGGACTGGCGCTCGCGCTTATGAGTAGCTCGGCAATGGCAGCGGACAAGCTGACCTTGCAGCTCAAGTGGGTCACACAGGGACAATTTGCAGGCTATTACGTTGCCAAGGACAAAGGCTTCTACGAAGCCGAAAATTTAGACGTGGACATCAAGCCGGGTGGCCCGGACGTTGCTCCGCCACAGGTGATTGCTGGCGGTGGCGCGGACGTGGTGGTGGACTGGATGCCTTCGGCACTCGCAACCCGCGAAAAAGGTGTGGCGCTCGTCAATATCGCACAGCCTTTTAAGAAATCCGGTATGATGCTGACCTGCCGCAAGGACACCAACATTACCAAGCCGGAGGACTTCAAGGGCCGCACGCTTGGCGTCTGGTTTGGTGGCAATGAATATCCGTTCCTGTCATGGATGAGCCATCTGAAAATTCCGACCGAAGGCGGCAAGGATGGCGTGACCGTCCTCAAACAGGGCTTCAATGTCGATCCGCTGATCCAGAAGCAGGCCGACTGCATTTCTACCATGACCTATAACGAATATTGGCAGGTGATCGATGCCGGGATTCCTGCCGACCAGCTCGTCGTGTTCCCTTATGAAGAACAGGGCGTGGCAACGCTGGAAGACGGGCTGTATGTGCTTGATAAGAGCCTTGATGATCCTGCAATGGTCGACAAGCTCGCCCGCTTTGTCCGCGCTTCGATGAAGGGCTGGCAGTATGCATCAGAAAACCCTGCTGAGGCGGCCGAAATCATTCTCGAAAATGATGCTTCGGGTGCTCAGACTCAGGAAGTTCAGGAGCGGATGATCAAGGAAATCGGCAAGCTGATCGACGGTTCAGACGGCACGCTGGACGTGGCAGCGGCAGACCGCACGGTCGAGACACTACTCGGTGGCGGTTCCGATCCTGTGATTACCAAAAAGCCGGAAGGCGCATGGACGTCCAAGATCACGGATGCGATGAAGAAGTAACAAAGTGCATAACAAAAAACCCCGGAAGATTGCTCTTCCGGGGTTTTTTCTTTTTGCAAAGTTTACTTCAGCTTTTCTTCCAGTGCGACTGCCCTGACCAGCTCGCGCTCAAGCCGCGCTTCTTCCTCAACTCTTGGCTTGGTGAACCGACCAAGAAGAAGATAGGCGACCGGCGTCACAAACAAGGTTGCTATCGTGGCAAGACCCAAGCCGCCCACAATCACCCAGCCAAGCGCCACACGGGCTTCAGCGCCAGCGCCACTTGCCAGAATCAACGGCACACCACCCAAAACCGAACAGATCATGGTCATACAGACCGGACGCAGGCGGATATTTGCCGCCTCTTCAATGGCCTGTCGAACATTCATGCCCTTGTCGCGTAACTGATCGGCAAATTCGACAATCAGAATACCGTTCTTGGCCATGATGCCGACCAGCAGCACAAGGCCGATCTGGCTGTACACATTCAGCGTCGTGCCAGTGAGGATCATCGCGAAGACCGCACAACCAAGACCCAACGGCACGGTTGCCATAACGATCAGCGCACTCACAAAGCTTTCAAACTGTGCCGCCAGAACCAGCAGGATAATGATGATGGCAAAGCCAAATACCAGTGCAATGCCCGTCGAGGTTTCGCTCAGTGTCGAGGCTTCGGCAAGGGGGATGATATGCGCGCCGGGTGGCAATAGCGGAAGGGCTATTTCCAGTGCGGCAGCATAGGCGTCGCCCAAGGCGAAATCGCTGCGCAGGTCACTTGTAATCGCGATAGAACGCTGTCGTTCTTCGCGGTTGAGCTGTGGTGGAACCGCTTTTTCGACCACCGTTGCGATGGAAGACATTGGCACATAACGACCATCTGTCGTCTTCAGGAAGACGTTTTCCAGATCGGTTGGATCGTTGATCGGGTTGGTTGTCGATACAAGCTTCACATCGAAACTTCTGTCGCCAACATAGACCGAACCGATTTTACGACCATCAAGGACAGCCTGAACCGCATTGGCGAGACCGGTGATATCAATGCCCAGATCAGATGCACGCTCACGGTTGATCTCGACAGAAAGCTGCGGCTGTGTCGGTTCGACAGACAAACGCGGCTGCACAAAACGAGGATCTTTTTCGAGCGCTGAAACGATAGCGTCAGTGGCAGGACGCAGTTTCGCATAATCCTGACCGAGCACAGCAAACTGCAAGCCATTGCCTGCACCGCGAATACCCAGACTGTTGGGCTGCGCCGTGAAAATACGCACAGCCATAATCCCGCGTGTACGCGCAGTGATATCAGCCATGATTTCCTGCTGTGAGCGGCTGCGCTCTTTCCACGGTGCCAGCGTCAGAACCATAAAGCCGTTGTTTGACGAACCGCCTGACCCGGCAATGCCATAAGTGGTCAGGATTTCGCCGCTATCGCGCAAGGGCTGGATAGCCGTCTCGATCTTCTCAAGCTGCGACTGAAGAAACTCGACACTGATGCCCTGTGGCCCATTGATGCGCAACACTGCAACGGCGCGATCTTCCGTCGGTGTCAGCTCCTGTCGCAACATGCCAAAGCCGACATAGGAAGCACCGGCAAAAAGCACTGCAACCAGAACGACAATGAACGGTGCGGAGAGACAAGCATGCAGGCTCTTGCGATAGAAGTTCGCCAACCCACTGCCAATCCGACGCAAAAACTTTGGACCATGACCGCCGCCCTCAGAGGCTTCAACACCTTCTTTAAGGAACCGCGATGCCAGCATCGGACACAAAGTCAGCGCAACAATCGATGACAGCAAAATAGCAATTGCCAGCACGAAACCGAATTCGCGGAACAGACCGCCAGCCTGACCGGGTAGGAAGGAAATTGGTACAAACACAGCCACAAGTGTCAGTGTCGTTGCAATAACAGCGAAGAATACTTCCTGTGTGCCAAGGACTGCAGCAGCACGCGGACCCATGCCCTGATTGCGTCGTCGCACGATATTTTCGAGCACAACGATCGCATCATCCACCACAAGGCCGGTGGCCAGCACCAATGCCAGCAAGGTGAGAATATTGACCGAGAAGCCGCTCAGATAGATCGCCGCAATTGTGCCGATCAATGCCACAGGCATGGCCAGAGCAGGAATAAGCGTTGCACGGATATCCCACAAGAACATGAAGATGATGACGACAACGATGATGACCGAGGCAATCAGCGCAATTTCAACTTCGTGGATAGCACCGTTAATAAAGCTCGCGTCGTCACTGGTCACTGTCACATCGACGCCGGGCGGCAATGTGTTTTTCAGATTGGCGACTGCTGCCCGAATACCTTCCGAAATATCAAGCGTGTTCGACTGCGCCTGACGCACGATGCCAAGACCAATGGCTGTCTTGCCGTTCGACCGGACAGCCGAACTTTCAATATCCGGACCCAGTGTTACCGTCGCAACATCGCGGATCTGCGTGCGCCCTTTAACATAGACACTTTCGAAGTCTTCTGGCCGTTCAAGATTGGCCGTGGCACGAACCACAATCGACTGATCGGAACTACGCAACGAGCCCGCTGGCGCATCAAGGCCCATGGACGAAAGTGCGCTGGAAATATCCGCGATGGTCAACCCGTAGCTTGCCAAGCGCGCTTGATTGATATCGATACGGAAAATCTTGTCGCGATCACCATTGATCTGCACATCGGCGACACCGGGAACAGCCGAGAGAACATCCTGGATCTGATCTTCAACCAACACCGTCATATCGTCGACCGCCATGGTGTCGGACGTTACAGCGAGGCGCATGACCGGATCGGCATTGGAATCGGCCTTGATGATGCGCGAAGGATCAGCTTCCTCAGGCACATCGTTTGCCACACGTGAAATGGCGTCACGCATATCGGCTGCAGCGACGTTAAGATCAACGCCGTCGTTGAACTCAACCGTGACACGGCTGCGCTCAAAAGAAGACGACGACGAAATGGATTTCACGCCCGATACGCGGGCAACGGCATTTTCAAGCACCTGTGTCAGCTGACGGTCAATGGTTTCAGCCGAAGCGCCACTGAAATCGGTGCTGATGGTAACGACTGGCCGGTCCACATCCGGCAGCTCCCGGATGTCGACGCCGGTAAAGGCCGCAAGGCCCGCAACGATGATCAGAACATTGATGACGAAGGCAAAGACCGGGCGCCGAATGAACAGCGCTGTCGATCCACCGGTATTGCCCGAAGGCGAATTAGGATTGCTCACGCTTTATCCTCACCCTGCAACGCGGCTTTTGGCGGAAGGATCAATGCGGGCGGTGCCCTGCTCATCCTGCAAACGGACCGGTGCATCATCGCGCACAGTCTGCACGCCTTGCGTAACGATCATGTCGCCTTCCTTAACTGCACCGTCGATCAATATGTTGGTCGAATTGCGCTGTACGATGCGCGCAGCAACCTTCTTCGCGACGCCTTCTTCCACGCGCCAGACGTAAGAGCCGTCAGCACCCCACTGGATAGCCAGCGGATCAACGGAAGGATAATTATCTCCTGGGAACAAAACAGTCACCGAGAACGACATGCCAGCACGCAAGCGGTCCTGATCGTTGTTGATCTCGGCACGAACATGCAATGTACGGCTCGCTTCATCGAGCATATTATCAACAGCGTTGATTTCACCCTTGTGCGTCACCCCGGGAAACGCTGTGGATTCGGCTGTCAGCGGCTGACCAACTTTGATCTGTGGCGCAAAACGTTCCGGCACCCAGATGTCGATCAGTACCTTGGAGCGATCATCAATGCGGGCGATTGAAGTTTGTGCCGTGACATAGTTCCCGGCATTAACCGGCAAGATACCAACAACACCGGAAATCGGTGCGCGTACCGTGCGGCGGCTCAGTGCGAGCTGTGCATCTTCCAATACAAGCTTGGCGTTGGACAAAGCCAGATCAGCTTCAACTTCCTGCACCACTGTTGCCGTATTCGTGGCCCGCAAACGTACGATGCGCTGGCGGGTGGTTTCCGCATCTTTCAGCGCGATCTGCGCCTTGCTGACCGCAATGGTCTCGGTTTCATTATCCAGCACTGCAATCGGGTCGCCTGCCTTGATGGAATCGCCTGCTTTCACAAGCAGCTCATCCATATAACCGCTCGAATAAGGCGTGACTGAAACTGTGCTCAGCGCGCGTGCGGAACCAATGGCTGTGAGGCGACTGTTGATCGTCTCCTCGCCTGCCGGTTCAACAACAACCAGCGGAGCACCGCGTCCTGAGGCTGATCCATGCGTCTGCTGTCCGGGAGCTGCGCCTGATGCCGTTTGCGCCGAAGAGTCCTTGTTTTTATAGATGTACCAACCGCCACTGGCGGCAATAATAACAAGCAGGCACAGAACAATCTGCTTCCAAGACTTCATTCAACTCTCCGGCAGGGCCTTATCGAATGCCTCGACAAGCCGCTGATTCAAACCATTCATATTCACGTTGGGCGCAGGATAAGCTGCAAACAGTATCAAAATAATGATCGCCCCAATAGATTGCACCGAAAGTGCCGCCATTGAAGCATCACAGATTTCCCTTTTTGCGAGTTTGCACGTCGCGATTCAGCACGTCGAGTTAAATTTCGGTAATGCTGGCAAAGGAGTGGGCTACAGCATTTCTGGATTAAGTTGAATCATTAGAAATGCGTCTCACTTTTTGTGTTACGCACATCTTGTTCCGAAAATCGGCGCCCACTTTTCGGGATATGCTCTAAGCTCGACTTTGCACAAAATTGGCATCGATTTTGAGTGCCGCACTGAGCGTCTTTGGTGAATCAATTCGCCGCAGCTTGTGACCTTGCGTCATTCGTCTGATCGGATTCGAACTGTTGAATGA
>Ga0308157_10005973_pt1 | contig 14872 bp, 18 predicted proteins | sample PhyBR1_FD_201035 | JGI IMG/M metagenome (GOLD analysis project Ga0308157, IMG submission 201035) | Phyllosphere microbial communities from UC Gill Tract Community Farm, Albany, California, United States - DLSLB.R1 | ecosystem: Host-associated > Plants > Phyllosphere > Unclassified | place: USA...
TACCGATGAAAGTAAGCTGAAAAAAGGCGATAAAGTAAAACTCGAATTTTTAACTATCGAAGAGCCCGTTTATAAATATTGGTTTAGTGTAGATAATGGGGCTCAGGGCGGAGGAGATAGCGCTGCGCCAGCAAACCCAGTAAGTAATATTAAGGGCGGTGCCATAGGGTATTTTAGTGCGCACACCATACAATCGAAAGAATATACGGTACAATAGCTTTTTGCGTCATTGCGAAGCATGAAGCAATCTTAAAGCTTCGTGCTTCGCAATGACGATTTTTAGGAGTTAAATTTTATTTTCAATAGATATTGTCTAAATTTATAGCTAAATAAAATAATTATCAATTTTAGCTATATGACCTTAGTTCAGCTTGAGTATATTGTTGCTGTAGACACCTATAGAAGTTTTGTAAGTGCTGCAGATAAATGTTTTGTAACCCAACCCACCTTAAGTATGCAGGTGCAAAAGCTGGAAGAGTTTTTGGGCGTAAAAATATTTGATAGAAGTAAGCAGCCCGTTACGCCAACAGAAATTGGCTCGCAAATTATAGAGCAAGCTAGAATTGTGCTGCAAGAAAACAGCAAGATTAAAGAAATTATTAGCAACCAAGAACAGGAAATTACTGGCGAGCTTAAAATTGGAATTATCCCAACGGTTGCACCCTATTTATTGCCACAAGTAATTGCTGCTATGCTGGGTAAATATCCAGATTTGAAACTTCTAATTTGGGAATACACTACTGAGGATATCATTCATCACCTAAAAACCGGCGTAATAGATTGCGGTATTTTAGCGACACCGCTGATAGATACGAATATTACTGAGCAACCTTTATATTATGAGACCTTTGTGGGCTATGTAAGTAAAAATAGCAAACTGTACAAAAAGAAAGCGATTGATGCCGAAGACTTTGAAGAAGAAAACATTTGGCTACTTAACGAAGGGCATTGTATGCGTTCGCAAGTGCTGAATATTTGCAGGTCTACTAAAAACAATAAGCTACAAGCATTAACTTACAATACCGGTAGCGTAGAAACACTGATTAGAATGGTTGATGTTAACGATGGCACCACTTTATTGCCAGAGCTTTCGCTTCACGATTTAAATGCCAAACAACTAAACAAAGTTCGTTATTTCAAATCTCCAGAACCAGTACGCGAGATTAGTTTAGTAACACACAAAAACTTCGTGAAAAAGAAAATGTTAAGTGCTTTAAAAGAGGAAGTTTTAGCTTTAATTCCTAAAGGGATGAAGAACAGAAAGAAAAAGGACGTGGTTGGGATTTAAACATCTAAGTAAGCCATATCTTTTAATTTATTGGGCTTAAGATAGATGAACTCACGTTTAGCATCAATGATGATATTAAAACGCTTTAAAATATCTCCTCCTAATATGCTCATTTTCTGGCGGCCAATGGCGCCATCAAAAAAGCCTACCGGAATGTTTTTGAGATTAAAATTGCCTAAAACAAAGTTTGGTAAAATTGCTTTTTTCGTCTTTAGTACGTTACCATATGAATCTTTCAACTTCTTTTCACTGGTGATCTTTAGCTTTTCGGATAGCTTGTTTGCATTAGAGAATTGATCATCAAATAATACTGAGCCGGCATAGCCAGAATGAATTAAAAATTTGTTGCTAATAATATCTCCTCCAACTTCGCAGTTACCAGCTACAAACATCATATCGTCTTTATACTCGATACTCAGCTTTTGATATTTCTTGATGCTTTTAGGCAATTTTTCGCTTAGCGTAATTACACTTTTCTCAAAATCAATATTAATAATTTTGTCTTTAAATAGATCTAAACCGAACTTCCCATCTGTATTTTGACCGGAATTTTTATTCTCCCAAATCGGTATTTTTTCCCATGTTAAAGAACCAATCTGTAGCGTATTGTCTTTACTAAACCGCGATGTATTGCCAGATCCGCCCCAACTGCTAACGCTATCTGTTCTTTCAAATTTGATGCTTTGAATTTTCTGAAGAGCTTCTTCTGTTAAAGTTACCGAAGAAGCAGCTAAATGAAACATTAGCTTTATCGTGTCTCTTTTGTTAACAACTGTTTTGATAGCGATATTATTGTACCCCGTTAATTCGAACGAAAATTGAACCGTTTGTGCACTAGCCCTACTAGCTATAAAACAAAAAAAGAGCACCGTTATTTTTAGAAATTTCATGAGCGTTTATGATAATTCTTGGCGAAGAAGTTGACTTTTATAGAACAAATAATCGCAATCAGAAAAGAACCTAAGGTGATGATATCAACCGTGGTATCAGGAATAGCTTTGTCCGTAAGCTTATCTAAATAATACTTAACAAAAGAATTAGGAAGGTTGGTTTCGCCGAGTTGTGTTTTTACTTGCCATTGCCAATCGGTAATGGGACAATAACCAATGCCATACCAAATGCCAAGAAATAACCAGCAAAACAGCGTTATGCCAGCGATGTATAAGTGAAGTTTACGCGTTTTTTGAAAAAGCCAAGCAAATAGGTTAGCTCCAATAATGAGCAAGTGCAATAAGGTGTAAAAGTAGTCTAAAGCCTGTAAGCTCACGGTTGCCCCGCTTTTACCGACTTTAGACCTTCAATTCCTACTATTTTTTCTTCTTCTTCGCCCTTTTTAAGTTTCTTTTTTTTCTTTTTAGGGTCAATGCCAGCTAAACGTTCTTCGGTAATTTTATCGTATTCGGCAATTTGCTCTGGTTTTAAAACAGCCTTAATGTTTTTATTGGTTTCGTTGTTTAAACGATAAAGCTTTGTTACTTCTTCGTCATCGTAACCAGTAGCTTGCTGTTTTTTCATTAAGGCAACTTGTTCTTTAGCTAAATTATAGGCATAGTTGTAAACCACGCTTTTTTGCGTAGAACTTAGTTTTAAGCGAGTTTCCAACTCATCTACATTCTTTTTAGCCATTTCTTCTGGTGTAGGCATTTTTGGTTGTGCCAACACAGAAATAGCGATTACTGTAAAAAGGAAGAGAGCAGATAAAAACTTTTTCATCACGGTTTAATTACTGTTTGAGGATGCAATTTAAGAAAATTTCTATTAACCAAGTTAAATGCTTCCCAACGAACTTTCTTTTGGTGATGTTAAGCTTCGTTCTTGCCCGAACTTAAAAAACGATAAACAACGCCAGCTAAGATAGCGCCAGCAATTGGAACAACTACGAAAAGCCATAATTGAGCTAAGGCCCAATCGCCAACAAATAATGCCTGACTAATACTTCTAGCCGGATTTACAGAAGTATTGGTTACTGGAATGCTAATTAAGTGGATCAAGGTCAATGCAAGGCCAATGGCTAAACCAGCAAATCCTTTTGGCGCTTTTTCATCGGTTGCACCTAAAATGATGATCAAGAACATAAATGTCATTACTAATTCGGTAACCAGCGCTGCGGTTAAGCTGTATTTTCCGGGTGAATGATCGCCATAACCGTTTGCGGCGAATGTCCCTATTTCGCTACCATTGCCAGTAACAATAACATATAGTACTCCAGCTGCTGCAATACCGCCAGCAACTTGGGAAATAATGTAAGGAAGTATGTCTTTTGCGCTAATTCTGCCACCAATGTATAAGCCAATAGTTACTGCTGGGTTTAAGTGTGCCCCAGAAATGTGCCCCAAAGAATAGGCAATGGTTAATACTGTTAGTCCAAAGGCTACAGATACGCCAACTAGGCCAATACCCACGCCAGGAAATCCGGCTGCAAGTAGGGCACTACCGCAACCTCCTAGTACAAGCCAGAAAGTCCCTAAGAATTCTGCTAAATTTTTTTTCATGATTTTGTTTTTAGATAGATGTGATGTTGTTGTTCCAATTATTTTGGAACTAGCTTGCTTAGCACTTTTAGCTTATTTGTTAAAAATACATTAGCTAATATAATTGCTTAATCATGAAAAAGAAGGCTTTACAACTTGTGGTGCTACTTTTTTTAGGAATACAAATTGGTCGCTGTGAGATGTGTAAGTGCTGTAGCTGGGCTATGGAAGTGGATTACACAGGCGTTATAAAGTAAACCCGATTGGAGTGGTCGTACTTTTTGTTGATGTCGCCTTGAGCTTTTTGAAGGGTTGCCTGTTAATAAGTAGATGCTTCGAAAAGCTCAGCACGACGGGCACGAATGGCTGTGCCTAACAAAAAGATGATAACGAAAAGCGGGGCTATCGTAACCGATGCCCCGCTCCTGTTGCTTTTCTAATGAGAAAACTAAAATGCTTTTATAACGCTTTCTTGTAACGTTCTGCTACAGCATCCCAGTTTACTACATTCCAAATTGCCGCTAAATAATCAGGGCGTTTGTTTTGGTATTTTAAGTAGTAAGCATGCTCCCAAACATCGATACCGAAAATTGGCGCACCTTTTACTTCGGCAACATCCATTAACGGATTGTCTTGGTTTGGCGTAGAAGAAACTACTAATTTCTTGTCTGCACCTACAGAAAGCCAAGCCCAACCAGAACCAAAGCGGGTTGCACCAGCATCTTGGATTTTAGTTTTAAACTCTGCGAAAGAACCAAAAGCCTCATCAATTGCCTTTGCTAAATCGCCAGTTGGCTCACCGCCTTTATTTGGTCCCAAAACTGTCCAGAATAAAGAGTGATTGTAGTGGCCACCACCGTTATTACGTACCGCAGCTGGATATTTAGAAATGTTTTTTACGATATCTTCGATGCTGTTGTTTGCCTCAGGCTTACCTTCTAAAGCTTTGTTTAAATTGGTAACATAAGCTTGGTGGTGCTTGCCATGGTGAATTTCCATGGTTGCTTTGTCGATATGTGGTTCTAGAGCGTCGGTTGCGTATGCTAACGCAGGTAATTCAAAAGCCATAATTATATTCTTTTAAGGTTATTTAAATGTTATCTCTACAAATATAACAGAGATAGGTTAAGTTTTATTCAATTGTTTGTCAACTTTGCTTGCGCTTGTTGATAAAAAAGGCAGACATGAGGCTGCCGCACTCTTCGGCGAGAATACCTCCCAATAATAACGTTTTAGGGTGTAAAAGGTTTTGGCTGATTTTGGTGAAGCCGCGTTTTTCTTCTTTGGCACCGTAAACTATGCTGCTGATTTGTGTCCAATAACTTGCACCAGCACACATTACGCAAGGTTCTATGGTTACATATAAAGTGCAGTCTTTAAGATATTTGCCGCCAAGGGTTTGTGCTGCAGCGGTAAAAGCCTGCATTTCTGCATGTGCTGTAACGTCATTTAACTGCTCGGTAAGGTTGTAGCCTCTGCCAACTACTTTGCCTTTGCAAACTACCACTGCTCCAATAGGTATTTCTTGCGAATCGTAAGCTTTTTTAGCTTCGTGCAGGGCTAATCGCATAAAATGCTCATGTTCTTGCTGCGGGTTTGCGTTTTCGTCGAAATTATAGAAACTCATATTTTATATTTTGGAACAAAGAACAAGGAGCAAAGATAAAAGACTGGAATATTAAGTGAACCATCCTTGTTCTTTGCTCCTTAATCCTTGCTCTATATCAATTTACTCCCATTAGGTACTTTTCGTTCTACGGTGCTTAGCACAATGTCTCCGTTTTCATCGGCAAAGCCTGTGACCAAAAACTCACTCATAAACTTGCCAATTTGCTTTTTGGGAAAGTTTACTACACCGATAATTTGCCTGCCAACTAAATCTTCCAAAGTGTAATGCTTGGTAATTTGTGCACTACTCATTTTAATGCCCATCTCGCCAAAATCCACCTTTACTTTATAAGCAGGCTTGCGAGCTTCGGGATATTCAAAAGCTTCTATAATGGTGCCAACTCTTAGTTCTACCTTTTCAAAATCGCTCCAACTAATTTCTTCCATTTTGTAAAATTAATATTAAACCACTAAGCACACAAAGATTTATTTTAGAAATGGAGCTTCTAAATTACTAATTTCTTGGTGCGCTTTGTGTCTTTGTGGTTATAGAACTACTTTTTGCTAACTTTGCGCCATGGTAGAAATTAAGCTAAAAAAGGGAAAAGAAAAAGCAGTACGTCAACGTCATCCTTGGGTATTTTCTGGCGCTTTAGATAAAGTAAAAGGTAAACCCGAAAATGGCGATGTGGTACGTGTGGTAAATGGTAGCGGAGAATTTTTAGCTTATGGTTATTATAACGACCAGTCTCGTGTAGCTGTTAGGCTCATAGAATGGGACGAAAATGTAACTATTGATGAGGCTTGGTATGAACAAAAAATTAAAACTGCCATTGCTGGTCGTTCACATCTGCTAGCAAGCACTGATACTACAACTTGTCGTTTAATTTTTAGCGAAGCTGATTTTCTGCCTGGTTTAATTGTAGATCGCTATGCTGATTTTCTTTCATTACAGATTTTAAGCTCTGGCATTGAAAAGGCAAAAGATGTGATCATCGCTGTTTTGGTAAAGCTTTTGCAGCCCAAAGGGATTTTTGATAGAAGTGACGCTACTGCTCGTACGCACGAAGGAATTACCGCCGAAAACGGTTTGCTTTGGGGCGAAACTCCGGCAGAGTTTATTGAAGTAAAAGAGAACGGAATTCTGTACCACATCAATATTGCCGAAGGGCAAAAATCTGGTTTCTATTGCGACCAACGCGATAACCGTAAAATTTTGGCATCTTACACTAAAGACAAATCGGTTTTGGACTGCTTTAGTTACAGTGGCGGCTTTAGCTTAAATGCATTTGCGCAAGGCGCTACCGAAGTAACTTCTGTAGACAGTTCTGCCTTAGCTATTGAAACTCTGAAGCAAAATATTACGCTCAATAAGTTTGATGAAAGTAAGCACGTCGCCATACAAAGTGATGTAAATAAACAACTTCGCCAATTTAACGATGATGGCAAAAAGTTTGACGTGGTCGTGTTAGACCCACCAAAGTATGCGCCATCTCGTTCTGCGCTAGACAGGGCAGCTAGAGCATACAAAGATTTAAATAGAAGAGGCCTGCTTTTATTGGAGACCGGAGGTTTACTAGCTACTTTTTCTTGTTCTGGCGCTGTTGATATCGATACTTTTAAACAAATTATTGCTTGGGCGGCATTAGATGCAGGGAAAGAAGTTCAAATTATTAAACAATTTTGCCAGCCAGAAGACCATCCCGTAAGGTTATCTTTTCCAGAGGGAGAATATTTAAAGGGGTTATTGGTAAGAGTGGTTTAATATTTGAAAATATATCTAACTATTTTTCTAATTTGTTGTTAAGAAACCAACAAACAGAAAAATACCTATGCTTCTTGTTAACAATATCCGTCTAAGTAGAATTGTTAGAAATACTTGGCACGTAGACCTAATTATGATTGCTTCCTGCATGGGAGCTTATTTTATCCGTGAATACCTTATAGCACACCATTTTTCTGTTCCAACTATTATTCCAACTGTGTTGGGTACTGCTATTGCTTTTTTTATTGGTTTTAATAACAACCAAGCGTACGACAGATGGTGGGAAGCTAGAAAAGTTTGGGGTGGCTTAGTAAACGACTCTCGTTCATTTGCCCGTAGCTTACTCAGTTATGTGCCGCAAAGCGATGAAAATGATAAGATTGTAAGGCGAATGATTTGTAGGCACATCGCCTTTTTATATGCACTAAAAGCAAATTTGAGAAGCACAGTAGACTTAATTTACGTTAAATACTTGGATGAGGAAGAACGTATTGAAATTGAAAAGCACACCAATCTGCATAATGCCATACTGTTTAAGCAATCAGATGATTTGGAAAAACTGGCTCAAAGTGGCCAGATAGATGGATTTAAGTTCATTCAAATTAATGAAATGCTGGTAAGGTTTAGCGACCAAATGGGAATGAGCGAGCGAATTAAAAACACGGTTTTCCCGACTACCTACAGTTATTTAACGAAGGTTTTTATTTGGCTTTTTGTAGTCACATTTACGTTGGTTATTAGCCAAGAGATGGGTGTTTGGTCTATTTTTATGGGATGGATGATTGGTTTTGTTTTCGTTTCTACACAAATCAATGGGATGAACTTGGTAGATCCGTTCGAAAATAATGTGGCCGGTATTCCCTTAAATCAAATTACAAGAACGATAGAAATTAACCTTTTACAAATGATGGGCGAGACTGATACGCCACCACCTGTTACGCCAATTAATGAGGAGTACGTTTTGTAGATTGTAAAAACATTAGAATTAATGTTAGACTGCGCTTAGCACTAAATACTGTCGGCTTCGTATGCTACAAAGTTCCAGTTTCCTTTAGCATCTTTTTCATAATTAACTTTGTAATTAGATGACGGAGGAATTGTAAAGTGAAAACTTAGTTTCGTTTCTTCAGGGTTTTTAGGAATGAAATGATTAACAATTGAATTTGCCGTAGCTTCTATTTGTTCTCTAGAATGTTGTTTCATCTTGATTTGATAAGTTTACAGTTCTTCCTTAAAGTAAAGTTTGTAGCAATTCATTCCCTTTTCAGCATCGTAATCTTTCTCTATCAGCTCTTTATTACCATGAATATACACATGGAAATTTTTGTCTAACTTAAGAATGGTTTTGAAATCTTTTGCTTGTTTTTTCACCGCAGCATTTGAGATGTCGAAACTGTCGGCAATTTCTGTATCAAATTCTTCCTCGTAAGATTGCTTATAGCTTTTAAAAAGGTCTATTCCTTCTTGGTTGGCAATAACTTCGGTTGCAAATTCGTCCATATCAAAGGTTTCTTTCTCTTTGAAATACTTCATTGAACGGTTTAGCAAATCTATTTTATCTGTTTTTTCTACATCAAAATTCTGGTCTAGCTTTTCGGTAACGAAGTTTTTGTAAACGTCCATTACGTTTTGAGTTTGATTGAAATTGTCGTTTCTAATTTTTAACATCAGAAACTGATCTTTCCAATAAGCAGCATCAGAGCTACGGCTGGTTGGGTCTATAACTACAACTTTGTAACCCTCTACAGCATCCGTTTTGAAAATTAAACAACCTTTATCTAGTTTGTTGATGTTAATGCCTTCTTGCTCGTAACTAATGCTAAAGCCATTTTGTTCTGGGAAAACCTTGATGTAACTTTCCTTGTTTTCTGAACGGAAAATACCGATAGCATCATGTAATTCGCCTTCAATTTGTACATTTTCGAAATAACCAACGTACAACTCCCCACCTTTAATTTTTGGATGATCTGCTACTTCAAAGAGATAGGTTGCTATGTTTTTACTGTTTTCGTGAAAGGTGTCTCCGTGAGCGAAGATTTCGGCAGCTAAACGATAAATTTCATTCGAGTTTAAATCGTTGTTGGGGTGGGTAAAACGATATACATCATTCACCTTTTGAAAAGGAGAAAGAAAATACTGCTTTAACAATTGGTTAAGCATTTCGTCTTGCACATGCATAGAATTGTCTGAAAGCGCATAATATTCTTCATTTGCTTTATTGCCAACGCGATGTACCGAAAGTTCGGCTAAATTAGACTCGAAAAAAGAAACCATAGATTTTATTTGAGCAGCAAAGGTATTAAAAAGTAGGGAGTGCGAAACATAGAAAGCAAAACGAGCTAACTTTGCTTATTAAAGTGGATCTCGATTTTATCGGGGAGAAACAAAAAAGAAGGGCTGCCGTCTCCGAAGCCCCTCTTTCATTGTTTTAAAGTCTATTTAATTTCCTCTTCCGCTGGCATATTGCGCAGCTTAACAGGTTTGCTGGTGTTCTTTTTCATCTTCAGGTTTAGCATCTCTACTAAAACAGAGAATGCCATCGCAAAGTACACATAACCTTTAGGGATGTGCTGATCTAAACCTTCGGCTAATAATGAAACGCCAATGAGTAGCAAGAATGAAAGCGCCAACATTTTAACCGTTGGATGCTTGTTTACAAAATTGCTAATTGCTCCAGCAGAAATCATCATGATAATTACTGCAATAACCACCGCAGCAATCATAATTTCGATATGGTCTGCCATGCCCACGGCAGTAATTACCGAATCTAATGAAAATACAATATCCAAAATCAAAATTTGAACAATGGTGCCCGCAAACGAATGTACCTTCACTTTGCCTCCCTCTTCATGTTCGCCTTCTAATTTGTTGTGTATTTCGTGCGTACTTTTATAGATTAGAAAAAGACCTCCAATCAGTAAAATTAAATCTCTTCCAGAAATTGCCAATTTTTCTAACCATTCGGGGTTGGTAATGCCAATCCATTCTCCGATATTAAATAACGGAGCCGTTAGTTTCATGATCCAGCTTAGCGACATTAATAGCAGCACACGGGTAATCATGGCCAAAGCCAAACCTAATTGGCGTGCTTTCTTTTGTTGGTTTTCTGGGAGTTTTCCGGCTAGTATGGAGATGAAAACAATGTTGTCTATCCCTAAAACGATTTCTAATATTGTTAGGGTGAGTAGTGATATCCAAGCTTCTGGACTACTTAAAAATTCCATAAATAATTACTAAAATGATGACCGAAGATAAAACAAAAAAGGAAAGCTTTTGCTTTGCTATAGGTTAAATATTTTCTGATTTAAATACGGATACTTTTAATGTGAGCGGGTTGTTGTTCGACAGGGTTGTGTATTGGAAAGCCGTCGGTTGGTTCTTAGTAGGAGTTAAGGTGCTTGGCTTACAGAATAAGTGCTCGAAATTTTAATAGCTAACCATTTAATTTTGATTTATAATAAGAAAGGATGGCCATTGACCATCCTTTCTTATTTGTTTAACCCCTTCCAGGTCTGCCGCTGCTCTCGCCTCGGCTAGCTCTTCCTGAGCTTTCAGAAGATCTGCTACTGCCAGAACTCGATGAACGTTCTACACGTTCCGCTCTTTGTGGCTGGCTACGCTCTACACTTCTTTGAGGAGGAGAAGCCTGCTGCATTCTACCTTCTGACGATGAACGAGATGGCATACTTTCTCTACTTCGTTCTGTACGTTCTGTGCGCTGTTGCGTTGGAGGTGTCGCTGATCTGCTTTCTCCGCCACGACCGTTTTGCTCGTTTGTAGTTACGTTACCTCGTTCTCTAGATCTTCCAAAAATGCTTCCGCTGTTTGTATCTCTACCATTATCAGCTCTGCTTTCTCTACTTGGTGCGGCTGTATTATTGTTGTTAGCACTGCGATCTCTAGAACTATTGTTATTGTCTACATTCCCGTTGCCATATCTCTCGCCTCTAGTATTGTTGGTGTAAGCACCGTTGCTGTTACCACGATTTTCTCTATTACCAGTATTTCTAGAAATTCGTTCTCTAGTAACATTCCCTTGTACAACTTCTCTCGGAGCCGCTTTTGAATTGCCGCCACCTCTAGTTGGGCGTGGTGCATAAACGTTTACGTTATTGTTATCAATTCTATTTCCACCTCTGGTGTTTGTTCTAGAAACGTTATACACTGTTACGTTTTGGTTGGTAGCTCTTCTAATATCGTCTGCTCTTGGACCAGTGTAATATGTTCTGTTATTACGAACGTAAGTGTTATTAATTATTACTGTATTTTGAATGTAAACCCTATTTCTTCCACTGTAATAGCGAGGATAACTGTTGTAATAGATATGTCTTTCTGGAATAAAGTTCCAGCAAAAGTCTGGCATAACATAACGACGGCCGATATTGATATTAATGTTAATGCTTGGTCCCATTGGCGCCCAACCATAATGGCCACCACCAGTTCTCCAATCTACCCAAGCTGGTCCCCAAGTAGTATCTGGTAGCCAAACCCAATTATTATATCTGTTGTACATCCAACGTCCGTAATGGAATGGAGCCCATCCCCAATCGTAGTTAGAAACCCAAGTATTGCCATATTCTGTCATAGCCCAACGGCCATTGGTGTAATATGGTCTAAATTCTGCTTGGTCTACTTCTGGCCTCCAAACATACCCATATTCAGGGTCGTTTATCCAAGTGCCGTAAGGAGAAAGCTCATCATAAAATGTTTGCAGAGAAACATCATCGTACTGAGCCTTTGCGTTTTGCGTGGTTCCAGTGAGGATGAGCAAAAGCCCAAACATCATTGCCGGAAATTTGATCAAGGTTTTCATGTCTGTGTGTTTTAAATTTATAATTAACCTAACGTGTTGTGTATATCAATTTAATATCCAATTTGTGTTAAAGACAGTTAAAGGGTGTAATTACCACAAGAAAGTTGCTTGTTTAGGAGAATTAACGTAAGTTTCGCCGTTGAAGTGTAAATTTCTGTATTGAAATTATGTCATTTATGAGTTGTGGCAGAACTAAATTTGATACAGTAGGCAGTCTGACAGAACACATTGCTGCGCTTTATTGTTTTAATAAATTTTAATTTTGTTAATAAGTCTTGGCTATTTCAATCAAATAACCGCTTAAAATATAATCATGAAAAAAGGCACCCTATTTCTAATTCCAGTTCCATTGGCAGATAACGCTGCTCACAAATCTTTTACGCCATTTTTAATAGATACCATAAATAGCATTAAAACATATATTGTGGAAAATGAGAAGACGGCACGTAAATTTTTAAAAGAAGCGGGCATAAAGACTCCACAAAGTGAATTAGTGATACACGATTACGGAAAGCACAAAAGAGGAATGTCTTTGGGACCTTACTTCGAGGAATTAAATAAAGGAATAGATGTAGGTTTAATGAGCGAAGCTGGATGTCCAGGAGTGGCAGATCCAGGAGCCGAGATTGTTGCAGAAGCACACCGAAGAAATGTTAAAGTTGTGCCATTGGTAGGGCCAAATTCTATGTTGCAGGCACTCATGTCTTCTGGCTTTAGCGGACAAAGCTATGCGTTCACAGGTTATTTACCTATAGACAAAGGAGATAGAGTGCAACGAATTAAAGATTTGGAGCAACTGTCTAAACGTTATAGACAAACGCAACTATTTATGGAAACGCCGTTTAGAAATAACCATTTATTTGAGGATATTATAAAAACCTGCGAACCAAATACACAATTATGTGTAGCTTGTAATATTAATGGCGAAGATGAATACATTAAAACTCTGCCAATTAGTTTATGGCGAAAAGAAAAGATAGATCTTCACAAAAAGCCTACAGTATTTCTAATTTATAAAACGAATTGATTTAAAGAAATTAATCACGTTTATAGCGAGGTTTTCTAAAAGAAGTTTGCGTAACAGCAATAGAACTGTAAACTACTTGAAGATCTTACCTCGCATTGATGGCTACTTAGTAAGTTTCGCTATCAGGCGGTATGCCGTAATCAACAAAGGCTACGTCTTTCTTTTTTCTTTTGGTAAATAATGATTTAACAGTATTGAAAATACCAGATAAACTGTCTGCATCTAAAGATTTTCCAACTTTTCCGGAAACTAATGCAGCTATGCTTTTAGTTAAGAAACCAGAACCTCTAAATACGGTCTTGTTTAAAAATAAAGGCAATACAAATGACATTATAGTTCCGCTAATGTTAGTTTTCTCATCAAACTTTGATAGGCTTTGCGGGTTTAAGAAGTTTTTAATCAAATTAATTGGAGAAAACTGCTTAACATATGCTTTTGTATCTTCCTTCAATTGCACTTCTTTCATTAAATAGTCTTGCTTCAGCTGGCTAATCTCAAGGTGTAATTCTGCCAAGGTTTTTATGTCTTTATGCCTCATCATCTTTATCTACTATTTTATTAAAATACTTCCTAATAAACATGTTCACTAATAACTTCTCGATGATGTTGTCCTTGGTTAGGAAAACGATAATGGATAAAATTAAGTAGATGCCAGCAACACAACCAAAACCTGCCACTAGGCTGCCGAATACCTCAGAAAGGTATAGCGCTAAAGTTACCGTGCCTAGCAAAAAAGCAAGCAGGAAACACACCACTACAACAGTATTAGTAATAAGGTCTGCAAATAATTTAGACCCTTTTTCTACCGATTTTAAATGTAGATAATCTAAGCGGCTATCTACGTAGCCCTTTGCGTCAGATACCAGTTCTTCAATGGTCTTTTCTTTTTTTTCTTCCATTATCGTTCGTAAAAGGTTTCTTATACGTGTTCTACTTCATCTGAGTACTCTTGCTCAACATCGCGGATTTTTCCTTTAATAGAATTAACAACTTTGTCTTTTAAACTACTAAGGTTGTTAATTTCATCAGCTGCTCTATCTTTAATAGAATCACCGAAATCTTTTAAAGATTGCCCTAATTTGTCGCGAGTGTCGGTACCTTTATCAGGCGCAAAAAGTATACCTAATGCCGCACCTGCAGCTAAGCCAGCCAATAAGGCTACTACTACTTTTGAGTTATCGTTCATGTTTTTTATAGTTTTATGTTAAAAAATGAAAAATTTGTATAAACTATAGTAATTAAACTATGCGCAAATACAAATTGTTTTAAGTATTTGCGTTTTTCCTAATAGAAATTTATTAATTAGGAAGTATCCTAATATATCGAAAAAAAGCCTAGCTACAAATCCAAAACAAATATTTAATAGTCATTTAATCTCTAAAAACAATGATGCAATTTATTGCTATTAGTTTATAGGCAGTTGTACAACGAATAGACTTCCATTTTCTTGGGGTTTAAAAACGATGTTTCCTTTATGTGCCAAAATAGATCTTTCGGCTTCTGTTAGTCCAAGGCCTTCCGCATCTTTTTTGGTAGTGAAGAAAGGTTCAAAAATTCGATGCTCTAAATTGCGGTCTATCCCTTTTCCATTATCCTCAATTAAGATAGAATAAAAACCACTATCATTAATTGTGCTAATATTCAGTATTTTAGGGTACGTTTCCATGCTTTCTACAGCATTATTAAGCATGTTCACCAAAGCCTTCTTCACCTGTTTTCTGTCTATAGATAAATTTAGTTCAGTCGGTAGAATGTGTTTCTCTAGAATGATTCGGTGTCCCAGAATTAAATCATTTATTTCGGCAAGCGCTTCCTCAAGTACTTCGTTAATATTGGTTTTTTGTGTAATTATTGGCTTGTGCTCTGTACTTGCAATAAAATTTCTAGTTAGCTGATTGAC
>Ga0308157_10005974_pt1 | contig 14866 bp, 11 predicted proteins | sample PhyBR1_FD_201035 | JGI IMG/M metagenome (GOLD analysis project Ga0308157, IMG submission 201035) | Phyllosphere microbial communities from UC Gill Tract Community Farm, Albany, California, United States - DLSLB.R1 | ecosystem: Host-associated > Plants > Phyllosphere > Unclassified | place: USA...
GTCTCGGCAACGTTAACTTCTGTAATTTTTCCGTGACCTTTTAGTATATGAAAGGCTTTGTCTAGTTTATCGCTTAAATTATCGAACATACTTTTGATATTATAACTAAAGGGCAAATATACAATAAAGTAAAAGATGTATCAAAAATTAGTTTAAGAGATCGCTTAAAGTTATATTTTAATTATGAAACTAAAAATATTTGTTAGTTAAACGGCAAAATATTATTTTAACAAAAAATCTATTTAAGATGATTAAGATGAAAAATTTCATTTACTTATTAACTATATCTCTCCTATCATTTACAAGCTATTCTCAAGAAAAGCGTTGTAAAGAAATAATAAAAAATGGATTTAAAACAGTTTTGTATGACAAATTTATTTCTGTTGTAAATAAAGACACTATAAAACTAAATGAAGTAAAGTATGAATGTGTATATACTGCAATGTATACAAAAAAAATAATGTTTGATAAATTTGGAAAGTGGAATAAAGAAATTTATCCTAACAAAGATGCACACCCAATTTTAATATGGGAAAACATACAGTTATTCCCAAATGATTCAACAAAATTTACGATTGCTGCTAATGGCTTAGAATCATCAGCAACTATCTACGCTTCTATTTTGGCATTTGATAAAGATAACAATGACTTACTTGCAGAAAATTCAGTATATCGTGATAAGTTAGTTACCCTTTTTGGACAATTAATTGTAAAAGAAAATCCTAAAAAAGAAGATTTCTATGAGGTATATTGGAAACAAGTTGATCCAAAACATTGGAAAGAATTAGAGAGATATAAAAAAAATAAGAAGTAACAAAAATGCCGCTCTAACGAACGGCATTTTTTATTTTACATTCTGCTTGGAACATGAATTCCCAACATTGAAAAGGCATTTTTAATGGTTTGCCCTACTTTGTCTGATAATTGCACACGGAATACTTTTTTGTTGTGATCTTCTTCTCCTAAAATAGAAACCGACTGATAAAACGAGTTGTATTCTTTAACTAAATCGTAGGTGTAATTGGCAATTAATGCCGGACTGTATGTTTTTGCTGCTTGTTGAATTACTTCTGGAAACTGAGCTAAATTCTTAATTAACTCTTTTTCTTTTTCATGAAGAGGTTTCTCGACTTCGTTCGAAATAATAGTAGAATAATCAAAATCGGCTTTACGTAAAATAGACTGAATACGTGCATAAGTGTACTGAATGAACGGACCGGTGTTTCCTGCAAAATCTACCGATTCTTTAGGATCGAACAAAATACGTTTTTTAGGATCAACCTTTAAAATGTAATATTTCAAAGCCCCTAAACCAATCATTTTATGCAGACTGTCTTTTTCATCGTTCGATAAACCTTCTAACTTACCTAATTCTTCTGAAATTTCTTTGGCAGTCACAGTCATATCGCTCATTAAATCATCAGCATCAACAACGGTTCCTTCACGCGATTTCATTTTTCCCGAAGGTAAATCAACCATTCCGTACGATAAATGATACAGATGTTCCGCCCAATCGTACCCCAATTTTTTAAGAATCAGGAACAAAACTTTAAAGTGATAATCCTGCTCGTTACCAACGGTATAGACCATTCCGCCAACATCAGGAAAATCTTTTACACGCTGAATTGCCGTTCCGATATCCTGTGTCATATAAACCGAAGTTCCGTCTGAACGCAACACTAATTTTTCGTCTAAACCATCTGGAGTTAAATCAATCCAAACCGAATTATCTTCTTTTTTATAGAAAATTCCTTTTGCCAAACCTTCTTCCACCACATCTTTCCCCAACAAATAGGTATTGCTTTCGTAATAATTACAATCGAAATCTACGCCAATGTTTTTATAAGTTGTCTCAAAACCAGCATAAACCCAACTGTTCATTTTTTCCCATAGCGCAACAACCTGCTCATCGCCTGCTTCCCATTTACGAAGCATTTCTTGAGCTTCTAAAATTAACGGAGCTTGTTTTTTAGCTTCGTCTTCGGTTAATCCTTTTTCAATTAACTGATTTATTTCAGCTTTATACGCTTTATCAAATTCTACATAATAATTACCAACCAGCTTATCGCCTTTTAATCCTGTTGATTCTGGTGTTTCGTTGTTTCCGAATTTTTCCCAAGCCAACATGGACTTACAGATATGAATTCCACGATCGTTAATAACCTGCGTTTTATACACTTTTTTACCGGCAGCTTTTAAAATTTCGGCTACAGAATAACCTAAAAGCACATTACGAACATGCCCTAAATGCAAAGGTTTGTTGGTATTTGGCGATGCATATTCTACCATTACCGCTTTTGCATCGGTGTTGGTTGACTGGTATCCGAATGTTTTATTTTCTAAAATAGAATTAAAAAACTGGCTGTAATAACTGTCGCTAATTACAATATTTAAAAAGCCCTGAACCACATTGAATTTTGTTACCAAATCAACATTTTCTACAAGGTACTCACCTATTTTGTTTCCAATTTCGGCAGGATTTCCTTTTAATTGTTTCACCAACGGAAAAACCACCATTGTAACGTCTCCTTCAAAATCCCTGCGCGTAGCCTGAAATTCCACTCGGTCGATTGTTAAATCGAACAATTGTTGAACTGCTTGCTTAATGTACGGCGTTAAAATTTCTTGTAAAGACATTGTTTTAAATTTTTTAATTAAGGTGCAAAGATAAAACTTTTCGGCTGTTTTAATTTACTAAAACACGGTGCAGATTTTTTTTTATTTCGGTGTAACATTTTAAACCAAATGCACACTAATACATCAAACAATAAATTTAAGCAGCAACCTATTCTGGTTTCGCTTAAAAATCTTACAAAATAAAAACAAAAAATGAAAAAGAAGTACATAACCCTATCGTTATTATTGGCTGTATCGGTTAGCTCATGGGCGCAACAACCGGCAACTGGTAACGGAACCGTGAAAGGAAAAGTTTCCGAAAAATCGACCAAAAATGCGGTTGGTTTTGCATCGGTAGCTATTTCTGCAAACGGGCAAATTATTTCGGGCGATTTGACTGATGAAGACGGATCGTTTACGATTAGTAATCTGCCAAATACGCAGATTGAAGTTTCGGTAGAATATATCGGTTTTAAAACCTACAAGAATACGATTGATTTATCTACAGAAAAAACGATTGATCTTGGTATGATTTCTTTAGAAGTTGACGAGGAAATTTTAGATGCCGTTGTGATTAATGCAGAACGCAGTACCATGGAACAGTTGGTTGACAGAAAAGTGATTCGTGTGGGGAAAGATTTATCTACCGCAGGTGCATCGGCAGCAGATATTATGAACAATATTCCTTCGGTAAACGTAGATCAAGATGGAAATATTTCTATGCGTGGAAACGAAAACGTTCGTGTTTTAATTGATGGAAAACCTACGCATTTAGATCCAAAAACGTTGTTAAAACAGATTCCTTCTAATTCGATCGATAAAATTGAGTTGATTACAAATCCATCTGCAAAATACAATCCGGAAGGAATGTCGGGAATGATCAATTTTGTATTGAAGAAAAACATGCAAGACGGTTTTAACGGAAGTTACAATGGAAACATAACATTTGCTAAGGTGCCAAAATTCAACCAAGGTGTAGATTTAAACTACCGCAAAGGAAAGGTTAACTTTTTTGGAAACTATAATTACTCTGACCAAAAAACATTCAATGGCGGTGTAATGACACAGTTAGACGATAACAGTCAGCAAATTTTTGATATCGTTAATGATAACAAAACGCATACATTTAAAGTTGGTTTTGATATTTATGCAAACGACAAAAACACCTTTTCGTTTTACACCAATCAAACGTATTCTGATGGTTTAGGAACGGTAGCTAACACCATATCTTACCCCAGTGCACCTTTGTTTTTGCAAACCGATCAATACGATGGATCAAACGGATCTCAGATTTACAATGTCGCTTATAAAAAACTTTTTACTAAACCTGGACAAACGTTAGATTTTGAAGCTAATTACAGCAAAACAGATAACGACCAAGGTGGTAATTTTGGTATTGCAGGCACTAGCAATAATCCATACAACGATTTTAGTGATAATACGGTTGATGCAGTTCAGGCGAATTTAGATTATGTTCATCCTTTTAATGAAAAATCGAAATTAGAAGTTGGTGCTGAATATCGTTCAACAGGTATAGACAATACTTACCGCACAACAAACACTTTAGGCAACCCAGCTAGCTTTGATTATAATGTTGATATTGCTTCGGCTTATGCAACCTTTGGGTCTAAGTTTGATAAGTGGGGCTATCAAATTGGTGCACGTTTAGAGAAGTACGATGTAAATGCAAACTACATTATAGGATCTACACCTGCTACCTTTAAAGATGATTATTTAACGATATATCCTTCGGCATTTTTAAGCTACACTCCTACTCAGACAGATTTTTTCCAAATTAGCGCAAGCCGTCGTGTAGACCGTCCAAATGTTTGGCAAACAAGACCAATACGCGATTACAGTACGCCACGCGTGGTACAAATTGGTAACCCTGAATTACAACCGCAATTTACCAATTCGGTAGAGTTTAATTACACAAAAGTATTGGGCGTTAAAGGTAGCGCAACAATTGGTGCTTATTACCGCATGATTAATGACCCAATTGAACGTACGTTTTATTTAGATACATCTTCACCTGAAGCTATTGCCGAAAAGAAAATGGTAATGAGCTACGGCAACTTTGACGAAGCTACGGCTTATGGTGCGGAACTTTCTGCAAACTACAAACTTACCAAATGGTGGGATGTACAGCCAAGTGTGGAATATTATTATAGAAACCAACGAGGAATTGTTACGGTTTTAAATCCTGATACTAATGAAGGTGAATTGCAAGAACGTGAAGTAGACAACGGTGTATTTAACAGCCGTTTAAACAACAACTTTAAAATTACCAACCAATTCCGTGCGTCGTTATTTGGCTTTTACCGTGGCGATGCTGTGGGTGTAAATGGTACCATGAAAGCAATGTATAAAATAGATGCTGGTTTACGTTACAGTTTCTGGGAAAATACTGCAAATGTAAATGTACGTTTTAACGATATTTTTAATAATATGAGAGCTCGTTTTGAAAGTGATGCTCCTTACCGCCAAACTGGAACATTTACATGGGAAAGCCAATCATTATTTGTAGGTTTTCAATATATGTTTGGTAGTGGTAAAAACCGAGCTTTACAACGTAAAAACCGTGACAAAAACGAGGTTCAAAATTCTGGTGGCTTCTTCTAAAAACATCAACCGATTGAATGAAAATTCAGTCGGTTTTTTTATTCTGTTAAAAAATATTATTTTCGTATTTAACCAAATTATTAAAAATGATCATAGAAACACATGAGCTGAGTTTTCAGTTCAACAAACACCACAAGCTATTAGATAAAGTTTCCATACAGGTTCCAGAAAAAAGCATCTACGGTTTTTTAGGACCAAACGGTGCAGGAAAATCAACTACTATTCGACTGATAACTGGATTGTTGGGTGAGCAAAATCCGGGAGAAATATCTTTATTCGGAAAACCGTTGGAAGAACAACTTCCTTTCGCCTTCTCGCAAATTGGCTGTATCATTGAAACACCTACTTTGTACGCACATTTAACCGGATTGGAACATTTAAAATTTGTTGCAAAACTTCAAGACACCGACGAATCTAAATTTAACGAAGTATTAGATTTGGTAGGATTGGATCATGCGAAGAACATCAAATCTAAAAAATATTCGTTAGGAATGAAACAACGTTTAAGCATTGCAATGGCTTTGATTAACGATCCTAAATTATTGATTTTAGATGAACCGGTAAACGGATTGGATCCACAAGGAATTATAGAAATGCGTCTGTTACTTCAAAAACTGAATCGTGAAAAAGGCATTACTATTTTTATATCGAGCCACATTTTAGCCGAAGTAGAAAAACTATGTACGCATGTTGGTATTTTGTACAACGGCATTCTTCAGTTTCAAGGCACAATGAGCGAATTAAAAGCTAAAAACAGTCATGCTTCTATTTTGGTTGAAGTTGCTAATTTAAATCAACACTTAAATCTTATCCAACAAAATTATCCCGATTGCGTTCAAGTAAATTCAAACGAATTGCAACTTAAATTTTCAAGCAAAGAAGAAATCCCTGTGTTTGTAAACTTTTTAACGCAGCAAAATATATCGGTTTATAAAATTCAACCACAAGGCGGATTAGAAGAATGGTTTATTGATTTAACAAAACAAATAAAAACACTATGATGAAATTTTTTAAAGCTTTCGAAGCCGAAAATATAAAACTTAAACACTCGGGTATTCGTACCACGGCATTCATATTAGCTGCAATTCCATTCTTAATTAGTACAGGTGTAAGTATTTACAGTTATTTTACCGAAAAAGCAGAAGCTAAAGATCCTATTTACATATTTTTTGACACTTACGATCTGCATATTATACCGTTTATGGCTTTGTTCTATCCGCTGATTATTATTGTAACAGCATCTAGAATTACACAGTTAGAACACAAAAATAATACGTGGCAGCTAATAGAAACGCAACCTGTTAAACGTGCTATTTTACTAAATGCTAAATTTATTAAAGCATACCAAATATGTATTTACAGCATTTTAATTTTTATGTTGGGCATAGTAGCATCGGCAACATTTACCTATTTAATTTCGCCAAAAACAGAGATGCATATTTTAGATATTCAATGGATTTTCTTATTAAAGAAAACCATTAGTTTATCTTTAGGAACCGGCTTTTTGCTGGCTATCATTTATGCGGTATCGGTACGTTTTTCTAATTTATTTGTTTCCATAATAATTGGTGTAGGTGCTTTACTTGTTGCGCCTATTTTAAGCACTTTTGGTTTACTGCCTAAATGGTTTCCTACAACTGTCTTAGACAACAGCACAAAAGCATCGAGCGATTTAGGCTATTGGCTAACGTATAACGAATATTTAAGTATTATAGCAACTGCAATTATTTTATTTATAATTACGTTTTGGTACGTTTTTAAAAATAAAAAATGGCTTAATAACAAAAATACCATTATTATAAATTATGCTGTACCTGCAATACTTTTGTTAGGATTGTTTTTGTATGTAAATCATCCTACGCAAATGCAACAAAGCAACGAAACGGTTATAAAAGGAACTATTCCAGAAAATTCTATGATTTCACAGATTTATCTGCTTGATAATATAATGAATGATACTTTACAAACCATAGACGTTAAAGACAACAGTTTTCATCATGTAATTAAAGACGATTTACCTTTAAAAAGATATCGTTTGGCTTGGTGGAGTGATAAAGGCGAAAATCAATTATCTGTTTTGTTTTCTAAAAACGATGTTGTAGAAATTCAGTTTCCAGACGAAACAAAAAATCAAAATTTTAAGATTTTAGGAACACGGTTAGCTGAAAACTCTTTAAATGTAGAGCTTGGCGGTGATTTGCAATACGTAAGTAAAATGGTTTCTGAAGGATCTAAAGACAATGCAGAAACAATTATCTTTCTTTTAAAGCGAAGCTACAAGAATGATTTAACAACATTAAAAAAGTTTCAAACTTCAGATAATTATGTAATTAGAGATGATTATACCGAAATTATTAAGAACGAGTTATACTACAAATACAATTTAATTTGGATGCAGTTTAAGGATGCTATTGCAAGATCGAACCCTAAAAACGAATACAAAGACAAAAGCATTCAGGATGTTTTAAATATTGATTTTAAACCGAACGAAGATTTAATTGCTAAAGCAGAAAACACAGAGTATTATCGTTTTAAAATTTACGAATTAATAAGTAAGAACACTTCAGATGAAGATATTTTATCAAAATACAAAAGTGGAATCGACAAGCTGAAAAACACCATGTTGCAAACACAATTGGCAAAAATTATTTTAGATGACAAACTGCCAAATGTGAACGATTTAAACGAGATAAACAGATACGAAGAATTGTTTCTTCCGTTTATAAAAGATCAGCGAACACATAGTTATTACTCAAAATTTATTCAAGATAAAAAACGCTTAACAACAGGTAGCGAGGCTCTTGCTTTTGAAGCAATAACTACGAACAATCAACCGAAAACACTTAAAGATTACAAAGGCAAATATATTGTTTTAGACTTTTGGGCAAGTTGGTGCGGACCTTGTATTTATCAGGCTGATTATTTTGAAAAGCATGCAATTGAATACAATAAACGCGGTGATGTTGTGTTTATTTCGTTAAGTATAGATCAAAAAGAAAGTGCTTGGCGCAAAAAGGTGAAATTAAACGATAAAAATGTAGTGCAGTTATTTGCAAAAAATCAAAAAGCTTTAAATGATTTTTACAGATTAAACTCTATTCCACGCTTTATTATAATTGATCCTGAAGGAAAAATAATTAACAATACTTTTCCGTTCCCAGACGATTCAAACTTTAAAGTAATGTTAGATCAATTACTTCCGAAAAAATAACAAAAAAATCGCTTTCAGTTTTTGAAAGCGATTTTTTTATTTAACTCCTTTTTTCTCTAGTTTTCTGTAGAAGCCTGCAAATATTGTTACTACAAGTGTAGCAATTAGAATACTTACTGAATCGCTCACATAAGGATCAACCAAATAAAAGACTATAAAAGAAATTAATAATGCTAATATAATATAGATAACTGTTTTCATGTTTTATTACTTTTATTCAATCCAAAAAATTTCATTTTTGTGTAAACCATAAATCATACTGTTTTTCTTTGTGAACAAATCTAAAACATCTATAAAGGTTTGGTAGGGTGTTTTTTTATCTAAAACAATATTAATATGCACACGTCTTTCTAAATCATTCAATCTAATTGAATCAATGGTTTTATCAACTTTATTTAACAGATCTTTTTTTGGTAATTCATCTGTACTAAAAACAATACGTTTACTCCAACCACCGCAACTTGTTGTTTCATCATCTGCAGATTCATACATAGGTTCTTCTGGTAAAGGTGTTTCTTCATCTAACTTTTTTAAAAAACTTGGTTCTAATTTAGCAATTGCCTTTGTATCGATAACTGTAAAATAAATAGCATAATCTATAGGTTTTACATATAAACTATAAACACAAAATATCAACATTAATACACTTAATATTAGAAAGGTATAATTGTAAAAAGGCACTTTAGGTTTCATGATAAAAATCTTAAAATAATAGTTTTACTTCAACAACAAAAAAGCGAAACCTAAACAGTTTCGCTAATATTACTATAGATTACTTCACAATTAATTTTTTAACACCTTTACCATGATTTGTAGCTACTTCAACAAAATAAATTCCTGGAGATAAGTTCTCAACGTTAACAACTTTGTGATTTGAAGTTTTTACTATTTGACCTAGATTATTATAAATAATAACTTTCTCTAAAATTTGATCATTATCTAAACTAATATTTAAAAAATCAATTGCAGGGTTTGGAAATATGTTAAACGCTTCATTTGAAAAGGAATTATTGGACATTGTTCCCAGATCGAAAATTTTTGTAATTCCATTTTTCTTTACAGCAATTCTTTTAGCATCTGCAGAAAGAGAAACATAATTACCAAAACTAATATCATTATATACCTTTGTCCATACATTAGATATATTTTTATAAATTCGAGTTCTACCGGTTAAAGGTGCTGTAGCTTCCATTAGTGCTCCAAGAGCTACTATACTACCGTCTGATGATAAGGAAACACTATAACCAACTTGTTCATGATTTGCCTGTCCGTCAATATCACTTCCAACTTGTGTCCATACACCTGATACATTTTTATATACACGCACATGCCCTCTAGAAATTCCATTTGCACTATTTCTATAGCCACCAATCGCTATAATTGTTCCGTCAGCAGAAAGAGAAGTACTACGTCCAAAGCGATCAGAATTAGCTTCCCCGTGAATTGTATTACCTAATTGTGTCCATACACCATTTACGTTTCTATATACTCTTACAACTCCAGTGGTAGATTCAAACATACTATCTACGGCTAAAACATTTCCGTTTGCTGAAAGAGATACACTTGTACCACAAAAATATCCCAATCCATTTCCGTCTATATCTTGTCCTACTTGATTCCAATCTCTTGAAACAGTATTATAATTGTAAACACGAACAGTTCCTTGAGGACTATTTGAATTTCCCTGCCAAGCTTTATATGGTGCTCCAATAGCTACAGTATTTCCGTTAGATGATAGCGAAATACTAAATCCATTTTGTTCTGCTGCTGATTTTCCATTTATACTTTGCCCTTTTTTCTTCCATGTACCTTGATCAAATTCATAAACACTTACACTACCAGCTCCAACCCCATTATTATTGTTATTTAAGTTGTCTCCAAGAGCAACAATATTACCTAAAGAAGACAAGGAAACGGAATATCCTCTAGCAGGAATATCCTGTCCGACTTGCACCCAAGCCCCCGAACTTTCTGTATAAACCTTACTCTGGCTTTGGTTAAGAGCCCCTACAGCAACAGTTGTGCCATTAGAAGATAAAGAGGTGTTAGACCAATTGCCCAATCCATTGATATCTTGCCCAATTTGTACTTGACTAAAACCTAAAGCAGGAATAAGTAAAAAAAAGTAGTTTTTTGTCATTTTATTAGTTATTTTTATTGGTTTATGTAAATATAATTAAAAAAAATAAAGATTAATTTATTCAAAATGAAAATCAATTGCTTTGTTAAATTGTAATCATTGAAAATAATACCCTTGCTCATTGTAAGACTGAGAATAATAGAAAAATTTGATTAGAAAAATGACCTACAAAACAGTTTGTAAAGAATGCAACGGTATCGGCAAAAAAAAACAGCGTATCCGTAAGACATCATCAAGCAAACATATAATTTTAAAACCCTGTTTAAATTGCTTGGGATCGGGATTAACTGTTTCTGAAAACCAGATTGTTCCCAATACAGATGAATTTCCGCATATTGCCATTATCGGTGGTGGAATTGGTGGTACAGCGCTTGCAGTTGCTTGTTTACACCGCGGAATTCCGTTTACAATTTATGAGCGTGATAGTAGTTTTAATGCTCGCTCACAAGGTTATGGATTAACTCTGCAACAAGCCAGTAAAGCTATGGAAGGATTCGGTATTTCTAATCTTGAAAAAGGCGTTGTTTCTTCAAAACATATAGTTCATACACCCAATGGAAAAATTGTTGCCGAATGGGGAATGAGAAAATGGCTTGAAAATTCCGAACAAAAAACTTCAAAAAAAACAAATATACATATTGCCAGACAAGCACTTCGTCAGGCTCTTATGGAAGAATCATCTAATAATGAAGCAATAAAATGGGGACACAAACTGCTTTGTTTCGCTAAAAACGACCAAAATAAAATAGATTTGACTTTTGAAGTTAACGGTAATGTAGATACAAAAACTGCGGATTTGATCGTTGGTGCAGATGGAATTCGAAGCACTGTTAGAAACCTCATCATCAACGAAGAAAAAGCGCCGCTGCGTTATCTTGGCTGTATGGTAATTTTAGGAATTTGTCCGTTAGATTCTATAGAAAATACCGATAGAACTTTATTAGATTCTGCAACCGTTTTTCAAACTGCAAATGGCAACGAACGTATTTACGTAATGCCTTATGATGCAGATTCTGTTATGTGGCAATTGAGTTTTCCGATAGATGAAACCGAAGCAAAAAATTTGAGTGCAAATGGTGTGGAAGCTTTAAAAGAAGAAGCTTGTAAACGCACAAAATGGCACGATCCTATTCCACAGATTTTATCGGCAACAAAACCAGATCAAATTACAGGATATCCCGTTTATGACCGCGAACAACTCATTCCTGAATTATTGCAAAACGCAGGTTCGGTTACCTTGCTTGGCGATGCAGCACATCCAATGAGTCCGTTTAAAGGTCAGGGCGCAAACCAAGCTTTGTTAGATGCATTGGCTTTAGCACGTGCAATTTATAAAAACGGAAACTCAAAATCTGATTGGCGATTAAAAGGATTAAGGGAAACTGTATTAAAAAGTTTTGAAGCCGAAATGATAGAACGTAGTTCTGTAAAAGTAGCCGATTCCGCTGCTGCCGCTGACTTTCTTCATTCTGAAATTGCACTGCACGAAAGCAATCAGCCACGCGGAAGCGTCATTAAAAAATAACTTAATTAAGATATTTAAAAAAAACAGAAAACTTATTTGTTCTAACAAAAAAAATGTACTACATTTGGAGTTCATAAGTGTTTTTTTTGGTTATAAAAGAGGTTGTCAGTTTTACTACTGCAACCTCTTTTTTTTGGAATGAACTTGTAAAATCAAACAGTAACTTTGTCGTAAAATGTTTTAAGTCGATCTAAACCTTCTAACAGTAATGCACGCGGACAAGCAATGTTTATTCGAAGAAATCCTTCACCAGAATTTCCGTACATGGTACCAGAATTCAACCAAAGCTTTTCTTCTTCAAGCAAAATTTGTGAAAGTTGTATGGCATTCTGATTTAAAAATCCGAAATCAAGCCATACCAGATATGTAGCGTTTAACGGAACAATTTGTACCTGCGGAAGATTTTCGTTACAAAAATCAATCAGACATTGATGATTTTCAATCAGATAATTTTTAAGATCTTTTACCCAAACCTCACCGGAACTGTAAGCTGCAATTAAAGCATTTACTGCAACTATGTTGGGATATAAAGTGTCCTGCATATCTAATGTTTGCTGAACTTTATCAAGCAGTTCACGATTTTGCGACACAAGATATGAAATTGGCAAGCCCGACATATTGAATGTTTTGCAGGGAGATCCGCATGAAATAGCATCAATATTATATTGTGACGAAACCTCGATAAAAGGCGTATGTTTTTTAGGATGGAAGACCAGATCTGAATGAATTTCGTCTGAAACCACCATCACATTATATTTTGAACAGATTTCGCAGATTTTTTCAAGCTCTTCCTTTTCATAAACTCTGCCGATCGGATTGTGCGGATTACTCAACAACAACAGTTTTGTATGCGGATTTGCTGCCTTGTTTTCCAAATCTTCAAAATTGATACTGTAAATACCGTCAGTGTATAAAAGATCATTTTGTAAAACGGTACATCCGCAATTTTCAAGCGTAGAAAAAAAATGATTGTAAACCGGCGTTTGCAGAATTACGTTTTCGCCCGGTTTTACAAAGGTTCTTATAATGGCAGAAAGCGACGGTAAAACGCCAGTAGTTGCCAAAAGCCATTCTTTTTGAATAGTAAAATTATGCTGTTTAATCCACCATGAAATTACAGATTCATAGAACGCATCGGGTATCAGACTATAGCCGTAAATACCGGTTGATATTGTTTTTTGAAGCGATTCGGTAATTACGGGTGCGGTTCTAAAATCCATATCGGCAACCCACATTGGCAAAACGTCAGAAGCACATAAATCCCACTTTACCGAATTTGTTCCGCGACGATTAATTACTTCATCAAAATTATACTGCATAAATTCTGTTTTTCTATCCTAAACACAAATATAAGCAAGTTCAAACAATGGTTTACAGTAAGAAATAAGTTTATGAAATTAGGAAGAATATCAACTTTTATTTTGCTTTTGTTTTTCACGTTCGTTAAAATCAGCCACTTCAACAATACGCGGAATACTACTTTTTGGAGCCATGTATTTAAATCGTTTTAGTTTTTTACGTGCTCGAATAACTCGAAACGTTCTATTGTCTTTGTACAGATTCCAGTTCATTAGCAGTACCGAAACCAAAATAACCGTTAAGCCAAGAATTTGTAACGCAGTAACTTTATGCTGTGTAAAAAAGTGAGCTAAAAACAATGCAACCACCGGATTTACATAGGCATACGTACTCACTTCTGTTGCCGGACGAACTTGTAACAACCAAATGTAACAGCTGAATGCCAAGATAGATCCCATTGTTATTAAATAAGTGATAGATCCCCAACCTTCTAAAGGCACGCTGGCAAAACTAAATGTAGAATATTCGCCGGTTATTAGTGCAGAAAATGTAAAAGCAACACCTGCTGTTACCATTTGCCACGCGGTTTTAACCATTACATTTAACGGCTTTATTTTTCGATCTTCTGTAGATGGTTTCTTGTCTTGTGTATATTTTGTGTAGAGCGACCCTACAGTCCAAGCGATTGTTCCAAAAATCATTACAAGCATTGCAATAACATTGTTACCGTCTGATCCACTTTCTGAATTAACCAATTGTTCGCCAAAAAGCATTACAACTCCGGCAAAGCCCAAGATCAAACCTAAAACAATAGGAATACTTCCAAAATTGGCTTTCCATTTGGGTTTATCTAAAAGTACAAACCAAATAGCAGCTGCAGCGCCAAGTATCGATACAATGGCACTTGATATGTATTGTTCTGCCCAAATAACGGCAGCCATATCAACAAAAAGCAACAGAAAACCAATAAGTACGGCTCTTTCAACATCGCGTTTATTAAAAAGTTTGTATCCTTTTAAATAGCAATACGTCATTAAAACACTTCCGGCAATTATAAAACGGATCGATCCCAATACGAAAGGCGGAAACCAATGCAGTGCTTTTTCTATAAAAAAATAGGTAGATCCCCATACAAAATAAACAACGGCGTATGCAGAAACAATGCTGAATTTAGAAACTTTATCTAATGACATATTAACAGAATAAAACGAATAACATTAAAAATTTCTATAGCAGAAATTTTTTGCAAATTTCGTATATAAATAACACATGGTAAAATTAAATGCACTTATAAATCGCTTTTTATTAGGAGTGTTGTTTTGCACTGGCAAAAACTTGTATAGTTATTGTTTATTAAGTTATAACAACATTAATTATTAACGTTTTAACAATTAAAATTAAAAGCTATGAGTACAGAAAATTTAAACAACACCGAAGCAATTGAAAAGTTGAA
>Ga0308157_10005975_pt1 | contig 14861 bp, 14 predicted proteins | sample PhyBR1_FD_201035 | JGI IMG/M metagenome (GOLD analysis project Ga0308157, IMG submission 201035) | Phyllosphere microbial communities from UC Gill Tract Community Farm, Albany, California, United States - DLSLB.R1 | ecosystem: Host-associated > Plants > Phyllosphere > Unclassified | place: USA...
TATTCTTTATTCTTTATTCTTTATTCTTTATTCTTTATTCTTTATTCTTTATTCTTTATTCTTTATTCTTTATTCTTTATTCTTTATTCTTTATTCTTTATTCTTTATTCTTTATTCTTTATTCTTCATAATTTTGTTCAATAAAATTTTCAGATCCAATTTATTGAAAAAATCTGCTCAATCTGCCAAATCTGCGTGCTATTTTATTTTACCTTAATTAAACAATGAATTAGATAAAATTTCCCTAAACATCTCTGTTCGATGTGTCTGAAACAGAGCATAAACAAAAATCGGAAATAAAAAAACAGATAATTGGTTAACTATTCTTATTTTTTTTTCACTAATAATGGTATCAAAGGGGTATAATAATAATGCAAAAATGAGGTACGGGGAAAAGCGATGACCTACCACTGGATTAATAAAAAAAGTACTAATATAAAAAAATATCGTTGTAATCAATATAGGGTGCTTCATATTATCTTTCTGAAATAAAAACCCTATTAGAATTATAGAAAGAACAAATGTAAAAAAGCATATATGCATAAAACCATAGCCAATATTGTTTTTTGAGTAACTATTGATTTTATTCAATATAGAATCAAAAGCAGGAACATCTATCAAAAATGATTTAAACAAAAAGAAGAATAACAACACGGCTAAAATCCCTAATACTAAAAACTTAAAATAATTCTTAGATTTATAGAAAAAAGTGGTTAATAATAAACACGAGCTAACATGTATAAATGGAGTTAATATAACCCATTTAAATGGCTTATTTCTAAAGCTGTAATAAAAAAATAGTGCAAATAGAATATAAGCAGGTCCATTTCTGAGAAGTACAAAACCAAATAGAAAAAAATGCAATACAAACAGAAGCATTTTTTTCCATATTTGCACATCTAATCGCCCTGCTAACCAAACAAAAAATGAAGTAGTTATCAGGCAATTGAACCAATACATTGCTAAAAAAACAGTTTCTTGGGAACCTATAAAAATATTAAAAATGGAGTAAACCGAATAAAGATAAGGTTCATTCAATAAATAAGAAAAGAAACCATGAGGTTTGTGGAAAATTTTAAAACTATAGTATAGTAGATAATCATTGTTTAAATTGGGATTTAACAACAACCTTAAAGTAAACGCGCTTACAATAAAACTTGCGATAAAAAATATTTTCTGTTTTGAACTCCCATAACTTAAACAAGCTAAATAATAGAACAGAAAAGTACATAGTATTGCAATTAATATTACTATCATTGAACACAAATAAGAATAACAACTAACGTAATATGCACCAAAATTCGGCTGCTCGTTAAAATTTGAACTTCTTTATGTCCACCACCATCATCAATGGCACCCATAATTTTTGGATCAATAAAAAGTATTAATAACATCGAACCAACCATATTTATTACTTGTGTTGCGGAGCTCAACATTAGTGCTTTTTGTGGATAAGAAAAACTTACATAATATAAAAAAGTAATGCTTACTGAGAAAAGAAAACCTGCAATGTAATTTGTAGTAAACAAAATCCAATTCTTTGAAAGGACTATAATTTTCATATCTGAATTTCTTTTAATCTCTTCTAATTCTATTGACTTTGATTTCCCAAAAAACTTATTCAAAATAGTAATTATCTCTTTTGAAAAATAGGAAGTGAACTTATGTGAATAAAGAGGAATAAGAAACAAAATAACTAAAAAATGAGCTAATATAGTTATTAACCAAACTTGATATTTATCTTTATTAGATTCTGTAACATACGCCATAATTGGTATAAAAATCAAAATAAAACCACGAGCAAAATATTGAAATATGTTTATTAAAGATATTAGATGTCTTACATTTCTCCTGTCCTGTATAAAATATTTAAAATGATAAACAGATACATCTATAAATATGGATAAAGCATAGGCAATTGAGGCAATTATAAACATACAATAAAAATATAATTATTTTAAAAACTATTGAATTACTTTTTAAATGATTCAAAAGTTTTTAACAATCCTGACCGTGATTTAACTGGTAAAGGCTTACCTATCGCGATAACAATCTTCTTGTTACTTACTACATAATCTTCTGTTAACTTCTGTAAACGTTCAGTATTGATCGGAAAACGCAGAATATCACCCAATTTTGCTGTTTTTATTATCCAAGACGAAGGAATATATAAAATTCTATTTTTCTTATCTAGGCTTTCACCAAGCAATTGAATTAATTCAGTTGTTGAAAGTGAGTCACTGTCTGAAACATTATAAATTCCAGAAGGAATCTTTTCATTCTCTAATAATTCTTTGATAACAAAACAAAGATTCTCAACACTTAAAAAAGAACGTTTATTTTCAAAAGAACCTAATGGCCAAGGAAATCCTTTGGAAACCAATTTATATAAAAGATTTAAATTCCCTTTATTTCCAGGTCCATGAATCATGCATGGTCTTAGAATATAAATTCTTTTTCCCACAGGCAATTCTTGGGATAGGATATATTGCTCTGCTTTTTGTTTAGCAATACCATAATGTGTTTTAGGATTTGGAATAGTATCTTCTGACAAAATCCCCTGAACCTCATCTGCAACAGCCTTTACTGAACTCATAAAAATAAAAACAGAAGCTTTTGAGACTAAAAAAGAATTATATAGTTGTTTTGTTAATTCAAAATTAGCTTCATAATATTCTAACGGATTAGAAACTTTCTGTAAATCATGAGCTTTCCCTGCTAAGTGTATTACTGCATCACCTTTTAAATCAAACGTTTGATCAGCAATATATCGAGCATTTAGTCGTTTAATTTCAAAACAATCTTTAAAATAATTTTGCAGATTTTGACCTACGAAGCCTGTAGGTCCAGTAATTTCTACTTTCATTTATTTAAATTGAGACAAAGCTTCATTATTAATTCTTTTTCTCTCTAAATCGAAAAACCAGCCCCATTTGTTAAAATATGTTATAGCAGAGTTAATGTAAATTTTAAACAATCTCGGACTTTTATTTGCTCCAGATTCATACCCATGGTACACAGAAACTAATGGAAAATATATTGTTTTATAATATTGATGCATTCTTCTTGATAAATCCCAATCTTCAAAATACATGAAAAACTCATCGTCATACATTCCTACTTCTTCAATTGCTCTTAGATTTAATAAAGTAAAACAACCTGATAATATAGGAGTATTATAAATCATTTCTTTGTTAACAAATCTTAATTCATACTTATTAATAAAGTCATCATAAACTAATTTTGGGCTTTTTAACTTTCTCATTAAAACACTATATGGAGATGGTAGTAACTTAGGAAGATTTTGAACTGAACCATCTAAGTTTAAGATTTGAGGCATTAACATTCCTACTGAAGGATTTTGCTGCATATAAAAAAGCATTTTGTCAATTATATCAGTCTGGAAATGCACATCAGGATTAATAATAAAATGATAGGCAAAACCATTTTCGATAGCTTTTTTTATCGCAATATTATGTGCCTTTCCAAAACCCGGGTTCGAAGGATTGTGAATGTATTGAACATACTCGTATTTATTCAATGTAGATAATTTATTTTCTGATGAATTATCTACAATAAACAAAAAACATTCTCCTAAAAAACAATTTATTAATTTATCGATTTCCGATAAACTATTGTTATATGTAACAATACTAGCACTACATTTCATTATTTAATTTTTTTAATAGTGCAAAAATTAATTTAACCCTAAACCTTATTTTTTGCCAAATATCATATTGGCTTTTACCCGTTGCAGTATTTGAAGAATTGTTAAAGTGTTTTCTGTGTAAGATCAAAGGTTTATCAATAAATTTTACTTTAAACTTCAATTCTCCAATTAATCCAATATAAGAATCATGCATTGGCATTTCTTTTGGAAAAGGTAAACACGAATTTAACATTTTTTTGGATATTGCCATACAACAGCCCATATAACTGTTCTTAAAAATATTTTTAATTAATCCAGGTCCCGAATTATTAAAGCGGAAATAAGAAGGATTAATTATTTTCAAATCCTGATCAACTATTTCACAATCAGACAAAACCACATCAAATCCAGAATTAATTTCCTCAACCATTAATTTCACTTTACCTTCCAACCAAACATCGTCCTGATCAGATAAAAAGATATAATCACCTTGCGCATAATTTAGAGCATTCTCAAAATTATATATGGGATTTTTAAAATTATTATTCTCTAAAATCTTAATTCTATTATCACCTAAAGATTTCAACAATATGACTGTTTTATCACTTGATCCATCATCCGATACAATTATTTCGTCATTACAACTTAGCTGCATTAAAATAGAGTTCATTTGTTCTAAAATAAAATTCTCCCCATTATATGTAGCCATACATACTGAAATCATTCCTTATAAGTTTTGATTCCGCCTAAAAGGAATTTATTAAACAATAATCCCATCCAAATGAACATAGTGTTATAAAAATTCACAAACATTCCCATCACTATACAAAATATTATTATAGCAAATTTTATAACTGCTTCTATTTTATTTTGTCGATATTGCTTATAATATCGCCTTGCAATATACCCATAAAAAGAATTGAGTATTACAACACCAATCAATCCAAAATCAATGTATGGATCTGCCATAAAAGTTGCTACTTTTTTTTCAGAATCGAGTTCCGGAGGTCTATGGACAAGTCCTATTTTTTCAATGAAAAGCAGCGATAAAATTGGTCTTAAAGTATAAGTACCAAAACCATAAAATTCTGTTTTGTCCTTTGTTTCAACAACCTCATTAAGCACAGTAAACCTTTTTGAACTGTATTCTACCACCAATGCTTCAGTTGCACTTACATCCTCATTTTCTATACCTGCGACTGCCCTGAAATATTCTGCAAAAGGAATTTCTGTATTGCTATTAAACCTAAGAAATATTGCACCGCCAAGCACTAATACAAAAACTATAATCCATTTGAAAATTAATTTAAAATTTACTTTATTATAATATGAATATGTCATGAAAAAAGACATCATCATCATCAAGTAAACTTGTTTACTTAAATAATTGAGTAAAATAAAAATCGTGAGTAACAATAAATATTTAAATTCCTTCTTTGTTATCAGTTCTTGCTTCAAATAAATATAAAGCCAAGCTGGCATAAATCCCAAGAGTGTTATAAAATAATGCAAAAAGGGTATTAACTTCGAGTTTGTATCATTATAAATGTCCAACGTACTTATATTAAGTATAGGAATATACCCGAACATCGAACATTCGGATATAAACGTTAAAAATGCAACAAGAATTATTGCATAAATAAAAATTCGTTTTAATTCATTATCAAACTGCGGCAACTTTACTGGAGTAGTTGGAAAATCAATTATACTAAACAGAATATAAAAAAAAACAGAAAAGTTAATTATTAAAAATGTTTTTATAGAATATGGACTTTGCTCTATTGATAATACTATAAAACTAAAAGACAACAAAAACAAAAAAACTGTATAGATAGACAGGGGATTTATTACATTTTTAAATAACAATTTTGAAATGATAAAAACAATCGTAGCAAAACAATAATAGATCCCAAATAAAGCAACCTGTTCAGTATTAACATTTATAGAATTATATCTAATAACTAAAATAAAACCGATAAAAATAATTAGCATTATACTAAAAATATTTTTACCTAAATCTCTAGTAGTTTTTTTTTTATTTAAAGAATCCAAAAGCATAATATAATGAAAATTTTGAAAATCTTTTGTTTTTAAAATTTAACTGTTTTAAAAATCTAAAAAAAAGTCTTAACCTAAATATGAATACTCCAATAAAATTTTGCTCCGAAATAAAATTACTTTCGGCTTTTAAAATTTGCTGATATCGTTCAATTGACATATTTTCTTCAATAGAGCCATAAACAGAAAGTTCTTGGTATATTGTAGCTGAAAGCAAAAAACTTTTGTAACCATCATTGTAGAGTTTTCTGAAATACCAATGATCAAGCATATCTAAACTATAATTCTTAGAAAAACCATTAATATCAACCATATAATTCACTTTTAATAAAGTTCCAGAATTTATAGCACTTATAGGCTGTTCTATTAGTCCTGTATTAATATTTATAGGTCTAGTCAACCCACCTAATCCAATTTTACAAGGCGAAATAGCTTGATTATTACTCATCATTAAAACCTTAGGTATAATAGCCACAACTCTATAAGGGAGTGATATTTCCTCTGTTTTTTCCAAAGCCACTATATATTCTTGTGTCAAAGTTGAGTCCTGATCGAGAAGTAACAACCAAGTCTTGTTACATTTTTGTGCAAGATTCAAGGCGTAATTGTAAGCCGTACTAAGACCTAAATTAGATTCATCATGAAAATAATGAATATTTAATTTACCTAATTCAAAATTATCTTTTTCATATTGTTTAATTGGACTATTATCATAAACGAATATATTGAAATTTAAATCTAGAACTTCATTTAAAGACTTGATAGTTTTAGACTCTTCTAATTTAGTCTGGTACAAAACCAAAATAACAAATATTTTATCTAACATTTATAATGAAAATAAAGTTTTTATTTTTCTAATGGGTTTTAACAACATTGCCCCCAATCTATATTCTTTCGAAGATAATAAATTAATATATTCGAACGAATTTTTAGGATCAAAGAAATGCGACGAATAAAGAGCTTTATGATTTTCATAAACTTGTTTTCTTAATCGCGATTGTTTTTCTAAACTAACTGAAGTGGTCCTAGATGTGGATTTGATTCTATAATAAAACAAAACTTCTTCTATCTTGTGAACTATTCCTCCATTCCCTAACAAACTTAACCAAAAGTCCCAATCCTCTAAACCCTCATTCATGTTTGGGTTATATCCTCCAATCTTATCAAAATCCTTTTTTCTAAACATCGAAGTACAAACCATTAAATTTTGCCCCAATAAAACTCCTAAATTATATTTTGGCAATCTATAAACTCCCTTTTTTTTTCCAAAAAACTCAACATTACAAGTTACTAACGAAACATCATCATTGTCGTTTAATATTGCTACAGCTTTCTGCAAAAAAGTAGGTGCTATTAAATCATCTGCATCTAAAGGTAAAATATATTCTCCTTTTGCTTCAGCAATAGCGATATTTCTCGCCGTACACACCCCCGAATTTTCAATATTAATTATAGTAGTTTTATTCCAGGAATTATTCTTTAAAATTTCTAGAGTCTTTTCATCTGTTGAGCCATCATTTACTATAATTATTTCAAAAGAAGTATACGTTTGTTTTAAAACACTTTCAATTGTTTCTTTTAAGTAATGTCCTTCATTATAACAAGGAATTATAATAGATACTTTTTTACTCATAACTTTTTAAATAATAAATTATTTATTTTAAAAAAAAATTTTTTTTATTTTTAAATAAAACATTTTAAAACTTGAAAATATAATTAAAAACGAATAACGATAAATAGATATTTTACCATATTTAAACTTTATTGTATAATCTTCTTTATACGCTTTAATTGAATACGATGCTCCTCCTTCTCTAAAATTAGCTATAATTTCTTCAATAAAATAAAACTTAACCTTATTGCCATAAATTTTTAGCATAAATTCATAGTCCGCAGCATATCTATATTTAAGATTATATTTTCCAAATGAATCATATACTTTTTTATTCACAAAACAAGATGGGTGTTGAATCATTTTTTCTTCTAATGTAATTGAATTAAAACCAATTATGGCACTTACAATATTATTATTATTTATATACCTAATCATACCATGAAACACATCAATATCCGGTTCTTTTAAGTAATTATTTACAATTTTTTCTATTGCATTACTTTCATACCAATCATCAGCATTTATAATCCCAATTAACACTCCAGAAGACTTGTCAATACCTTTATTCATAGCGTCATAAATCCCTCCATCGGGTTTGCTTATCCAATAACTTATTTGCGACTCATATTTCCTAATCAAATCTACGGTTCCGTCTGTAGATCCTCCATCGATAATTATGTATTCTATATTTTTATATGACTGATTGATAACTGATATAATAGTATCCTCTAATGTATTGACACCATTAAAAACTACCGTGATTATACTAATTAAAGGTTTTTCGAGGTTATCCATTCTTTATATTTAAAAAGATCTCTTCTATTCTAACATCCCAGGTATGTAATTTTTGGATCTCTAGATAATTTCTTTCGATAAGAGGGATATAAAGTTCATAATTTGAAAGAATATCTAAAATTTGGGGCGCTCCATTTTCTATATCCAACTCTATGATTGGCTGATAATCAAACAACAACGACATTTCATCTGGAAGAATACCAACAATTAAGCATTTAGATGCCATAGATTGAAGATACCTCAATGTCATAGACGAAATCCCTTCAGCTCTATCAGGATGCGTAATATTAGAAGGAACACAAATAGAGATTTTACTTTTTGCTAAGCCATTAATAAAATCCAATCTCGATTTAAAAACTACTTGACCTTTATTCTTTTCATATAAATGTAAATAATTATTAGCGCTTAAAGCCGGAGCAATTTCATTGTGATAAAGATCATATTTTCTTCCAAATTCAAGAACATCAATTTCTTTTAAATCATAAGGAACGAAATGATAATCATCAATATTAATACCTTCAGCTACCCATATTCCCTTAATCCCTGAATTTAATTGATTAAAGAGTTGTGTAACCTGATATGAAGAAAAGAAAATAATCCTAATATTCAATTCTTTTGCCCTTTTTACAATTTCTTTATGAAACCTTGGCCATGCATCATACATGTAAACATAATTTTCATTGGAAAAAAAAACAAATGGTATCAAACTTCTAAAAGAGGCTCCCATAAGTACCGAAAAATTGGCGCTATTTCTCTTTATATTTATGCGGGTAATAAATTTTAAAAAAAACATTAACCTTAAAACAATACTTTTTAGTCTATAATTATTCGATCGTATAACGTTAATTTTGAAATCTTTTTTTTTTATAATAGACGATTCAATTTCATCAAAGCAATCTAAATAAGTACCGGTATTTATTTCTCTAATTAAGTTAATTTGAAAACTCATTTTTTATTTTTTATAGTTACTAAATACAATGAAATATTAGAATTCGTTATGTACCATACCCAAAATAAACTAAGCAAGAAACCTATTAAACCATCTTTATATCCTTTTGTTATAAAAAAACATCTGATAAACTGATAAAAAAAATTATAAACTATCCCAACTGCGGAAATCCGATCACCTTTAATATACCTGTCATTACCTTCATCTTTTAAGTATTTTTGATGCTTCGCTATGAAATTTCTCATATCGTCCATCCAAAAATGATTTAATAAATTAAATCCTGTATTTATTAAATGATGACTTGTATATCCTTTTCGAAGCCTTCTTCCATAATGTGTAATAGGTAGAATTTCATATTTATTTTTATTAACTATTATTCCCTTTGATTTATTATATCCCCAAACAGTACCTTTCAGCTTTTTCTTACCAAAGTAAAATTGCCAAGGGACATATATATCTCCAACTTTTTCATCTTGCGAAATTAAAGGTAACTCATTAATAATCATTTCTCTCAGATTTTCAGTAATAACTTCATCTGGATCTAACAATATAACCCATTCATTATTGACTAATTCAATAAGGTCTTTTTGTGTATACTCACAAGATGGCCCATATTCTTTGTAATTAAAAATTCTGCAATTAAAATCTGATGCGACTTGAATAGAATGATCACTTGAGTCTAAATCTGCATATAAAATTTCATCACAAAAAGATAAAGACCTTAAACACTCTTTTAGTTTATTACCTTCATTTTTTCCGACAACTATAGCTGATATTTTCATAATATATTTTGAACTTTAAAAATTTACTTTTAGCACTTCTTTTTTTATTTGTTTATACAATTATTTGAATTTTATAAAAAGCATCACATATTTAATTCTTAAAAATATCCTTTGCAAAATTCTCTATCCTCAATATAATCGAGTCTTTAAAAACAAATCTCATAAAAATATAATAGCTTAGTGAACAAAATATCACTGAAATAAAAAATTTCAAAATAATATCTATTTTTATAACATCAACTAAAAAAACAATTGGGATAAACAATAACGAACATAAAAAAGGATTAAAAAAAAATTTAAATTTAATTCCAATTTTGAAGAGTTTTTTAGAAAAATAAAGGCTAAGTAAAAAAACCGAAAATTCAGTGATTGTAGTTGTGATAGTTGCACCCAAATGAGCAACTTTCGGAATCAAAATAAAGTTTAATACAATACTTATAAATGCAGATATAGACAAAATAAATATCATAATCTTCTCTTTATTACCTGGTGTAAATAATTGAAAAAAGAATATACCATTCAATGATATTAAAACAATAATTGGAGACAAATATTTTACTAGCTCTATTGAAGGATAAAATTGATTTCCTGAAACCAGTAAAACAGTCCATTTTGCAGTTAATGCAATCCCAAAACATAAAGGTACTCCAAACGTAAGTACAAAATTTGTTGAAGTATCAATATAATATTTTATTGATTTTAAATCATTATTGGAAAATGATTCAGATAGCCTCGGAATCAAGACAATTCCAAAAGAACCAATCAATGAAACTGGAATTTTTGTAATTTTAACAGCCGATGTGTAGAAACCAACAGATTCAGGTGTACTTAAAATTCCTAAAATAACATTGTCTAATAGAACATATATACTTCCAATAACTGAACAAGACATCAACAGAAGCAAAGGCTTTATATGTTTATATAAATTTAAATCTGAATAAACTATCTTCAAATCGGATTTAAAAATAAAATAAAAGTTAACTACTGCATTTAATACATTTAAAATCAAAAAAAGTGAATAATATTTAACTAAATCTGTCTTCTCTTTTACTATAACAAAAAGTAACAAAATAAACAAAAATCTAATTAAAATTGTTCTTTTCGTTATAAATTCAAATTTTTCTTGAGATTGGTAATACCATTCAATAATAAAAACATTGCTTAAAAGAATTCCAATTCCAATTAAAAATAAATTAAAATTTACCTCTTTTGCATTTAAAAAATAAATACTACATAAATATATAAGTAAAAATAATAATGTTGTTAATAGATGTAATAAAATTAATTCGGTAAAAAGTTTACTTGATTTACTTTTTTCACTTCGGATTTTCGATAATTCACGAACCCCATACAATGGAATTCCTAAGGTAGAAAAAAGAACAAAATATTGTGTAAAACTATCAACAAAACCAACCTGCCCAATTCCATTGGGTCCTAAAACTCTTGAAACGTATGGAAATGTGATTAATGGAAAAAGAATCTGGGATAATGATAGTAATGTATTAAATAATATGTTTTTTTTTAGTTGAGACATTTTTTAATAAATTGATTTATTAAAACTTTTATTTTCCTTTGTCGCTTCCAATTGTTTTTTATTAAATTGTTTGAAATATTCATAAGTAATTTTCAATCCTTTTGCTCTACAAATTTTAGGCTCCCAATTTAAAATTTTTCGAGCCTTGGTAATATCAGGCTGTCTTTGCTTTGGATCGTCTTGTGGAAGAGGATAATAAACAATTTTTTGAGCTGTTTCAGTTAATTTTATAATTTCTTGTGCAAAATCATTCATTGTAATCTCATCAGGATTGCCAATATTTAAGGGAAATACATAATCTGACATTAAAAGCTTATATATACCTTCAACTAAATCATCGACATAGCAAAAAGATCTAGTTTGAGAACCATCTCCGAAAATTGTTAAATTTTCTCCACGTAAAGCTTGACCTATAAAGGCGGGTAATACTCTACCATCATTCAGTCTCATTCTGGGCCCATAAGTATTAAATATTCTAACAATTCTAGTTTCAACACCATGAAAAGTATGGTACGCCATAGTAATAGCTTCTTGAAAACGTTTTGCTTCATCATATACACTTCTTGGACCGACTGGATTCACATTGCCCCAATACTCTTCTGGTTGAGGATGCACTGTCGGATCACCATATACTTCAGAAGTAGATGCTATCAAAAAACGGGCTTTTTTTTCTTTGGCTAAACCTAATAAATTGTGCGTTCCCAAAGAACCTACTTTTAAGGTTTGAATAGGGATTTTCAAATAATCGATAGGACTTGCTGGAGAAGCAAAATGCAAAATATAATCTAATTTTCCAGCAACATGAATATAATTAGAAACGTCATGATTATAAAACTCAAACTGCTCTAAAGGAAAAAGATGTTCGATGTTTTTTAAATCACCAGTTATCAGATTATCCATTCCGACAACATCAAAGCCCTTTTTTATAAAATGATCACATAAATGAGATCCCAAAAATCCCGCTGCTCCAGTAATTAAAACTCTTTTACTCATTATTTTTTTATTTACACTCTTCTATGTTAATTTGATAAATATTTCTTTAACCATCCCATGATAAATGAAATCAATCTTTTCTAATTCTGCCCTGCTTTAAAACATTTTTCGTCAATCACAAAAGCCGGTTTTAGCATATTATCGAATATCCTCACCTATCCTATATGCAAATTCAACCCTCCCAATAAGTTAGTGCTGGGGTAACTCTCAATAATCAAGTCTGCTAATATTTTTTTTATAGCGATTTTAGGATAATAAATAGCGATTTTGGCCATTGTGATAATCAAATTATCGGATAACTATAAGCCGCCCATTCTCTGGTACCTATTTTATCTATATTGAATGATTAACAGATATTTATTCCACTATTTCGCAACAAATTATTATTATAACCGTTAAAAACTTCGCTTTTTTCAACGGGAGCTTTACGAAATTGTCTATATTGATTACTCTGGCAACTTCATTGACATCAATTCCTCTTTTTACATAACTTTGATAAGATATTAATAAACGAAATTCTTTTTACAACTGTGACTTTAATCTAAAACTTAAAAAATTTAGATATATTAATAATTTGCTAATACAATTTTAAATCACTCTCAACCATTTCCTTAACCAGAGCCGCCAGATTATATTTAGGTTCCCAACCTAGCTTTTTCGATTTAGTAGGATCACCTATAAGTAAATCAACTTCTGTTGGACGGTAATATTCTGGATCGACACGAACCACCACCTTACCAATTTCTAATTGATATAAGGGATTGCTACAAGTTAACACTTTAGCAACTTCGTTTTCATTGTCGCCCTCAAATGTTAATTTAACACCTATTTCAGCAAAAGCCATAATAACAAAATCTCGAATATAGGTAGTCACCCCTGTAGCTATTACATAATCTTCGGGTACATCTTGCTGTAAAATACGCCACATCGCTTCAACATAATCTTTGGCATGTCCCCAATCTCTTTGTGAATTCAGATTACCTAAATACAAACATTCTTGCTTTCCTTTAGCTATGGCAGCAGTGGCCATTGTAATTTTACGGGTCACAAAAGTTTCACCGCGCCGTGGTGATTCATGGTTAAAAAGAATTCCATTGCAAGCATACATATTATACGCTTCACGGTAATTTTTAGTTATCCAATACCCATAAATTTTTGCCGCACCATAAGGCGATCGTGGGTAGAATGGAGAGTTTTCATCATACAACCCTTTTTCATTTTTATTTTCTACCAATCCTCCATAAAGCTCAGATGTAGAAGCTTGATATATTCTAGTTTTTTTTCCCAAACCTAATATTCTAACGGCTTCTAAAATTCGTAGAGTACCAATTCCATCCACATTAGCAACATACTCAGGAGAATCAAATGAAACTTTTACATGAGACATGGCTCCCAAATTATAAATTTCATCGGGTTGTACTTCTTGTATAATTCTTATAATATTAGTAGAATCTGTCAAATCACCATAATGCAATTTAAAATTAACATGATTCTCATGTTGGTCTTGATAAATGTGATCGATACGTTGTGTATTAAAAGAAGAGGCGCGTCGTTTAACACCATGCACCTGATATCCTTTTTCTAATAATAATTCTGCTAAATAAGATCCATCTTGACCTGTGATTCCTGTTATTAATGCAGTTTTTCTATTGCTCATAATAATTTAACTTGTGACTGTAACTAATCGCTAAGGACTAAGAACTAAGGACTATCCTCAATTCACTAATCAATTCTTTATATTTTTACTTCTTTAAATTTACCTTCATTTTCTAAAAACCATTCGTATGTTTTTTGAATTCCTTCATGAAGTGCTATCTGATGCTTCCAGCCCAATTCGTGCATTTTTGAAACATCCATTAATTTTCTTGGTGTCCCATCAGGTTTTGAAGAATCCCATATAATTTCGCCTGTATGTCCAGTAATTTTCTGAATTGCTTCAGCAAGCTGCTTGATAGTTAAATCCTCACCTGTTCCAACATTATACAGATAATCAGGTAATTTATTCTCTAAAGCAAAAACTACAGCTTCTGCCATGTCATCGACAAATAAGAATTCGCGCATTGGAGTTCCGCTTCCCCAAAGAGTTACCGGAGCATTATTGTTTTCCTTTGCTTCATGAAATTTTCGAATCATGGCAGGTAAAACGTGTGATGTATTTAGATCAAAATTATCGTAAGTCCCGTATAAATTAGTTGGCATCAAGGAAACATAATCTTTCCCGAATTGTTTTCTAATAGCTTGACAAGTCTTAACGCCAGTGATTTTTGCAATGGCATACCATTCATTAGTTGGTTCTAATGTGTCCGAAAGTAAATATTCTTCTTTTAGTGGCTGCGGTGCCAATTTTGGATAAATACAGGAGCTTCCTAAAAAAATAAACTTTTCAACTCCAGACTTTAGTGCCGAATCGATCAGATTGTTTTGAATTTGCATGTTTTCCATAATAAACTGATATGGATAATCATTGTTTGCCAAAATTCCTCCCA
>Ga0308157_10005976_pt1 | contig 14861 bp, 17 predicted proteins | sample PhyBR1_FD_201035 | JGI IMG/M metagenome (GOLD analysis project Ga0308157, IMG submission 201035) | Phyllosphere microbial communities from UC Gill Tract Community Farm, Albany, California, United States - DLSLB.R1 | ecosystem: Host-associated > Plants > Phyllosphere > Unclassified | place: USA...
CCGGATTATGGGTTCTGTCCATTCCTTCATTTCTGAAGTTTTTGGAAAACTCATAAACGCCATCAAAACCACCAACGATCAGTCTTTTCAAATATAATTCGTTGGCGATTCTTAAATATAAAGGAATATCTAAAGCGTTGTGATGCGTGATGAAAGGCTTCGCTGCAGCGCCGCCCGGAATTGCCTGTAAGATCGGCGTTTCAACTTCAAAATAACCCGCGTCATTAAAAAAGGTACGCATCGCATTGAAGAGTTTTGTTCTTTTGATGAAAACTTCTTTCACCTGCGGATTTACAATTAAATCTACGTAACGCTGTCTGTATCGCAGTTCCGGATCGTTGAACGCATCGTGAATCACGCCGTTTTCATCCGTTCTTGGTTGCGGCAAGGGGCGCAAAGATTTGGTTAAAATCTTAAAATTGGTCACTTTTACCGTCATTTCACCAACCTGTGTAGTGAAAAGTTCACCTTCGATGCCGATGATATCACCGATATCTAAAAGGTGTTTATATACCTCATTGTAAAGCGTTTTGTCTTCGCCGGGGCAAATTTCATCGCGGTTAAAATACACCTGAATTTTCCCCTCAGAATCCTGAAGTTCCGCGAAACTGGCTTTTCCCTGAATACGACGGCTCATCAAACGACCCGCAATGGCGACTTTTTTACCTTCTACAAAATCCTGCTTGATGGTTTTGGTCGTTTCTGAAATTTGATATTCTTCGGCCGGAAAAGCGTTAATGCCTAATTTTTCCAGGCTTTTTAACTTTTCTCTGCGGATGATTTCCTGCTCTGATAACTGCATATTGCTGACAAATTTTAAGATGGCAAATTTACAGAATTTTCTGCAACTGAAATAACGAAAAAAATGCTAAAATAACAGCTAAAATTTGCTTAAAAGTTTCAGTTCCTTTTTCAATTTATTTGCTGCTTAAAGCCGCTTTTTTTTATCTTTAATTAAAATAATTCCAAATTACATGCGACGCATCTTTTTTGCTGTTTTGCGTCGTAACTTTGCCAGGTGAAAAAGCTGCTTGTTTATTTCTTTCTCTGCCTTTACCTCCTGTCTTTCACGGAGGCGCGTCAGTTTTTGAAATTGCCGAATCTTGTGGAGCATTACATTTCGCACGAAATTCGGGGCGAAAAGACCACTTTTTTGTCTTTTGTAAAAATGCACTACCTCGAAGATCATGGCGTAGATTCCGATTACAGCCAGGATATGAGCCTGCCTTTTAAAACCCATGAACTCAACAATTGCTCTTTCAGTTTATTGGTAATCCCGGAAATCTTCAGCATTAAAATTAAAGCGCCCGAAAATACCGAGCAAAAAGCACAAATTTTTTCATATTCCTTCAGTCATACATCCGACGCGTTCGCGTCTATTTTCCGTCCACCGATTTTAGCTTAAATAATAAATCCACAAAAGAAAAACTTCAATAAAACCCTTATTGAAAGCTTTTCGCGAAACTTATTATTCAATTTAAAATCAAAAAAATGAACAATATTCATTTGCATTTGGTGGTTAACCATTTGCCAATTATATTTCCTTTTGTAGGAATCGTGCTGCTACTTATCGGTTTTGCTGCAAAATCCGAAGTTTCAAAAAGAAACGCTTATATCATCTTTATTTTAGGCGCGCTTGCGTCGATCGCTGCCATGGCTACGGGTGAAGGCGCCGAAGAGGGCGTAGAACATCTTCCCGGCGTAGCTGAAAGTTTAATTAAAACGCATGAGGAAGCCGCAGAACTTTTTGCCGGTTTTTCATATTTCGTCGGAGGTTTAAGTGTGCTTGCACTTTTTGCCAGTTTGAAAGATTATACATTTTCGAAAATAATGCCTGTTCTGGTCGGAATTTTTTCTTTGGCGAGTTTGTTTTTCGCTCAAAAAGCGGGGACAACCGGTGGTGAAATCCGTCATACCGAAATCCGCAGCAGCGCTCCTATTCAAAATTCTGAAAATCAGCAAGGTGATGCTATTGAAGATGATGATGATTAATCGTGTAAACGAAATTTTTTCAATTTTTTCTTTTCAATTAAAAAATCATCTCTATATTTGTCCCAATGAAAATGAACAACAATACAAACTGGTGGTGGCCTCAAAACTTTCAAAGTCTTGAGCACTGTTCTTTTGTGTAAAAAAATATATTTTATCAAAATAATAAGAAGACTTTGACATTGCGTTAAAGTCTTTTTTTATATCCAAAATCCAAAAAATCTGCATGAATTTCAGCCAAAAAATACAATTGAAAACTTCCGTAAAATCGACGCTGAGCGACCTTTTTACGCCAATCGGAATTTACCTTCGACTTCGTGATCAGTTCCGTGATACCATTCTTCTGGAAAGTGCCGGAAACCAAAATACCGACAATAATTTCTCCTACATCGCAGTAAATGCAATCGCCGGAATTGAAATTAGGAATTACGAGGAAGCAGAAATAAAATTTCCGCTAGGAAGTGCAGAAAAAATCAATATTAAAACCGAAAAATTAACCGATTTACTTCGGAATTTTTCAAACGTTTTCGAGTGTGAACAGCCCAATCATGAAATCGGGAAATCAGCGCAGGGATTTTATGGCTATACTTCTTACGATGCCATTCCGTTTTTTGAAAATATTAAATTCAAGGAACTTTCAGAAGAAAACAAGATCCCGCTTTTGCGTTACCGTTTGTACCAATACGTGATTGCGATTAATCACCATAATGATGAAATGTTTTTAATCGAAAATAAAATTGCAGATTTAAAATCCGAAGTGGCAACCATCGAAAATTTGATTAATCAAAAGAATGCGCCGATTTTTCCTTTTGAAAAAGTGGGAGAGGAGGAATCAAATTTAACTGACGAGGAATATAAATTAGCCGTTGAAACAGCAAAAAAGCACTGTTTTCGAGGCGATGTTTTTCAATTGGTATTAAGCCGAAGATTTCAACAGAAATTTATTGGGGACGAATTCAATGTTTACCGTGCTTTGCGAAACATCAATCCTTCACCTTATCTGTTTTTTTTTGATTACGGTGATTACAAATTAATGGGTTCCAGCCCGGAAAGTCAGCTCATTATTAAAGATAAAAAAGCAATCATTCACCCGATTGCGGGAACTTTTAAGCGTACAGGAAATGTGGAGGACGACCTAAAAGCCTCGGAGGAACTGCGAAAAGATGCAAAAGAAAACGCCGAACATACCATGCTTGTTGACTTGGCGCGAAATGATTTAAGCATTCTCGGGAAAAATACTACGGTTTCAAAACTCAAGGAAATTCAGTTTTTTTCTCACGTCATTCATATGGTTTCAGAAGTTACTGCCGATGTTTCACAAGATCAGAATCCCTATGAAATGATTGCAACCACCTTTCCTCAGGGAACTTTAAGCGGCGCGCCAAAGTACCGTGCAATGCAACTTATCGACAGTTATGAAAAAACCTCGCGCAGTTATTACGGCGGTTCCATCGGTTTTGTTGGTTTCGACGGAAGCTGCAATCAGGCGATTATGATCCGCACTTTTTTAAGTAAAAATAACACGCTTTTTTATCAGGCCGGCGCTGGTGTAGTCGCAAAATCATCCGCTGAAAACGAACTTCAGGAAGTCAATAATAAATTGGGCGCGCTGAAAAAAGCGATTGTGAAAGCGGAAAGAATTGTAAATTCTTAATGGTTAATGATTAATTGTTAGAAATGGGGAACAATATTATAAAACAAAAGAGCTTTGATTTTGCAGTGAAAATTGTGAAACTGTCGCAGTACTTAGTAGCGGAAAAGAAAGAATTTGTTTTAAGCAAACAGATTTTACGGAGCGGTACCAGCGTGGGAGCGATGATTCGAGAAGGGGAGCACGCTCAAAGTAAGGCGGACTTCATTCATAAACTATCCATCGCACAAAAAGAAATAAACGAGACCTTGTATTGGCTCGAGCTTTTGAAGGCCACCGACTATATTTCGCTTGAGGAATTTACAACTTTGAACGAAGATGGAATTGAAATTTTAAAATTGCTCACTAGCATTATTAAAACAGCCAAATCCAAACTTAACCATTAATTAATAATTAACCATTATGATATTAGTTTTCGATAATTACGACAGTTTCACCTACAACCTCGTTCAGATGATTGAACAGATAACTGATGCAGAGGTAGTTGTCTTCCGAAATGACCAGATTTCTTTGGAAGACATTGAAAAATATGATAAGATCGTTCTTTCGCCCGGCCCAGGAATTCCGGAAGAAGCTGGAATTTTATTGGACGTCATTAAAAAATATGCGCCCACTAAATCAATGCTGGGCGTTTGCCTTGGTCAGCAGGCGATTGCTGAAGCTTTTGGCGGAAGCTTGATCAACCTTTCCGAAATTTATCACGGCGTTGCGACTGAAGCTACGAAAATTACAAATCACAAAATTTTGCACAATTTGCCCGATATTTTAGAGGTTGGCAGATATCACTCCTGGGCGGTAAATCCGGAAGATTTTCCCGCCGAACTCGAAATCACCAGCGTTGACAAAAGCGGAATGATTATGAGCTTACAACACAAAACCTACGATGTCCACGCAGTTCAGTATCATCCGGAAAGTATTTTAACGCCTCACGGAAAACAAATCTTGGAAAACTTTATTAATGGTTAATTTTTAATTATTAATGGTCAATTATTAATTATTAATCGGAAAAACTACCATTAAAATTTATCTTCTGACAACTGACAACTGACAACTGACAACTCTTAACTTATGAAACAAATCCTACAATATCTCTTCAACCACAATACCCTTTCAAAAGCGGAAGCCAAGGCAATTCTCATTGAAATTGCACAAAATAAATTCAATGAAAATGAGGTCACCGCATTTGTCACCGTTTTCCTCATGCGCAGCATCACGCTCGACGAAATGGCGGGTTTTCAGGAAGCGCTGCTACGCCTTTCCGTGCCTGTCGATTTGGGAACGCAAGATCTAGTCGATATTGTCGGAACCGGCGGCGATGGGAAAGATACTTTCAATATTTCAACCTTGGCAAGTTTTGTAGTTGCCGGAACAGGCCAAAAAGTCGCGAAACACGGAAATTACGGAGTTTCTACCATTTCCGGCTCTTCGAATGTGCTGGAGGAATTAGGTTACGAATTCAAAACAAGTTTCGAGGAATTGCAAAACGACTTGGAAAAAGGAAATATTTGCTTCCTTCATGCGCCACTTTTTCATCCGGCACTGAGTTCTGTCGCGCCGTTGAGAAGAGGTTTAGGCTTGCGTACTTTCTTCAATATTTTAGGTCCGCTGGTGAATCCGGCAAAGCCGAAATATTCCATGATCGGCGTTTACAGCTTAGAAATTGCGCGTATTTACCAGTATCTGCTTCAGAAAAAAAATGAAAACTTCCTTATTGTGCACGCGCTCGACGGATATGATGAAATTTCTCTGACTTCAGATACCAAAATTTTCGATAAATCCGGCGAATATATTTTTTCCCCCGAGGAGTTGGGTTTCAAAAATATTGAGCCAGAAACTATTTTTGGTGGAAATTCCAAACAGGAAGCGGCTGCTATTTTCCGAAATATTTTGGAAGGAAAGGGAACTTACGAACAAAATTCGGTGGTGCTTGCCAACGCAGCTATGGCGCTGAAAAATACCGGAAAATACGGCAATTATGAAGATTGTCTGGCTTTAGCGACTGAGAGTTTAAAAAGTGGAAATGCTTTAAAATCCTTGACCAGCATTATCAAATAATTTTTTTATGGCGACAAATTCCGTCTTCCACTCCCTCCCGATTTTACATCGGGATCCGTTCAAGCCGGGTCGCAAATTGTCAATAAATTAAAGTAAGATTTAAAAATGAATATTTTAGAACAGATTGTAAAACGCAAAAAAACCGAGGTTTTGCAGACAAAAAATAAAGTTTCAATTCAAGAGCTTAAAAACTCCGAATTTTTTGGTCGCGAAACCTATTCGTTGAAAAAATCACTCAAAGAGCAATCCGGAATTATTGCCGAATTTAAAAGAAAATCCCCAAGCAAAGGAATTATCAATGATCAGGCTGATGTTTTAAATGTTGCAAAATCATACCAAAAATTTGGAGCCAGTGGAATTTCAATTCTCACCGATCAGGATTTTTTCGGGGGTACTTTGGCTGATTTTACGAAAGTTCGAAAAGAGATTTCAATCCCGCTTTTGCGAAAAGATTTTATGATTGACGAATACCAGTTTTACGAAGCAAAATCCCACGGTGCCGATTTCGTTTTGCTCATCGCGGCGTGTCTTTCACCAACTCAGGTATACGAATTTACTGCGCTTGCGCACGAACTTGGTCTGGAGGTTTTGCTGGAAATACATACCGAAGAAGAATTGCAACATTTTAATGGAAATATTGATTTGGTAGGAATCAACAACAGAAATCTTAAAGATTTTAAAGTCGATTTACAACATTCGGTAAACTTAAAAAATCTGCTGCCACACGGAACTTTAGCAATTGCCGAAAGCGGAATTTACAATGTAGAAGATTTTAAGTTTCTCAAAGAAAAAGGTTTCGACGGCTTTTTGATGGGCGAATATTTTATGAAAAACGAAGATCCGGGAAAAGCTTTTCAAGAATTTGTTCAAAACATTTAATGATGAATCTAAAAGTTTGCGGCTTAACAAATACAGATCAAATTCGTGAATTAGTTTCAATGAATGTTGACTTTTTGGGCTTTATTTTCTACGAAAAATCACTACGGTATGTTTTAAATCATTTGACACCAGCGGAAATAAATTCAATAAACCATTCCGGAAAAGTTGGAGTTTTCGTAAATGAAAAAGTGGAAGAAATCGCAGAAATTGCCGAAAGAAGCGGCTTAAATTTCATTCAGCTTCACGGCGACGAAAACGAAAATTTCATCAATAATCTTCGGAATATTTTGAAACCTGAAATTAAAATTATCAAGGTTTTGAGAATTGGTAGTCAGCCTAATAACTTACAAGTAACCATTAACCATGCACAATCCGCAGATTATTTCCTTTTCGACACCGATTCCACCGCGTTTGGTGGTACCGGAAAAACTTTTCATTGGCGGATCTTAAACGATTTAGAAATCACAAAACCTTACTTTCTAAGCGGTGGAATTTCGTTGGAAAACGCGCAGGAAATCTCAGAAATAAAAAATCAACCTTTTGCCCTCGACATCAATTCAAAATTTGAGATTGAACCGGGCACAAAGGATCTTGAAAAAATAAAACACCTTTATGAAAAATTATAAAAACCCTGACGAAAACGGCTATTACGGCGAATTCGGTGGAGCATTTGTTCCGGAAATGCTTTATCCAAATGTTGAGGAACTTAAGCAGAAATACATTGAAATCATCGAGTCTGAGGAATTTCAAACTGAGTTTCAGGACTTGCTGAAAAACTACGTAGGTCGCGCCACGCCGCTTTATTTTGCAAAAAATCTCAGCGAAAAGTACCAAACGCAGGTTTATTTGAAGAGGGAGGATTTAAACCACACCGGCGCGCATAAAATCAACAATGCTCTGGGTCAGGTTCTACTCGCGAAAAAACTCGGAAAAAAGCGCATTATTGCGGAAACCGGCGCCGGTCAACATGGCGTTGCGACCGCCACTGCCTGCGCGCTCATGAATTTGGAATGCATCGTTTACATGGGCGAAGTGGATATTGCGCGCCAGGCGCCAAATGTAGGCCGCATGAAAATGCTCGGAGCAACGGTAATTCCCGCGACTTCGGGTTCCAAAACGCTGAAAGACGCCGTGAATGAAGCTTTGCGTGACTGGATCAACAACGCGACCACGACGCATTATATCATCGGCAGCGTTGTGGGGCCGCACCCGTTTCCGGATTTGGTGGCCCGTTTTCAAAGTGTGATTTCGGAGGAAATAAAATGGCAGCTGAAAGAAAAAATCGGGCGCCAAAACCCGGATTATGTGATCGCGTGCGTGGGCGGCGGCAGCAATGCTGCAGGTACTTTTTATCATTTTGTGAACGAAGAAAATGTAAAACTAATTGCAGCCGAAGCTGGCGGTTTTGGTTTGGATTCCGGGAAATCTGCCGCTACAACATTTTTGGGAACTTTAGGAATTTTGCACGGCAGCAAAAGCATCGTCATGCAAACCGAAGACGGCCAGGTTATCGAGCCACACTCAATTTCCGCGGGTTTGGATTATCCGGGAATCGGGCCGTTTCACGCAAATTTATTTGCCGCTAAAAGGGCAGAATTTTTCAGTATTACTGATGACGAAGCGCTGAAATCGGCGTTTGAACTGACCAAAACCGAAGGCATTATTCCGGCGCTGGAATCGGCGCACGCGCTGGCGGTTTTGGGCCAAAAAAAGTTTGCGAAAGAAGATGTAGTCGTGATTTGCCTTTCGGGACGCGGTGACAAAGACATGGAAACTTATCTACAAAATCTTTGAAATGATTTGGGCGCCATTTCTGGCTTTCGCTACTCGCTTCCGCCGCGGCGGAGAGCTCAAACAGGCCGCTCCATCCGGGGCGCGGGAGGGGATTTTAAATAAAAAATTGTAATTAAATGAAAGAACAAAATAAAAAACTCAATATCTATTTTACTGCGGGAATTCCGAAGTTGGAGGACACCACGGAAATTATGAAACTTATCCAGCATTCCGGCGCGGAAATTATGGAAATCGGAATGCCTTATTCTGATCCCGTAGCAGACGGACCTGTGATCCAAAAAGCACATGAGATCGCATTGAAAAACGGCATGACGATCGCCAAACTTTTCAGCCAGCTGAAATCGGTGAAAGAGGAAATTAAAATTCCCATTGTTTTGATGGGCTATATCAATCCGGTTTTAAGTTTTGGTTTTGAGGAATTCTGCAAAGAATGTAAGGATTCCGGTGTTTCGGGTTTGATTATTCCGGATTTGCCGCCTATAGAATTTGAGAAAAATTACGGCAAAATACTCGGAAAATTTGGTTTGAATTTTATTTTTCTGGTAACGCCGGAAACTCCGGATGAAAGAATAAAATATCTGGATTCTTTAAGCTCCGGATTTCTTTACGCGGTTTCAAGTTCCTCCACGACGGGAAATAATGCGAAAGAAATCAACAACGAAGAATATTTGGAAAGATTAGCGGGTCTGAATCTGAAAAATCCGGTGATGGTCGGTTTCGGAATTAAAAACAAAAACGATTTTGAAAAGGTCACCGAAAAAGCTGCCGGAGGAATTATCGGAACTGCTTTCGTAAACATTTTGCTGAACAGGGAAAATTGGGCGGAAGAAGGTGAAAGCTTTATTCGCAGCATAATAAATTAATTTTATAAATTTGCGACGGAAAAAATCCGGATGACTCTTCGGTTTTTTTCAAAAAAATGGCTTTTTAGCGGCGAATTTTTCGCAATAGGGATCGCAGTGGAAATCCTTTTTTTCGCGGCGGCGAAGCCGCCGCGAAAAAAAGATTGAAACGGAGAGCCCGACCCGAGCAGCTGGAAAAGCCGAGGCGAGGGGATTGCCCAAATAAATATTACCAAATGACACGCACCCAAAACAGAAGTTTGCATTTTCAGGAATTAGGTTTGATGGATTATTTGCCGGCTTTTGACCTGCAGGAAAAATTGATGCAAGAAATCATCGACCTGAAGCTGGAAAACCGCCAGAAACCCGAAGATGAGCAGGTGGAAACGCCGAATTATCTGCTGTTTGTAGAGCATCCGCACGTATACACCATCGGGAAATCGGGCGATGACCATAATATGCTGGCGAACGCGAAAAAACTGGAGGAAATCAACGCGACTTTTGTGAAAACGAACCGTGGCGGTGATATTACGTATCACGGTTTCGGGCAGCTGGTGGGTTATCCGATCCTGGATTTGGATAATTTTAAATCCGATATTTTCCTTTATATGCGGAATTTGGAGGAGGTGATTATCCGCACCATTGCAGAATACGGCTTAAACGGCGAGCGCAGTGAAGGCGAAACCGGCGTTTGGCTGGACGTGGGCAAACCGTACGCGCGGAAAATTTGCGCCATGGGCGTGAAAACCTCAAAGTGGGTGACGATGCACGGTTTTGGGCTGAATGTAAACACCGATTTGCGGTATTTCGAGTATATTATCCCGTGCGGAATTCGGGATAAATCGGTGACTTCACTGCAGCGCGAACTGGAAAGAAAATTTTCAGAGGCTGAAATGGAAGAGCTGAAAGCGAAAATCAAAAAGCATTTTTTGGCGGTTTTTGAGGCCAGTTTTGTCTGATTTCTGATTTGAAATCAGCGCGCCAAAACGGAAAAAAATGTCCTTTTAGCGGCTAAAAAGTTTTGTAACCTTTGTAGACTTCCGCAGATTTCTGCAACATCGATGTTGACTGCATGCGGAAATTCATCAAATGATCTGTACCGTTGTGCTGGTGGTGGTGTTCTTCGCTTTCCCAAAGTTCAACGATGAAAAATACGCCTTTGTTTTCGCGATCTTCCACCAAATCATATTGTAGGCAACCTTCTTCTTTTCGTGTTTCAATGACGAGTTTTTTCAGCAGTTCCAAAGCGTCCATGATATCATTTTCTTTGAATTGAAATAAAGCGACGATATATAAGTTTTTCATGATTTAAAATAAGACACCAAAGATAGAAACTGGAAGTTTAAATTTTAGAAAAAAAGCAAAAAATTGCCTTTTTAATTCAATTTTTCTTAATGGCAAAAATTTTTATCTTTGTAAAAACCGAAAATAAAATGGCAGAATATAAATTACTATTGCCCTCAATGGGAGAGGGCGTGATGGAAGCGACGATTATCAGTTGGATGTTTAATGAAGGCGACAGCGTAAAAGAAGATGATTCCGTGGTAGAAATCGCAACCGACAAAGTTGACAGCGACGTACCGACGCCAGTTTCGGGCAAAATTGTAAAAATTCTGAAACAGAAAGATGAAGTGGCAAAAGTGGGCGAAGCCATTGCGATTCTGGAAGTTTCCGGTGCTGGTGATGCCGTTGCAGAGCAGCCACAGGAACCAAAAACTGCGGAAGAAGTGAAAACGCAAATTCCAAACGTAGATTCCGACGTAGTAAAAGGTTTGGAAGAAGCCATGGAAAGTGCGAAAGCATCCACCAGTTTTGAAGGTTCGGACTTATATCTGTCGCCTTTAGTAAAATCAATCGCCCAGCAGGAAAATATTTCTGAAGCTGAATTGCAGTCTATCAAAGGAAAAGGTTTGGAAGGCCGCATTACTAAAGAAGATATTTTGGCTTTCGTGGCGAACCGTACAGCGCCACAGGCAAGTCAGGCAGCTGCTTCATCAGCTCCGACACCAACGCCTGCTCCGCAAGCTGCAGCGCCAGTTTCAGCGCCAATTCAGGTGAGTTCAGGTGACGAAGTGATCCCGATGGACAGAGTACGTAAAATTATTGCGGAAGCGATGGTGAATTCCAAAAGAACTTCGCCGCACGTTACTTCGTTTATTGAAACCGATGTCACCAACGTGGTAAAATGGAGAACCAAACACAAAGATATTTTCGAAAAACGTGAAGGAGAAAAGCTGACCTACATGCCGATTTTCGTGAAAGCGATTGTAAAAGCAATTCAGGATTTCCCGCTCATCAATATTTCTGTGGATGGCGATAAAATCATCAAAAAGAAAAATATCAATATCGGAATGGCAACTGCACTTCCGGACGGGAATTTAATCGTCCCCGTGATTAAAAACGCCGATCAACTCTCACTTTCCGGCCTGGCAAAAGCGATAAACGATTTGGCTCACCGTGCACGAAACAAAAAACTTCGTCCGGAAGATACACAAGGTGCAACTTACACCATTTCAAACGTCGGTGGTTTCGGAAACTTAATGGGTACGCCGATTATTCCACAGCCGCAGGTTGCGATTTTGGCAGTTGGTGCGATTGTGAAAAAACCGGCAGTTCTGGAAACCAAAGATGGCGATGTCATCGCGATCCGAAACCTTATGTTTATGTCGCATTCTTATGATCATCGCGTGGTAGACGGTTCTTTAGGTGGAATGTTCCTGAAACATGTTCATGATTATCTGCAGAACTGGGATATGAATACCGAGATTTAATCAAGGTAAAAACCAAAAAAACAGTCAATAACCTCCGGAAAATTTTCGGAGGTTTTTTTAGCTGCTATTGCGGTGCTTTTTTAGCTGCTAATAAAATAAGCATTATGCTATAAGCTATAAGCTTTAAGTTGTATTCTCATCATTTTACGCAAACTTTGGTAAAACCAAATATTTTGCCCAAAAAGCAGCGAATATCTTCTTCTCAGCTTTTGTTCACTTTGTGCTTTTCCGCTTAAAAATTTTTTCGTTAAAACGGTAAATTTTGTCCAAAAAGCAGCGAATATCTTCTTCTCAGCTTTTGTGCACAGCAAAACTTTGTGCCTTTTGTGGTTTAAATTTTTTGCCGTTTTAGCCGCGTATTTTTTAGCCATTGTATCCAAAATACTTAACTTTGGTTTCCTAAAAAAATAGCACATGTTCAAGATAAGAAAAGCCACACCAGATGATACGCCTATCATTTTTGATTTGATTAAAAAACTCGCTGTTTACGAGAAAATGGAGAATGAAGTCATTACTTCAGTAGAGGAACTTCGTGAGAATATTTTCACCAAGAATTTTTCCAAAGTATTGCTTGCAGAAGAAGAGGGAAAACCGGTTGGTTTTGCGCTGTATTTCTTTAATTTTTCGACTTTTGTAGGAAAACCGGGTTTGTACCTGGAAGATCTTTTTGTAGAGCCGGAATATCGCGGTAAAGGTTATGGCAAAAAGCTCTTTGTAGAACTGGCAAAAATTGCGCGCGAAGAAAATTGCGGCAGAATGGAATGGTCGGTTCTGAATTGGAACACGCCTGCCATCGATTTCTACAAATCGCTTCAGGCAAAACCCATGGATGAATGGACAGTTTACCGTTTAGACCAAAAAGGCATCGCCGATTTAGCAGAATAAAGATATCAAATACAAAAAAGTGCGGACAAAAACCCGCACTTTTTTGTTATTATAAACTTTCAGTTTTACATAATCTTCGCAACTTCTGCGCACAGCCATTCCAGCATTTCGCGGTCTTCATCAGTGAAAGGATCAACTTTATGAGAATCGATATCGATTTGTCCGATATTTTTTCCGTCTTTTATTATTGGAACGACGATTTCTGCTTTGGTATCAATGGAGCAGCTTAAATAATTATCCTGTTCATGAACGTCCGGCACGACGAAAGTTTCATTGGAAACCGCCACCTGACCGCAAATTCCTTTTCCGTAAGGGATAATGGTATGATCGGTTGGAGCGCCAACATACGGCCCTAAAATCAGCTCATCTTTGTCTCCATTCTTGAAATAAAAACCTGTCCAATTGAAATAAGGGATTTCCTGATCCAAAAGTTGACAGATTTTCTGCAATTTCACTTCTGTATTATGAGCGGGACTTTCAATAATCGATGAAAGTCTTTTTTTAATTTCTGACATTTTTATTTTTTTAAGAAAATTCTTTTAATATTAATTCTTCTTTATAACCGAATAAACCACGTTCTTTAATTAAATCGGCAACACCTTCAGGTACTTCTTTTTCCCAACCCGGAATGTGATTTGCAATTTTTTCCAGAATGATGCGGGAATAAATCTCGGAGTAATCTGGATTGTAATTTTTGATGTCTACAATTCTGTTGTTGTGTTTGAAATATTTGTAAAGTTCTTTCAAACTGTCTTTCACCTTTAAATTATCGGCGGTCAGCAGTTCGTGACTTTCCGGATCTTTGTAAGGATAAAGGTAAACGCGCATGTCCTGACGGAAAAATTTACCAAAAGCTTCAAGAATTCCACCCGAAAGATTTTTGTAATAATTTTCATCAAAGACATCCAATAAGTTGTTTACGCCCATCGCAACACCAATTTTGCCATTGGTGTACGTCGCGAAATAATCGATAAGTCGGTAATATTCGGAGAAATTAGAAATAATTACGGTGTAACCCAACTTTCCGAGAACATCCACACGGTCCAGGAAATCACGTTCATCAATGTCGCCCGAGGCGCGTAAATTAGCAATGGTAATTTCAAATAAGACTTCAGTTTCGTCTGCGCTGCAGTGCCAATCCTGGTTGAACATTTCCAAACCTTTGAGAAACATATCAATATTCACCAAAGTTACAGGTCGGAAACTTCCTCGAACAGCAAAAATATTTTTTCGGTAAAGAATATCCGCAGGAAGCATATTGTTTCCTTCGGAATTAAAAATCACAGCGTCCGTCATCCCGTTTTTCACCAGCTGAAGACTCATCAGACGGTTATCGACGTAGCTAAATGCCGGTCCGCTGAAGTCGATCATATCAATTTCGAGGTTATCCTTATTAATATCATCAAAAAGAGAGTTGATCATTTTCCGCGGATTGTCGCTGTAATTGAAAGCGCCGTAAATAAGGTTTACGCCCAATCCGCCGAGGGTTTCCTGCTGTAAAGTGGCATCATTCTCATTAAACTTTACGTGGAGCACAATTTCGTTGTAATCCTCTTTCTCGTCCAGCTGAAAACGCAGACCAACCCAGCCATGGCCTTTCATGGTCTTGTCGAAATTGATGGTGGTCACCGTATTGGCGTAGGAAAAGAATTTCCTGCCCGGAAAAGTGTCGCGTGAAAGTCTTTCTTCAATCAAAGAAACCTCGTAGCGCAACATCTTGCGAAGACGGTTTTGTGTAACGTAACGGTTTTTGACTTCTTTACCATAAATGGCATCACTAAAGTCTTTGTCGTACGCTGACATTGCCTTTGCGATGGTTTGAGAAGCGCCGCCCGCGCGGAAAAAATGACGAACAGTTTCCTGACCCGCACCGATTTCTGCAAAAGTTCCGTAAATAAGCGGGTCTAAATTTATCGCTAAAGCTTTCTGTTTAGGAGTTAATTTCTGTTGAATCACGGGCAAATCTAATTTTTTGTAAATTTACCAAAATTAAAC
>Ga0308157_10005977_pt1 | contig 14858 bp, 15 predicted proteins | sample PhyBR1_FD_201035 | JGI IMG/M metagenome (GOLD analysis project Ga0308157, IMG submission 201035) | Phyllosphere microbial communities from UC Gill Tract Community Farm, Albany, California, United States - DLSLB.R1 | ecosystem: Host-associated > Plants > Phyllosphere > Unclassified | place: USA...
TCGGCCTGTTCTGGCTGTTCTGGATCATTCTGACGCTGCTGACCAAGGGCGCGCCTGCGCTGTCGTACACGCTGTTCACCGAGATCACCCCGCCGCCCGGGCAAACCGGCGGCCTGATCAACGCGATCTTCGGCAGCGTGGTGATGGCGGGCGTGGGCACGCTGATCGGCACGCCGGTGGGCATCCTGGCCGGCACCTACCTGGCCGAATACGGCCAGCGCGGCTGGCTGGCGCCCGCGACGCGCTTCCTGAACGACGTGCTGCTGTCGGCGCCGTCGATCATCATCGGCCTGTTCATCTATGCCGTGTATGTGGCGCAGGTGGGGCACTACTCCGGCTGGGCCGGCGCGCTTGCGCTGTCGATCCTGGTGATTCCGGTGGTGGTGCGCACGACCGACAACATGCTGCTGCTGGTGCCCAACAGCCTGCGCGAAGCCGCGGCGGCGCTGGGTTGCCCCAAGTGGCGCATGATCACGCTGGTGTGCTATCGCGCCGCCAAGACCGGCATCATCACCGGCGTGCTGTTGGCCATTGCCCGGATCTCGGGCGAGACTGCGCCGCTGCTGTTCACCGCGCTGTCCAACCAGTTCATGTCGTTCAACATGAATGCGCCGATGGCCAACCTGCCGGTCGTGATCTACCAATACGCCGCCAGCCCCTTCAAGGACTGGAATGACCTGGCCTGGGCCGGGGCCACGCTGATTACGTTGCTGGTGCTGGGCATCAACATCATTGCCCGCAACATGTTCCGCAAGTAAAGATCGCTGTGCCGGCGCGCATGGCGCGCCGGAGCCAAGGGAAGAGAAATGGAAAACACCGCTACCGCCGTCAAGAACAAGATCGAGGTCAAGAACCTGAACTTCTACTACGGCAAGTTCCATGCGATCCGCAATGTGAACATGTCGATCCAGGAGAAGAAGGTCACGGCCTTCATCGGCCCGTCGGGCTGCGGCAAGTCGACACTTCTGCGCACGTTCAACCGCATGTTCGAGCTGTACCCCGGCCAGCGCGCCGAGGGCGAAATCATGCTGGACGGCGAAAACCTGCTGACCACCAAGACCGATATTTCGCTGATCCGCGCCAAGGTCGGCATGGTGTTCCAGAAGCCCACGCCGTTCCCGATGAGCATCTACGACAACATCTCCTTCGGCGTGCGTCTGTTTGAACGCCTGTCCAAGGGCGAGATGGACGAACGCGTGGAGTGGGCGCTAAGCAAGGCTGCGCTGTGGAACGAAGTGAAGGACAAGCTGCACCAAAGCGGCAACAGCCTGTCGGGCGGCCAGCAACAGCGCCTGTGCATCGCGCGCGGCGTGGCGATCAAGCCCGAAGTGCTGCTGCTGGACGAACCGTGCTCGGCGCTGGACCCTATTTCCACCGCCAAGATCGAAGAGCTGATCGCCGAACTGAAGAACGACTACACAGTCGTGATCGTGACGCACAACATGCAGCAGGCCGCCCGTTGCTCGGATTACACCGCCTACATGTACCTGGGCGAGCTGATGGAATTTGGCCAGACCGACCAGATTTTCGTGAAGCCGTCGCGCAAGGAAACCGAGGACTACATCACGGGCCGTTTCGGCTGATCGCATACCCGATCGTCCCGTGATGCAAAACGGCGCGCCTGACTGGCGCGCCGTTTTGCATTGGGCTGACCGGGATCGGTATGCGCCAGAAGCCGTAATTATTTAGGCTTGAACCATATGGGTGTCAACCAGGGGATAGCCGGAAGGGTGGGGCGAATGGCTTCGCAGGCGGGGTGACTCCCCGGCCGGGCGGGATTCTGGTATAGTTGCCACCCTTCGGGGCGTAGCGCAGCCTGGTAGCGCATCTGCTTTGGGAGCAGAGGGTCGTGAGTTCGAATCCCACCGCCCCGACCAGTAAATAAAAGGCCGTCAGTGAGAGTGCTCACTGACGGCCTTTGTCATTTCCGCGCCATGCGCCATGGCGACAACGCCAGGGCGCCCCGTTTCACATCGATGCGCGAGGCGTGCCGGGTAGTTGGCGCCAGATGGCCTCGGCCACGACCGCAGGCGAAATCCCGTCCATGCCCGGGCCGCCCGAGGGTTCAAGCGGATGCAGACAGGGCGCGTAGCGCATGACGGGGCTGCATCCAAACAGTCCGATTGTCGGCACGCCATGGGCGACGGCGATGTGCATCCCCATGCTGTCATTGGTCGCAAAGGCCAAAGTCCGGGCGATCAGCGCCTGGCTCACGCAAATGTCCGTGTTGCCTTGCGTGATGTCGAGGACACGGATCGACGGCGGCAGCGCGGCGCGAAGCTCCTGCGCGATGTGTTGTACATCGCTGGCGCCGCATAGCAGGAACGCCAGGTCGGGGTCGCGTTCATGCAAGATTCGGGCGACCTGCGCATAGGCCTGCGCGGCATAGCGCCGTGTAGGGGCAGAGGCGTTCAGGCCAAAGCCGACCATCCGCGGCAGGCCTTCGGTGAGTTGCCCGGCGATATCAAGGGCGCGCGGGGCGATATCGAGCGATGGGTAGCGTGCCTCGTAGGGGCAGCCCACCTTGCGTAACACCTCCGGCAGCCAGGTGTGGGTATCGGGATGCGGTGTCCCTTTGCGTCGAACCCAGACCCTGTCCGTGAGCCAACGCGCAAAATGCGGGTGATGCCAGCGCAGATAACCGACGCGCTGCGGGATGCCCGCAAGACGAGCCGCCGCCGCGATATGCGACCGGAAGGTAAACAGAAAAAGCGCGTCGTAGGCGCCTGCCGCCAAAACACGGCTAGCCTCGGTGACGCGAGCCCGACCCTCCAACTTGCTGATTTCTTTCAGCGGGACAACTTCTTTTACATAGGACTGGGCCCGAAACAGCGCCAGCGATGCCTCCGGCTGCGTCATGAGAAGCGTGACGGGGGTTCCGGCGTGTTCGGCCAAGGCCCGTGCGAAGACCATATTGAGGATGCCATCGCCGATCCCGCCGGAAATGTAGATAGCGGGGTTATTTGGCGTGCAACCATCCAGAGTCGACTGTTCCATATCGCTTGTCTATACGTGTGAGGGGTGACGCTACATCCTGGTGCCTAGTTTCCCGTAAAAAAGGGCCTCCCCGTCAATGGGTATTACAAATGCAATTGCGGAGTAACGGCGAGCCCCGCGTGGGGTCCACGGGGGCGAATATTCGCCCCGGGCGGGTACGGATTTTCGTTGATTTCGTGACGCCAAAACCAAGCGTGGCGCATATTTTTTTGATGGGCTTTGGGCCTGCCCGGATAAGGCATACTTCGCGACGCCAGGCGCCTCCCGATGCGCCGGCATATAAGAGATTCGCGCCGTCCGATGCGCGACGACGTCAACGAGGAGAGAGGGATGACGAAGCAATCCAGATTTCATGCCATGCGTGGCAAGGCGGCCAGGACGTTGCTGCCGGTCGCGCTGGCGCTTGGCCTGACGGCTGGCTCGCCCGCGCATGCCGAGGAGTATCCGTCGCAGCCGATCAAGCTGATCGTGCCGTTCGCGGCGGGCGGCGGCAATGACGGGATCGCGCGTCTGCTGGGTCAACTGCTGTCCGAGGGGCTGAAGCAGCCGGTGGTGGTCGAAAACCGTCCTGGCGCGGGCGGCAAGCTGGGGGTGGAGCAGGGTCTGCGCGCCGCGCCCGACGGCTACACCCTGACCTTGATTTCCAATAGCTATTCGGTCAACCCCAGCCTGTACAAGCTGCCGTTTGATCCGGTGGGCGACATGACGCCGATCGGAATGATCGCGCGCGCCCCGTTCTTCGTGTCCGTCAATCCGAAGGTGCCGGTCGAGACGCTGGGCGAACTGGTCGCCCTGGCCAAGCAGAAGCCTGGTGTGCTGACGTATGCGTCGTCCGGCACGGGCGGTATTTCACATCTGGCGACGGAGGCCCTGCTGAAGACGGCGGGCATTTCCATGACCCACGTGCCGTACAAGGGCTCGGCACCGGCGTTGACGGATACGGTATCGGGTCAGGTGGACGCGATGTTGACGACGGCGGGTTCCACGTTGCCTTATCGGGCGGATAAGCGCCTGAAAGTGCTGGCGGTGACGCTGCCGCAACGCGTGTCGTCGGCGCCGGACATCCCGACCGTGCGAGAGGCCGGGGTGCCGTATGACGTCACGGTGTGGTACGGCATTATCGCCCCCAAGGACGTGCCACCCGCGATTCAGGCCAAGCTGAATGCCGCGATCAATGCCGCCGTCGTGCAGCCCGAGATGGCGGATCGACTGAAGGCCACGGGAGAGGCGGCTGCGCCGGGCAGCCCGCAGGACTTCCGTGATCAGATCGTGAAAGAGATTTCGCTTTGGGGCGATGTCGTGCGACAGGCGGGCGTTACCGTGAACTGACCCCGCGGCGTCCCGCCCGTGCGCGAATGGCCGCCAGTGCCTACTGCGCGGGTTCGAAGACGTACGTATGGGCGGAGCCCGGGTTCGGGTTGTACAGCGGGCACCATCCATTCACCGGCGCGACCGTGCAGTAACGGTTCTGCCCGTATACCTGGGCCACTTTCCACGTTTGCGTGTTGTCGGCGCGTTCAAGCAGGTACTGCATCCGTACACCCCGTTCTTTCTTGTCGCGTTCATCGATGTTCATGACGTAGCCCGGGGTGGGCGGCTTGGCGTTCCGAATGTGGGCGACGACGAGTGCGCGGGTGTCGGATTGCACATCGACGTTCACGATCTCGCGTTCGTAGGTTTCGGCGTCGCATCGGTCGTTGGCAGCCAGCGTGGCCTGGAGCGCTCCGGTCGACAGGCTGTCGCGGGTGGAGCGGAACGGCTGGTAAAGCTCGGCGGTTTCCTTGCAGACGGCAACGGCGTATCGCGCTTCCTCGTCGCGAACCTGCCACCAGGATTTCACCGCGGCGTCCGGGGTGTTGGCCGCCACCTTCAATTGCGGCGTAGCTGCTTGCAGGCGAGTCCAAGGCGATGTTTCTTCTTTGGAACAGCCGGCCAATACAAGGGCCAGTGCCAGCAGCAATACGGGTTTTGTCACGACGACGGATCCGGTTATTTAGGGTGGCGTCATGATACCGCTTTCGAAAATTCCCATGCCGTGTCGCGCACGCACCGTGCACCGGCTACGGCGGTTCCGGCGTATGGTGGATCGTGGTAATCTTTGTCCTATGACAATGTTAAAGCCTTGAGGCCCGAACCGTGAACGCAGACTCCTCCTCCAGCACGTCTCAGACGCAGCCGCTGCATGACTTGCACAACCGCTGGCCGGAAGCCGAGTCGGTTGAGGATTTTCGCCATAACCTGGCGGCGGTGCATGCGCGCATCGCGGCGGCGTGTGGCCGGGTGGGGCGCGATCCCGCCGAAGTTCGTCTGTTGCCCGTCAGCAAGACCAAGCCCGAAGCCAGCATCCGCCTGGCCCATGCGGCGGGTTGCCGACTGTTGGGCGAGAACAAACCGCAAGAGGCCTATCGAAAGTGGGAAGCCACCCAGGACCTGCATGACCTGCAATGGTCCGTGATCGGCCACTTGCAGACCAACAAAGCCAAGCTGGTGGCGCGCTTTGCCAGCGAATTCCAGGCGCTGGACAGCCTGCGCGTGGCCGAGGCGCTGGAACGGCGGCTGCAGGCCGAAGGCCGCGCCCTTGACGTGTTCGTGCAAGTGAACACGTCGGGCGAGGCCAGCAAATACGGCCTGCACCCCGATGACGTACCGGCCTTTCTGCGTGCGTTGCCGGGCTTTTCCGCGTTGCGCGTGCGCGGGCTGATGACGCTGGCGCTGTTCTCGGCCGAGGCCGAACGCGTGCGCCAGTGTTTCGTGCTGTTGCGCAAGCTGCGCGATCAACTGCGGCAGGACGCGCCGGCGGGCATCGCGTTGGACGCGTTGTCGATGGGCATGTCCGGCGATTTCGAGATCGCCATCGAGGAAGGCGCGACCGTCGTGCGCGTCGGCCAGGCGATCTTTGGCGCGCGGGCCCTGCCCGACAGCCATTATTGGCCTACGGTGGACGGGGAAGGCGCCGATTCGTGAGCGCGGGCCGTCTTTCGTGACGCGCTTGTGGCGGGACGGGATCGGCGCTGCCGCAGGGCGGCTTAACCCAGGCTGTGCCTGAGGTCTTGGGCAAGCCGGGCGCATTGCGCCGGCTCGATGCGGGAGATCGTGATCCGCAGACCCGGGACCGCTTCCTGGACGGAGAAGGCGTCACCGTGGCGCACCAGCCAGCCTTGGCGGGCCAGGGCCAATGAGATCGCCTGGTCGTCGGTCTGCAACGGCACCCACAGGTTCAGGCCGTCGCTTTGCGCCGGAACGTCAATTCCTTGGGCGCGCAGCGCATCTTCCAGCATGTTGCGGCGGTTGGCGTAGTCGGCGCGGGCCTGGGTCAGCAGCGTGACCGTTTCCGGCTGCGTGAGCTGGACTTCAACAATGTCCTGCAGCAGATGGCTGACCCAGTTCGTGCCGGCGGCCAGGCGCAGGCGCAATTGGCGCGAGGTGGCTGAATCGCTTGCCACGGCGGCGATCCGGATATCGGGGCCCAGCGCCTTGCTGAAAGAACGCACCAAGGCCCAGCGGTAGGCGTTGTCGGGGATGGGCGGGTGATAGGCGGCGTTGGAAAGCAGCGCGAAATGGTCGTCCACGATTACCATGACGTCGGGGTGCCTGGCCAGCAATCGCGCAAGCGCCCGTGCCCGCTTGTCGCTCAGGTTGCAACCCGTCGGGTTGTGCGCCCGGGGCGTGATGATGACGGCCTGCGCCCCTTTGGCCAAAGCCGCCTCCAGCCCGTCGGCCCGCATGCCTTGCGCATCGACCGGAACACCTATGGCCTGCAGGCCGATGGTCCTGAGCGTATTGATGCTGCTGAGGAAACAGGGGTTTTCGACAGCCACCTTGTCGCCGGCCACCAGATAAGCGCCAAGCAACCTCTCGATGGCATCCACCGCGCCATGCGTCAGGTCGACGTCGAAGTGGGCAGGGCAGTCGGGCAAGAACCATGTGCGAAGGTGCGCTTCCAGCCCGGCATTGATGGTGGGCTCGCCGTACAGCCTGGGCCGGTAGGGACGCAGGCGTAGCGCGGCGTTGGGATCGGGCAGCCATGCGGGGTTCGGGTTGCCGCTGGCGAAATCGGTCAGGGGAGAATTGGCCAGCATGCCTTCCTGTTCGCCGGCCTGGAAAGGGTCGCGGATGATCGTGCCCAGACGCCCTTGCGTGGCGGCGATGCCGGCCGTGACAAGGCGCCGGTAGGCCGAGGCCACCGTATTGCGGTTCACCCCCAAGTCCACCGCCAGATCCCGCACCGGGGGCAGCGAGGCGCCTGCGGGCAATTGCCCGGCCAGCGCCAAGGTGCGCACGCAATCGTAGATCTCGGCGGCGGTCTTGCCGTGAATTTTCATATCGTCCTGGGACAAGGATTGCAATCAACCAGGCTAAGCGGGTTGTCGTCCTATGCGGCGGGTTTGAGCCGATTTTCCCATAACCAGCGGATGCTGGGCGACGGCCGAACCCGTTACCCCTGCGTCGGCAGCAGCTGCATGCCCGTGCGGCGCACGAATTCCTCGTAGCTGATCGGCGGGCCTTCCTTGGTGCTGGCGGCATTGGCCTGCCAGTGCACCCATGAACGCCCGGTCGTCGCGTCGTAGACCACTTTGTAGACGTAGCCGGGCACCGCGACGCCCGCCCCGATCGTCTTGGGTTTGTCGGTATAGAACGGCCCCGTGAAGACGTAGACGTCGCCTGCGGCGCGCATCACGTACTTGCGCGTGTCTTGTTCGATGCGGCTCCAGGGGCCGGCGTTCTGCGTCTGATCCTGGGGCACCATGTTGGCCAGCGAAAAGCTCTGCGCCATGGACTCCCGGGAGCCCATGTCACCGGCCGGCGCCATGTGCCCGCGCGAATAGCCCGACCCCTTGTAATCGTCCAGGTCCGATCGTTCGGAGCGGGGCAGGCGCGCTTCAGCATAGAACTTGTCCGTGCGCGGCATTCCCTGGGCCTGCGAGAGTGTTTTCCGGTTCAGCCGTTCGGCTACGAAGACGGGAGTCTTGGTCTGGCCGCTATGCAAAACGGCGAATGCCGAGAAGCACAACTCGCGCAGATCGCCCCGGCTGGGAACGACAGGCATGTTGCCTTTCGGAAAGAACTGGGGGCAATCGGCAAAGCGGGTCTGGGAGAGCGCCCCGGCCGGCACCACGATGGGCGCGAATTTCTCTTGAGGCGGCCAGCCCAGCTTCGCCAGAATCGCGTCGGGCGAGAATTGGGCGGGCCATTGCGGCTTCAGTACGTAGGTGGCCGCGCCAAAACTGGCCAGCGACGACACCAGGAGCGCCCGCAGGAATCGGTATGTGCGGCCTGCCGAGCGGGTCTGGCTACGGGCTGCCGGGCGTTTTTTTCGTTGAACGGGTTTCTTCGCGCGCGTCATGCTACCTGTGTGTTGCTACAGGCCGGCGCCTTGGTAAGGCCGGCACGGCGACGATTGTAGATGACGGCTGGTGCCCCCTTATTTTGCCCGCCGGACCGGGCTTGCCTACACCACCAGCTTCACCCCGATCGCAAGCATCGCGACCCCCACGCACGCGTCCAGCACGCGCCATGCGCGTGGGTTGGCGAACAGGGGGCGCAGCAAGCGCGCGCCGTAGCCCAGCGTGAAGAAGAAGACGAACGAGGCCGTCATCGCGCCCAGCGCGAAGGCGGTCTTGGCGCCTTCGTACTGGCTGGAGATCGACCCCAGCAGCACCACGGTATCCAGATAGACATGCGGGTTCAGCCAGGTGAAGGCCAGGCAGGTTGCCAGCGTGGCGGCCAGGCCCGCCGTCTGCTTGGAAGAAGGCGACAGGCTGTCATGCTGCGTGCGCAGGGCGGAGCGCAAACTGCGCACCCCGTAGACCAGCAGGAACAGGGCGCCGCCGTAGCGCATGGCGGGTTCCAGCCAGGGCAGGGTATCGACGGCGAGTCCAAAGCCGGCCACCCCGGCAGCGATCAGCAGGGCGTCGGACACGGCGCACGTCAGGCAGATGGCAAACACGTATTCCTGGCGCAGCCCTTGCCGCAGCACAAAAGCGTTTTGCGCGCCGATCGCAACGATCAGCCCGAAACTGAGCAGGAAGCCGGGAATGAAGGCGGTGGTCATGGGTTGCCCTGTAAAAGGGCGACAGACTAGCCTTTTCCGGAAAATTAGAAAAACTAAATAGCCTAAATCAACTTTAGTTTCGCTAAATAGGCCGTGTGATGCCGGCTGTTGGGCGGTGGCGCACTTGCGTCCAGGCGCGAAGTACGCTGCCGCCTCCAGCCGTCAGGGATCAGCCGCCGTTTTGATCGGCCGCCTTCAGCAAGCCATAGAGCTTGTCCTTGAGCTGCAGCTTTTCCTTTTTCAGCACCTCGATATTGGTGCCGGAACTGGGGACGATACCGTCCTCCATATTCTTGATTTCCTGGTCTAGATCGTTATGACGTTGGAACAGGGCGGAGAAATGCGCGTTCTCGGATTTCAGCTGGGTAATGAGTTGGCGATATTCAGGGAACATTGAGGCCTCTCTTGGGTACCAGTTGACGGGACCGGTGGCGCGCCAGGCATGACGCGTGCCGGCGTCAATTCCATGACACGCCAACACCCGGGCCTTGTCAACCGAAGGGCCAAATCCTCCTTCACCAGGAATTGACGCGGCGCAAGCGCGCCGTGGCTCTAGCAAAACTGTCTCGCATGCTCACGTTTCTTTACATGAGTGTTTCCGCCCGGAGATACACTCGCTTCCCCGTGGTCAGCCATAAAAGTGACATGAAACAGCGCGTGCCCATCTATCGGCAAGTCTTTGAACTCTTTAGGCAGGACGGACGTATCCATGCGGGTACGGGAATGATGAGCGGCGTGATTGCGCTGTTCCTGGCAATCCTGGCGGTGCTGGGTGTGCTGGCCTTCCACTTCCCCGCCTATCTGACCACGCCGGAACTGCGCGCCTTCTATTCCGTGGATGCCATGCGCACGCTGCTGTTTGGCGCGCTGCTCGTGTCCGGGTCGATCGCGCTGGCCAACACGGTGCTGGGCCGCCAGCGCTGGCTGAACATCTCGGCCTTCGTGCTGGTCTGCTGCGCCGTCGCGGCCGGCGGCAGCCAGGTCGTGGTGACCACGACCAACACGGGCAATCACCCGTACCTGGGCCTGGATTGGTTCATCCTGGACTTGCTGGCCTCCAGCACGGTCTTCATCATTTTCGAGAAGTTGACTCCCTTGTATCCGGGGCAACCGGTGTTCCGCGGCGAATGGCAAGTGGACATGAAGCACTTCCTGTTCAACCACCTGTCGGTGGGGGCGGTGCTGTTGTGCATCAACTTTTTCATTCACCGCCTGTTCTCGTGGGCAGCGTACGAGCCCTTGCAGGCCGCGATCCAATCCATGCCGTACTTGCTGGAACTGTTCGTCGCCGTGCTGGTGGCGGATCTGGCGCAGTATGCCGCGCACCGGGTCTATCACGAGGTGCCCGTCATGTGGCGCTTCCATGCCGTGCACCACAGCACGCGCACGCTGGATTGGCTGGCGGGTTCGCGCCTGCACATCGTGGAGCTGCTGATTACGCGCGTGGCGGTGCTGGGCGTGCTGTTCGTGCTGGGTTTTTCGAAATCGGTGCTGGACGCCTACATCATCATCGTCGGCTTCCAGGCAGTGCTGATCCATTCCAACGTGAAGCTCCCGTGGGGATGGCTCCGCTACATCATCGTGACGCCCGACTTCCACCATTGGCACCACTCGTCGGACAGGGAAGCGATCGACAAGAACTACGCGGCGCACTTCTCGTTCATCGACTACATCTTCGGTACCGCCGTGCGCGGGGTGGGCAAGCGCTTGCCCGAGAACTACGGCATCCTGGACAACGACATGCCGGGCACCTTTCTGGCGCAGCAGGCGTATCCCTTCCTGCGCAAAAAGTAGGTCTTCCGGGCGTCCGGGCCAGCGCGCCCGGACGATTCCCCGTCGGGCCTTTCCCCATCGGCCGTTTCCCTACAGCATCTTGACCGCGCGCCCGATGAATTGAATCGGACCCGTGGGCTTGCCGATGGGCGAACCGGTCTTGGGCTCCAGGGTCAGCTCGAAGAGCTGATTGGGTTCCAGCGGCGGCAGCTTGTCCAGCGGGATGCGAACGGGCTCGCCGGGCTTGACCAGGCCCAGCGACACAGGGCCGGCCCACCCGTCGGCCTTGGTCCAGAATTCCAGGGCGCGGTCCGGCGGAACTTCGGTCGCGGCCAGCGGCACCAATTGCACGGTGTTTTGACCCGCCTGCGCTTGCACCACCCAGCCCGGCGCCTGCGATTGCGGCGCCACCAGCACCACCACATATTGCGGCGTACCCGGCACGGTCGCAGGCCGTAGCGCGAGCGTGCTTCCCAGGATCAGCGCGGCAGCCATGCCACCGGCCGCCAGGCTACGCCAGAAGCGCAGGCTATCCCACAGGCCCGGACCGCGGCGGACGGCGGAAGGCTGGTGTTGGGAGTGCTTGCCGTCCAGCGTGCGGGTGATGCGCGGCCATAGGCCGGCGGAAGGGTCGACGGGCGAGGACAGATTCGTCAGCGGCAGCAGCCGTTCTTCCCAGCGGGTGACCGCGGCGCGCAGGGCGGCGTCGTGAGTCAACCGGGCCTGAACCTCGCGGCGCGCCTGCGCCGACAAGGTGCCCAGCACATACTCGCCCGCCAGATCGTCCAGGCTATCGGGGGTGGCTTGGGGCGCGGTCATGCCAGGCACTCCTTGAGCGCTTGCAGGCTGCGCTTGATCCAGGCCTTGACGGTGCCCAGCGGCGCGCCCAGGCGCTGGGCGATTTCGCTATGCGACAGCCCTTCCACATAGGCGTGCAACACACAGTTGCGGCGTACGGGTTCCAATTGCTCCAGGCAAGGGCCGATCTGGCCGGCACTGGCGCGCCAGTCGAAGGCGTCGCGTGTGTCGTGCCACGCTTCGATGGCGTCGCGGGCATCCAGCGCAGCGGCGGTGTCTTCGTCGACGCCCGTCTCGCGAGCAGTGTCGCGCAACGCGTTCAGCGCCAGGTTGCGGGTGATGCTGTAGACCCAGCCGCGTCCTGAACCGCGGCCGGCATCGAAGCTGCCGGCCTGATTCCAGATCTTGACGAAAGCGTCATGCACGATGTCCTCTGCCCAAGCGCGGTCGCGCAGCAGTCGTTGGGCCACGCCAAGCAGGCGTGGGCCTTCTTGCCGGTAAAGGGCTTCCAGCGCGGGCCGACGGCCGGCCGCACACGCCTTCAGGGCAGCTTCGTAATCGAAATCCGGGGCCAGGCGGTTCGGCATGCGAGAACGGGAGCGGGAAGTGGGCGGCCGTGCGGGCAGGGGGCGCACGGTGGGAATGGCGCCATCTTACCGGACTCCCTGCGCGCTACCCGCGCCAGCCGGAGGGCTGGCACGGGCGGCACTTTAGTTCGCCTTCCAGAAGATGTAGTCGGCTTGATATTGCACCTGGCTCTTCTGACCCAGCATGGCCGGGGTGCAGGGCGTCTTCGGCGCCACGCCACCCTTGAGCGCCACGCGCTGGATGTACGTCACGCCAGTCAGCGCGCCCGCGCCCATGGCGGGATTGGCCTTCACCAGCTGATAGGGGATATTGCCGTCACCCGACGGGGCAACCGCCAGCTGGGTGCCGGTCAGTTTGGATCCGTCCATGGCTTCCCAGGTGGCCGGCGGGCCGTAGTAGGTGCCCACCTGCTTGCCCTGGCGGTCGTTCAACACCGCCTTGGGACCCGCGAAGACCCATTCCGCCTGGCTTTTCATGTCGGCCCTGGCGCGGCATTCATAGGTGATTTCGCCCACGCCCACGGTCTCCCACGCTACCTTGTTGCCGGCGGGCACCTGGATGCTGGCGGGAAGGGCGGCCTGTGAATAGGCCATGGACTTGGAACTCATCGAGCCGCAAGCGGCCAGGAGCGACACGGCGAACAGGCCGGCAACGGTGGGAAGGCGATTCGAACGTTGGGTCTTCATGAGCGGTCTCCAGCGGCGTGTAAGAGCCAGTAGACGACGCGCACGATGCGCGCCGGTACAGGTACTACACGGGGGAAGCCGCTTTGGATGCAGTCCGGACGATATTATTTTCGTCCGGCCGCATCACGCGCGGTTACTTCGCGGCGCGGTTGGCCGAGTACGAGGCCATCAGGTTGCGATAGTCGGGGATGTGGTTGGCGAACAGCGTGCCCAGGCCTTCGACGTCGTTGCGCCAGTCGCGATGCAGCTCGCATGCCACGCCGAACCAGGACATCAGTTGCGCGCCGGCCTGTTCCATACGGCTCCACGCGGCGTTGCGGGTGACTTCGTTGAAGGTACCCGAGGCATCCGTCACGACGAACACGTCAAAGCCTTCTTCCAGGGCCGACAGGGCGGGGAAGGCCACGCACACTTCGGTGACCACGCCAGCGATGATCAACTGCTTCTTGCCGGTGGCCTTGACCGCCTTGACGAAATCTTCGTTGTCCCAGGCGTTGATGTTGCCGGGGCGGGCGATGTAAGGGGCCTTGGGGAATTTGTCTTTCAGTTCCTGGACCAGCGGGCCGTTGGGGCCGTCTTCGAAGCTGGTGGTCAGGATCGTGGGCAGCTTGAAATACTCGGCCAGATCCGCCAGCGCCAGCACGTTGTTCTTGAATTGGTCGGGTTGGAAATCGCGCACCAGGGAAAGCAGGCCGGCCTGGTGGTCAACCAGCAGGACGGCGGCTTCGTTCTTGTCCAGCTTCACATAGGGTTTGGTCATGGTTTGCTCCGTGATGTCGTCAGATTCGGGGGCGCGGTATCGGCGCGGGGTTAAACACGTGAGTGCATGAACAGAATTCTAAATACAAGCCAATGACGTCGGTAGATAGGATATTCGCGCCTCAGCGTTCTATATATCGGACGATAAGTGCCCACCCTTCAGGACGGGAATGCCGTGGCGCCGTTGTGTGTCGGACTCCAGGCGGGCGTTTTCACGGTACTCCGTATTCATGAAATCAAGTAGCTCCCGCACGGCGGGCAGCAGGCCGCGCCGCGACGGAAAGACCGCGTGCACGGCGCCAGGTTCCGGATACCAGGGCGCACCGACCGGCACGAGCGTGCCGGCGTCCAGTTCGTCGCGGATCATCATCAGGGGCAGCGCGGCGACGCCCACGCCGCGCAAGGTCGCTTGCTTCAGCGCCAGCATGTCGTCGGTGACCAGGCGGGGCGTGAATGGCAGGTTTTGCCGCGCGCCGTCGGGGCCATCCAGACGCCATTGGCATTCGCGCTGTTCGGTGCCGAGCGCCAGCGTGGGCAACTGGCTGACCTGGCTGATGTCGGCATTGGCGGGCAGGGTGCGCGCCAGCCCCGGGCTGGCCACCAGGCTTTGGCAACTTGTGCCCAGGTGCTTCATCACCAGGTCGCTGCTTTCGATCGGGCCGAAGCGCACGCGCACTGCCAGGTCGAACCCTTCGCGCAGCACGTCGACGGGCCGGGAGAAGCTCTTCAGGTACACCTGCACCTTGGGGCACTTTTCCATGAAGCGCGCCACGACGTCGCCCAGGAAGTAATAGATCAACGCGGGCGGCGCACTCATGCGGATCGTGCCTTGGGGTTCGGCATGGGTGCGGTCGATGACGTCTTGCGCGGCTTCGGCGCCAGCCAGCATCGACAGGCACTGGTCGAAATACTCCTGGCCCAGTTCGGTAACGGCGAAAGTGCGGGTGGAGCGCTGGATCAGGCGCACGCCCAACCGCTCTTCCAGCAGCGCGATACGACGGCTGAGCCGGGACTTGGGAATGTCCAGGGCACGTCCGGCTGGCGCGAAGCCGCCATTCCTGACGACCTGGACAAAATAGTAGAGATCATTCAAGTCGTGCATGGACTGTCCGCTGTTCTGAAGATTGGGCATAGTCGCGAGCATATAACGCCCGCCACCCGCCCAAGCGGAAAGCCTGCGGTATGTCGGCTTGAAGGGGGCTGCG
>Ga0308157_10005979_pt1 | contig 14847 bp, 10 predicted proteins | sample PhyBR1_FD_201035 | JGI IMG/M metagenome (GOLD analysis project Ga0308157, IMG submission 201035) | Phyllosphere microbial communities from UC Gill Tract Community Farm, Albany, California, United States - DLSLB.R1 | ecosystem: Host-associated > Plants > Phyllosphere > Unclassified | place: USA...
TTGGTTGGATTGAAGTTATTTGTGGATCAATGTTTTCGGGTAAAACCGAAGAGCTGATCCGAAGATTAAAGCGCGCCCAATTTGCCAAACAAAGAGTCGAAATTTTTAAACCCGCTATTGATACCCGTTATCATGACGAAATGGTCGTGTCTCACGATGCCAACGAAATTCGTTCTACGCCAGTTCCTGCAGCGGCTAATATTTTAATTTTGGCACAAGGCTGTGATGTAATTGGTATTGACGAAGCTCAGTTTTTTGATGACGAAATTATTACCGTATGTAACGATTTGGCTAATCAGGGAATTCGTGTAATTGTGGCTGGATTAGATATGGATTTTAAAGGAAATCCGTTTGGACCAATGCCAGGACTTATGGCAACTGCCGAATATGTAACGAAAGTTCATGCGGTTTGCACCAGAACTGGTAACTTAGCAAATTATAGTTTTAGAAAAACCGCTAATGATAAATTGGTAATGCTTGGCGAAACCGAAGAATACGAGCCACTTAGCCGTGCAGCGTATTTTAACGCCATGAAAAAAAATCAGGAAAAATAGATTTATTTTCCTTGTATAAGCCTTAATAAAACACTACAAAATATGAGAAAATCGACTGGTTTATTGTTAGTATTAATTGGAATTGCAGTTGCTTTGGTGGCTTATTTTCAGTTTTATCTTGGCGAAAAGGAAGAAGAAGTAAATACTGAAGTTAAAGAGCTAGTTGCGAAATACAATAAAAGCTGTCCGTTAAATATTCAGGAAGGAATTCGTTTAGACAGTGTCACTTTGCCTCAAGAAAGAACGGTTCAATATAATTTAACCTTGCTGAAGGTAGTTAAAGAAACTGCAGAAATCAGTGTAATTCAGGAAGAGATTAGAAAAAGTCTTTTAAGTACGGCAAAAGCAAATCCTGGACTGCAGGTTTTTAGAGAAAATGATTATTCTTTGGTGTACAGTTACTCTGATAAAAAGAAAGTGTTTTTGTTTACTGTGAAGATACTGCCAGATCAATATAAATAATTTAGCGTTTTAGAAACATATTAAATAAACCCGACAGTTTTAAAACCTGTCGGGTTTGTTGCTTAAAAGAAATAGCAATATTTCATTCCGTAGGAATGTCTCATCGGTAGATGGACGTTTGATTATAGGACAAATTATTGTTGAGGTTAATTCCGTAAACAGGTGTTCCTACGGAACACAATTCAGCACGTTAATTTTTTTTACCGATCAAATATTCCTAACGGAATAACGAATTCACCATCATTTGAAATAATAAATAAAAAAAACCTAACAGGTTTTTAAAACCTGTTAGGTTTGCTATTCGCTATAAAAAGTTAATTTCTTAATGTTTAATGGTGGAAAAATGAAAACCTAAATTTTCTTTCTCATTCTCGCCACTGGAATATCCAACTGTTCACGATATTTTGCAATAGTCCTTCTCGCAATAGGATACCCTTTTTCTTTTAAGATTTCTGCCAATTGATCGTCTGGAAGCGGTTTTCTCTTATCTTCTTCTTCAATGGTGTTTTGAAGAATTTTTTTGATCTCTAAAGTTGAAACATCCTCTCCTTGATCATTTTTCATGGCTTCAGAGAAAAATTCCTTAATCAGTTTTGTTCCATATGGCGTTTCAACATATTTGCTGTTGGCTACACGCGAAATTGTAGAAATATCCAAACCAACCATATCTGCAATGTCTTTTAAGATCATTGGTTTTAGTTTGGTTTCATCGCCGTCTAAGAAATATTCTTCTTGATAATGCATAATCGCATTCATGGTTACAAAAAGAGTTTCCTGACGTTGTCTGATGGCATCTATAAACCATTTAGCAGAATCCAGTTTTTGTTTGATAAACTGAACGGCATCTTTCTGCGCAGTCGATTTATCACGGGATTCTTTGTACGTCTGCATCATTTCCTGATAATCTTTAGAAACGTGCAGAGAAGGAGCATTTCTTCCGTTTAGGGTCAGTTCTAATTCGCCATCTACAATTCTGATGGCAAAATCGGGAACAATGTTTTCTGTAACTTTATTGTTTCCGGTAAAAGAACCGCCTGGTTTTGGGTTCAAACGTTCAATTTCGTGAATTGCTTTTTTAAGCTGTTCGTTAGAAATACTGTATTTCTGTAATAATTTATCGTAATGTTTCTTCGTAAAAGCATCAAACTGATTTTCGATAATGTCAATCGCTAAATCAACATATTCAGTTGGAGTTTTATGTTTTAACTGAAGAAGTAGACATTCCTGTAAATCACGTGCTCCAACACCAGAAGGTTCAAGCTCATGAATTACCGTCATCATTTTCTCGACCATTGCTTCATCAGTATAAATTCCCTGAGTGAAAGCCATGTCGTCTACAATATCTGGAATACTTCTACGGATGTAACCCATATCATCAATACTTCCAACAAGGAATTCAGCGATTTCGCGTTCTTCATCATTCAAAATAAAAGTATTCAACTGATTGATTAAGTCCTGATGAAAACTGATGGGAGCCGCAAAAGGCGTTTCGCGTTCTTCATCGTCACTGTAATTGTTTACCTGAGTTTTATAGTCAGGCATATCGTCGTCGCTTAGATATTCGTCAATGTTAATGTCGTCTGCTTCGATTCTGTCAGATTCAGCATCATCATAATCGTCGTAGTCTTCATTAGCGTATTCATCAGCTTCGTAATCGTCTTCTTTACCAGCTTCCAGAGCTGGATTTTCGTTCATTTCTTCTAATAAACGTTGTTCAAAAGCTTGCGTAGGCAATTGAATTAACTTCATCAGCTGAATTTGCTGTGGAGATAATTTTTGGGATAATTTTAAATTTAAAAATTGCTTTAGCATAATAAGGCACTACTTTTTTTAGCCACTAAGACGCGAAGGCGCAAAGTTTTTATTTTTAATTGCCTCTAAGGCTTTTATTTGATTTTTTTAAAATACTCTTTTCGTGTTTATAAATCTTCTGATACCGCTTTTGATTAATGGGTACATTAAAATTAATTAAGTAACCTAAATCTTTGTTTAGTAATTTTAACTGACTTATAATTTGCGCTTCCCAAACTGGATTTATTTGTTCTACTGCTTTTATTTCTATTATTATAGAATCTTCGGTTAATAAATCTAATCTTAGTCCTTCGCTAGATTCAATTCCATCATAAACAATCGGAATATCAACTTGGCGTTTTACATCAAGACCAGCCTTAGTAATTTCATGCGCCAAACAAACTTCATAAACTCTTTCTAATAATCCGGGGCCAAGTTGTTTGTGAACTTTAAAAGCTGCGTTTACAATTGTTTTTCCAATTTCTTCTGTTCTTTCAGAGAGCATAATATTTTGTATTTGCCACGAAGACGCTAAGGCGCAAAGTTTTTTATTCTTGAAAGTTGTTAAATCCCCAGTTACAATAAAATAATACTTGTGAATTTGTGTCTTCGTGGTATTATTTTAATTTTTTGAGTCTTAAATCAGTTTTAAAAATAAAACTTAGTGTCTTTGTGCCTTCGTGGCAAATCCGTTTCTATTAAAATTCCGCGCTGCCCGGAGTTCTTGGGAACGGAATTACGTCTCTAATGTTTGTCATTCCTGTAACAAACAATACCAGACGCTCAAATCCTAAACCAAAACCTGCGTGAGTTGCAGAACCAAATCTTCTGGTGTCTAAGTACCAGTATAATTCTTCTTTATCAATTCCAAGTTTTTCCATTTTCTCAACCAGAACATCGTAACGTTCTTCTCTTTCAGAACCACCAACAATTTCTCCAATTCCAGGGAAAAGGATATCCATTGCACGAACTGTTTCTCTTCCTGGTTCAGTGTTGTCATTCAAACGCATGTAAAACGCTTTAATGTTTGCTGGGTAATCGTATAAAATTACTGGACATTTAAAGTGTTTTTCAACTAGGAAACGTTCGTGTTCTGATTGTAAATCAGCTCCCCATTCGTTAATTAAGTATTGGAATTTCTTCTTTTTATTTGGAGTTGAATCTCTTAAAATGTCAATTGCCTCAGTATAAGAAACACGTTTGAAGTTGTTTTCTAAAACAAAGTTCAGTTTTTCTAACAGCGCCATTTCGCTTCTTTCTGCCTGTGGTTTAGATTTTTCTTCTTCAAGAAGTCTTCCTTCCAAGAATTTTAAATCGTCTTTACAATTGTCTAAAGCATATTTAATTACGTACTGAATAAAATCTTCAGCCAAATCCATGTTGTCGTCAAGGTCGTTGAAAGCAACTTCTGGTTCGATCATCCAAAACTCAGCAAGGTGACGAGAAGTGTTTGAGTTTTCTGCTCTAAACGTTGGTCCAAAAGTATAAATCTGCCCCAAAGCCATTGCAAAAGTTTCACCTTCTAATTGTCCAGAAACCGTTAAGTTGGTATGTTTTCCAAAGAAATCTTTTTTGAAATCAATGTTTCCTTCTTCGTTTTTTGGAAGATTATCCAATGGTAAAGATGTTACTTGAAACATTTCTCCAGCACCCTCAGCATCAGCTCCAGTGATAATTGGCGTATTTACATACACAAAACCTTTATCCTGAAAATATTTGTGAACTGCATAAGACAATACAGAACGTACACGCATAATCGCTCCAAAAGCATTTGTACGTACACGCAAGTGAGCGTTTTCACGTAAAAATTCTAAAGAGTGTTTTTTAGGCTGCATTGGGAATTTCTCAGCATCAGAATCTCCAAGGATTTCAAGTTTGTTCACTTGAATTTCATATTTCTGACCTGCACCTTTACTTTCAACCAAAGTTCCAATTACAGAAACTGCTGCTCCAGTAGTGATTCTTTTTAAAGTCTCTTCTGGTGTATTTTCAAAATCAACAACACATTGAATATTATTAATTGTAGAACCGTCATTTAAAGCGATGAACTGATTATTTCTAAAAGTTCTCACCCAACCTTTTGCATTCACTTCCTGTAACGTCGTCGTACTGTTTAATAAGTCTCTAACTTTTGTGTGTTTCATTTTTATATATAATTGATATTAAATAATATTCGTTTTGAACAACTGCAAATATAATCGATAATAATTAATTTTTGAAGCGGATTCCTGCTCTTCGCTATATCTTTCTGTTTTTAAAGAAAAAACAGAAAGGATGCCGCTTCGATCAGGGCTAGGGCACTCGGTTTCAAAAGAAGCAATTTCTTTTATTTTTGTCATTTCGATTCCGAGGCTGCGTAGAGAAATCTCCGTAAAAAACTTAACTAAGTTATGAATTACTCTGCGGAGCGACTTGTGGAGATTTCTCTTTCCTCGAAATGACAAGATTGTATAAAACTTTTAAGATTAATATTGTTCTTAAAATTATAATTCAAATATTTTCTTAAACTTTTGTTCTAAACTTTTCATTTTTCGTTTAGGAAGCCATCTACTATGGAATATTGAAAAGACAATAAATAAATTAAAGATTAAGTACACTTGCATAGGAACTTTTTCTATTAAAATAAATACTGAATTACATAAAATAAATGCAATAATTGGATAATATTTTAGCCAAATTATCTGAATTTTATGCGTTGGCTCAATAGTGTAATTAACAAATAAAGTTCTGTTTGTAATTCTGTAATTTCCTTTAATCATAAAAAATGTTGGCGATACAGCAGAATTTGTTGTTAAACGAAATGTTGAGTCGTCAAAATTTCCATAGAAAGGTTTTGAAAAACTTCCAAATATTCTAAATAGATCAAATGGACTGATTAACTTAAGTTTTGGGTTTCCAATTACCGTATTGTCTTTGATTCGATTTCTAAATTCAATAATATTAAGTTTTGATTCCATTCTTTATTTTGAATTTAATTCGTGTCAAAAAAAATTATTTCTCCAAATTCTCCAATTCCTCTTTCTTAGTTTTCTTTTTCTCAAAAGTCAAAACCAACGATGGTAAAACCACCAAGTTAGCAAACATCGCAAAAACCAAAGTACAAGAAATTAATCCTCCTAAAGCAATTGTTCCGCTGAAACTTGATAGAGTAAAAGTTGCAAAACCTAAAATTAAAACGATAGAAGTATAGAAAGTACTTACTCCAGTTTCTCTTAAAGCGCTGAAAACAGATTTTTTTACTTTTCCTTTGTTTTGAATCAACTCATCTTTGTATTTCGCCATAAACTGAATGGCGTTATCTACCGAGATTCCGAAAGCGATACTGAATACCAAAATTGTTGAAGGTTTTAACGGAATGCCAAAATACCCCATTAATCCAGAAGTAATACAAAGCGGTAAAATATTCGTGATTAAAGAAGCTGCCACCATTTTAAAAGACCTGAATAGATACAACATCAAAATTGCAATTGTTAAGATTGCAAAAAGCAATGATTCAATTAAGTTATGTGCCAGATAAGTCGTTCCTTTTTGGAAAACCAATGCTTTTCCAGTAATGGTAACTTCGTAACGGTCTTTAGGGAAAATTTCATCGATTTTTTTGCGTAATTTTCCTTCTACTTTTGCCATTTCATCTGTTCCGATATCTTTCATGAAAGTGGTGATTCGCGCGTATTGTCCAGTCGAATCAACATAGGCTTTCATTAAGTTTTCTTTGCTATTTTTGGTTGCATTTTTAGCATAACCCAAAATAAAAGTCTGTTCCTGAGAAGTTGGCAATTGGTAATATTCAGGATTTCCGTTATAAAAAGCCTGTTTTGCATATTTAACCAAGTTTACGACCGAAACAGGCTTTGCGAGTTCAGGAATTTCAGAAATTGTATTTTGTAATTCGTCCATTTTACGAATTGTCGCCGGTTTCATAACACCCTTTTTCTTTTTGGTGTCAATCATGATTTCCAGAGGCATTACACCGTTGAATTCTTTTTCGTAAAATAAAATATCTTTAAAGAAAGACGCGCTTTTTGGCATTTCGCCGATCAAACTTCCCGAAACTTTCATTTGTCTAACTCCATTCAAACTTACCAGAAATAAAACAGCGTAAATGCAATAAACAATTGTCTTTTTGCCTTTAACGATAGTGGTAACTGTACTTAAAAGCGTCGAAATATAAGTTTTGTCTAAATGATATAAATGTTTTGCTTTTGGCAATGGCATAAAACTGTAAATAATCGGCACTATAAAAAGTGTCAAAGTATAAACAGAAAGTACGTTGATAGAAGTGACCAATCCGAACTCAAAAAGCAGCTCATTTCCAGTAATCATCAACGTTGCAAAACCTATGGCGGCAGTTAAATTGGTCATGAAAGTCGAATGCCCAATTTTAGAAATAACACGCTGTAAAGCTTTTGCCTGATTGTTGTGAATTTTAATTTCCTGCTGGTATTTATTAATCAGGAAAATACAGTTTGTAATTCCGATTACGATAATCAGTGGAGGAATAATAGCCGTTAAAATCGTGATTTTATATCCGAACAATCCAAGAGTTCCAAATGACCATGTTACCCCGACAATTAAAATACAAACCGAAATAAACGTAGCTCTAAAGGAACGGAAAAAGAAAAAGAAAATCAGAGAAACGGTCAATAAAGACGCTCCAATGAAAAGTCCAATTTCGCCTTTCATATTATCCGCATTGATCGTACGGATGTACGGCATTCCTGAAACTTTAAGATCGATTCCAGTTTCTTTTTCGAATTTATTGATTTTCGGAACTAAATCTTTTAAGATAAATACCTTTCTTTCGGCTGTATTTACCAGCGCTTTATTCATATAAATGGCAGAACGAACGCTTCCACTTTCTTTATTAAACAAGAGTCCTTCGTAAAATGGCAGATTGTGAAACAAATCATATTGGACACTTTTTAAATAAGCAGCATCAAGTACTTTACTTTCGTCAATAAATGGCGCTAGAACAAATTTTTGGTTTATAGTGTCTTTTTCAAGTTTCTTTAGATCATTTAAAGAAATTACTAAATCAACTTCTTTTGCTTTTTTCAAACCGTTCATTAATTCGGTCCAAGCCGCATAATTTTTTGGTGTAAAGAATTTAGAATCTTTGAAACCAATAACGATTAGGTTTCCTTCTTCACCAAACTTATCGAGGAATTTTTGATAATCTTTATTTGCAATATGATCTTTTGGAAGCAAATTGGCTTCGGTATAAGTCATAGAAAGATTCTTCCACTGATAACCAAAGAAAATAGTTAAAGCAGAAAGTATAACCAGAATCGTAATTCGGTTTTTAAGTATGATTCGGGCTAACTTTTCCCAAAATCCAACTTGGATAGCGTTTTTCATAAAATCTTTAAAAATGGATGCAAATGTAGTGAAAAGTGCTCGAAATCATAAATATTCGATTCTATTTTACTTTATGTTAACACAAAATGCAAGATTTTTAAAAATGGAATAATTTACATGCTTTTTGCCAATTAGTCGTTAGCTTTTGCCATATTTGCAATTCGTTTTACAGTAAAAAATACTGTTATTGTAATTTTGCACTAAAAAATAGATCAGCAACAATGCAACAAAATAATACTACAACTTTCATTTTTCTAACCATTCTTTTGCTTTTAATTGTTATTATTTGCTTTATGATTTATCAATTAATGCAAACCAAAAAAGCAAAAGAAGATGCAGAAAAAAGTTTTTATGCTTTAGAATCTAAGGTAAACGATTTGCAGTTGGAGAATTTAGAATCCAAACTAAATCCGCATTTGTTTAAGAATATCTTAAATTCAATTCAGTCGCATGCTTATCAAACTTATTTTGCTCTGGATAAATTGGCCAATGTTCTGGATTATATTTTGTACGAAAGCAAAAAGAAATTTGTAACGGCCAAAGAAGAAATAGATTTTGCATTGAATTTAATCGAAATCAACAAAATCAAAATTAGTCCGCTTTTTGAGCTTAAGGTTAAAACCAATATCAATCAAGAAGACAAATTGTACGATCAGCCTTTGCTAGCGCCTTTAATTTCGATTGATCTAATTGAAAATGCATTCAAACATGCCGATCTTCAAAGTGCAGATGCTTTTATTTCGGTAGTTTTTGAATTTAAAAACAATGCTTTTTTTATGACGGTTTCGAATAAAATATCAGATAAAAAAGTACTGAAAAAAGAACGAAGCGGTTTTGGCCATACAACGCTCGAACACCGTCTTCGCATTATTTATAAGAATAATTTTAAACTCGATAGGTTTATAGAAAACGATGTTTATATTGCCCATCTAAAAATTGATTTACTTGAATACAAAACTGAAATGCTTGCTTCTGGACGATGAACTTCCAGGATTGACTTACCTAAAAATGCTTTGCGAACAAATTCCAGAATTAGAGATCGTAAAAGCATGTAATGATCCCGAGAAACTCCTGTCTGATTTTTCGAATCTTGATTTTGACCTGCTCATTTCGGATATCGAAATGCCTGGAATTGATGGGTTGCATCTAGCTGAAAAACTGCAAGATAAATTGGTGATTTTTTGTACTGCGTATAAAGAATATGCGGCAGAAGCATTTAATATCGATGCCGTAGACTACATTACAAAACCTGTGAAATTGGAACGTTTGCAAAAAGCAGTCACAAAAGCTTTGGAGCGTTTTGAAAAATCAAATTCAGATAAAAAATTCATTCAGCTCAATACAGACAAAGGGAAAACGTTGCTATATTTTAATAAAATTCAATATATAAAAACTGCAGCAAGTGATAGCCGAGACAAAACGGTTCTGCTTACCGATGGAAGTTTTTTGAATTTGAAAAATGTAAAATTCGATACCCTTTTAAACGAATTGCCAGATGCTGATTTCTGTCGAGTTAATAAAAAAGAAATCGTGGCGGTAAAAGCAATTAAATTCTTTAATCATAACGAAATTGTGCTGCACCATGTTGAAGAAAATAGTAAAAACACCACGTTAATCTTAAGCGAAACCTATCGAGCTGATTTTTTGAAAAAGGTAAAGCTCTAAAACTTATTACAATTTTTTCCTGACTTGTTACATGTGATCGAAATTAACAAGTGAATTACTTTTTCACTAAATTCACAGTGCTGATATTTGCGTTAATTAAATCTAAAGAACGAGTTTATGAATAACATTAAGAACTCTCTATTCTACATAACAGTTATTGGTGGTTTTACAGCGCTAATATATTGGGTAATTTCAAAAGGCGCTTCATTAGAAGTAGGGCGTAATATTGTAAAGAAAAGTGTTGAAAGTAACCATTGGAAAGACTTTCTTCATTCGATGGTAGAAAATCTGCAGCATCCTTTGGCTATTTTACTAGCGCAGATTGTTACCATTATTTTAGTTGCCCGTTTGTTTGGATGGTTTTTTAGAAAAATAGGACAGCCTTCGGTAATTGGTGAAATGATTGCGGGAATTGTATTAGGACCGTCTCTTGTAGGAATGTATTTTCCAGAGTTTTCGGCAGCTTTATTTCCAAAAGAATCTTTAGGTAATCTACAGTTTTTAAGCCAAATCGGTTTAATCCTTTTTATGTTTGTTATCGGAATGGAGCTGGATTTAAAAGTGCTGAAAAACAAAGCGCATGATGCAGTTGTAATAAGTCACGCCAGTATTGTAATTCCGTTTGCATTAGGTTTATCGTTGGCATTTTTTATTTATGAAACCTATGCTCCATTGGGAGTTGAGTTTTCTTCTTTCGGTTTGTTTATGGGAATCGCCATGAGTATTACAGCTTTCCCTGTTTTGGCAAGAATAGTTCAAGAGCGCGGCATGCAGAAAACAAAATTAGGAACCATTGCTATTACTTGCGCGGCCGCAGACGATATTACGGCTTGGTGTATTTTGGCTGTTGTTATTGCGATCGTAAAAGCTGGTTCGCTTTCTAGTTCACTTTATGTAATTGGAATGGCGATTTTGTATGTAATTATCATGCTAAAAATCGTTCGCCCGTTCTTAAAAAGAGTAGGAGATTTAAATGCAACAAGAGAAAGTCTAAACAAACCAGTTGTTGCCATTTTCTTTATTACACTTTTAATTTCGGCTTATGCATCGGAGTTAATCGGAATTCATGCTTTGTTCGGTGCTTTTTTGGCTGGAGCGATTATGCCTGAAAACAATAAATTTAGAAACATATTTATCGAAAAAGTTGAAGATGTTGCCATCATTGTTTTATTGCCATTATTTTTCGTGTTCACAGGCTTGCGTACACAAATCGGATTGTTGAATGATCCTGAGTTATGGAAACTTACTGGTTTGATCATTTTGGTTGCTGTCGTTGGTAAATTCTTCGGAAGTGCTTTGGCGGCGAAATTCATGGGGCAAAACTGGAAAGACAGTTTAGCTATTGGCGCCTTGATGAATACAAGGGGGTTAATGGAACTGGTGGTTTTAAATATCGGTTACGATCTTGGTGTATTATCGACAGAAATCTTTACTATGATGGTAATTATGGCATTGGTAACTACTTTTATGACGGGGCCGGCTTTAGATTTTATTGGATTTGTTTTTAAAGATAAAATCACAGCCGTTCCAGAGGAAATTGGAACGAAAAGCAAGTACAAGATTTTGCTTTCGTTTGCCACTCCAGAAAAAGGAAAAAAATTACTTAAAATTGCCAACAGTCTTGTTAAAAAGCAAACTGATAATTCGGTTGTAACAGCAATGCATATTTCTTTAAGTACAGAAATACATTCTTTCGATGTTAAAGAACATGAGCGTAAAATGATAGGGCCAGTGGTAGAAGAATCGCAATTGTTAGATCAAAATTTAGAGAGCTTGTTTAAAGTTTCGAGCGATATTGATTCAGATATTATTGATACGGCAAACCACGGAGAATATGATTTATTATTGGTTGGTTTAGGACAGTCTATTTTTGATGGAACTTTATTGGGGAAAATTCTCGGATTCACAACCAGAATTGTAAATCCAGATCGTTTGATCGATAAATTTACAGGAAAAGAAGGTTTGTTTGAAAACAATCCGTTCGATGAGAGAACACGACATATTATTACTAAAGCAAAAATGCCAGTTGGTATTTTTATCGATAAGGATCTAGAAGAAGTAAACCAGATTTTTATGCCTGTTTTTAGTAAAGAAGATGCTTTTTTAATTGATTATGCTAAAAAGCTGATCAATAATAATGGCTCTCAGATTACAGTTTTGGATGCTGGTGGAGAAGTGAAAAATACGAGAGAAATTCAGGAAACAATTCGTTCTATCGAGCAGATTGCACCAAACCATATCATGATTATGAACGATAGAACACTGAAGAAAGAATTTTTAGAAAGCCAAAATTTGATGATTATCAGTTTAGATAGCTGGAAAAAATTAATAGAATCTCAAAGTATTTGGCTAAATAACTCGCCATCGGTTTTGATTCTTAAACCATAAGTTTTTAAATATCAATTTTTTTTAAATTCCAAATTCCAATTTTTACTATTGGGATTTGGGATTTTTTTTATTTATGATTTCTCTCACGAAACTTCGGGATCGAAATGAACAAACGTAGCGTAAAAATTGGAATTTAACCCTTTAGAGTCCCAGATCAAGTACATAAGAAATCTTAACCGCGATATTGTCCTCAAACCTTAATAACTGATTTGGACCATATCTATAGAATCCGCCTAAACCAAAACCTTTAAAAATTCTATTCAATTCGATTCCTGATTCAAAGTAGCCTTTATCCAAAGTTTTATAATCTGGTCCAACATGCTGTTCTGGATTTTCCATGCTTCCCCAGGCCATTCTGGTAACTAAAACCAATGATGGGCGAACTTTTTTCATGATTCTAATTCGGTCAAAACCATGCTTAATTTGAAACATTAAATATTGGCTTGAGAAGAATTCGTTAAAATACATGGTTTCAAAAGCATTTCTTCCGGCAAAAGTAATACGTTGAATAACAGTTTCCTTCGTTAAGTTATTCGGAGCCGTGTTGTATAAATGCGTAATAGGAACATCTCCCATTGCATAACCAGCCTGTAAAAGCAAACTTGTTTTCTGGCGGTTTAAATACTGTTTTTCGTATTCAGCTTTAAAATCTATTTTGCTAAAAGTAAAATCATTATCAAAAACATTTGGTAACGACTGCGTGTATTGAAAAGTAAATCTCGGAAACTTTTTATCGCTTTCAGTTCTTCCCGTTGGAGTCTGCATATAATTGCTGAAAGGTGCCCACACAATCGAAAGCATTGCTGTGGTCATAATATAATTAGAATACAATTTCCCGTTTAGATTAAAAAGATAATCAAATTTTGGCTCGATATAATTTCGCGAAAGCTCTAAAACAGCTTCGGTTTTCGGAATAAATTTGGTTTGAACATTGGCACGCCATCCTATATACTCATAGAATGTACTAATGTTTATCGGGCGCGGATCGTAAATTTTAAAAACACGTTTATCAACAGAAAAAACCGTACTCGCAATTTCTCGAACATCATCGGTATAATAACCATTAAACCAAGTATTGGTGTATTTGTCTAATAAAACCCCACCTCCAACACTGTATTTAAAAACACCATCTTTTGTTCCGTAGGCGGTGTAGCCTTCTAGACGGAAGTTTTTAGACAAACGATCGTTTGTAATTCCGCCTACACCAAGACGAAAACCTTCGTAATTGTTATAACTTATGATTTTTTTCAAATCTAAATCAACAGGGCCAATCGGGTAGAAACCGTTAATGATTTTTCGACCAATTCCTAAGCGTTTTTCGATTCGATTTCGAATGGAAAGACTATCTAATAGCAAATAGGTTTTTTGGCTTTTTAAATCGAGATTTTCCTTTCGGTAGGCTTCCCAGAAACTTTCGGGTTTTTTGGCCGCATCGTCTTTAATTTCGATATAAAGCGAAGGGTTTTTTATTGGAGTTCCAGTGTTGACGCGAATGTCAAAACTATTGCTTTCAGAAAACAGGTAAGTAAAATCGGAAGCTACTTTTTTTCTGGGTTCAAAATTCTCTTCAACATCTCCGTCAAATTGAATCGTACCGCCCAAAATTCGAATATCATCATCGTTCTTACCTTTTACAATTTTAAAAGTGGTATTACTTTGAAACCATATTTTCTCTTTCGGAATATATTCAAATTCGTGAATCCCACTGATATCCAAAACACCCTTCATACGCATTACAGCTTTCGCGACAGCAAAATTTTCTCTGTCAATATATAAAACACCTTCTAATCCAGAGGTTCTGTGTTTTGATTTATTTTTAAAATAAATCATATACGCATCACGACCTTTAATGCTAACAGTGTCTAAGAGTTTATAATTGTAGTTGGAAGGCGCATTTTTCGAAATCGGATTTTCATATTTGGTTTCAAATAATTCGTACTTAGAATCGTAAATCGAAATAGATTGAAGGTTGAAAGCCAGGACTTCATAAATAGGTTGTTTGAAGCCGGCGATTTTAGTTCCCAAAACGGTTTCTTTTAGCTTGTGGTCTCCAAACTGATATTGAGAAACTTTCTCGGTCTGAAACAAATGCTGTTTGCTTACAATTTCTTTAAACTTATAATCGGAAGAATCGATGTTGATGATTTTTTTGTTTAAATCTTTATACGCCGCTGTAGTATCAATACGTCCATCAATCGAATCGGGATTAGCAGTAACAATAAGTTTGTTATAGGTTTTATATTCAAAATTATTGAGTTTTTTCTGAGGATCATTTGTAGCTTTATTGGCAATTACTTTTCTAATTATGGTAAGTGCCGGGTTTTCATTCGAAACAACAACTTCTTTTAGGTCATCTGTTTGCTGTAAAAGTGCTATCGAATAAAAGGTTTTGTTATTGATTAACGCAATAGTCTTAGTTTGGAAACCTACATAAGAAATCGTAAGCGATGTGGCCGAACTGCTAATTTTAAAAATAAATTTTCCATCAACATCTGTAATGGCGTTATTGCTTTCTGAGGTGGTAATGGTGGCAAACGGAAGAGGTTTGTTGTTTGAATCGGTTACGATTCCGTTTATTTGAATTTGCGCTTGAAGAGTAAGCGTAAAAAACAAAGTCAAAAAACAAAAT
>Ga0308157_10005982_pt1 | contig 14844 bp, 10 predicted proteins | sample PhyBR1_FD_201035 | JGI IMG/M metagenome (GOLD analysis project Ga0308157, IMG submission 201035) | Phyllosphere microbial communities from UC Gill Tract Community Farm, Albany, California, United States - DLSLB.R1 | ecosystem: Host-associated > Plants > Phyllosphere > Unclassified | place: USA...
ATCAATCTATCGAACTGGTAATTGTTTCTTAACAGGATTTTTCTCGAATTATCATTCCTCGGGTCTATTTTGGCTTCTATGCTTTGTAGGTTGATTTGCTCAAATCCAAACTTCTCAACCTCCACTATTGCTTCTGGAATATAACCCTTGCCCCAATAATCTGGATGGAGCATGTAGCCTATTTCGGCTTTGCCTTGCTCTGGATAAAAGTTCACATAGCCCATTATACCATAAATCTCTGATAAGTTTTCTGCATTGCAAACCGCCCAATTGATAGATTTTCCTTCGTTAATTCCGTTGGTCAACATCTCAATAACGCTTAATGCGTCTTCGATAGTTTTAGCTCTTGGCCGCGGAATATAGCGCATCGCATCTTCATTTCCTCTAATTTTCATTACAGCTTTGGCGTCTGTTGGCAATACTTGCCTTAATAGTAGTCGCTTGGTTCTTAGTTCTGGAAACGGATGGAAGTTAAGGTTTAGCATGATTAGTTCTTAGTCGGTAAAAATCCGTATATTTTTTCAAATTCCTTTACTTCATCATCGAATGATTTGTCAGCGTGATGCAGTTCTTGATTTTTTATATACGCCACTACCTTAGCCACTATTGATTCGCTTACAGAAACTGCAAAATAGTCATCTTGCCAAATAAATTGAGTTTCGGTTAACTTATGTTTGTTTATCCAAAAAGATGATTCTCCTTTAATTAATTGAGCAATTTTAGCGATGCTTTGTTCTCTTCCTAATGATATTAGACAATGAATATGGTCTTTATAACCATTAATTGCTTTTAAATAGATTGATTTTTCTTTACAGTTTTGAATAATATGTTCTTGAACCTTGTATCTAATATCTTTAGTTAATAACGGATCTCTATTTTTTGTGGAAAATACTAGATGTACCCACATTTTGATATATGACATAGTTTTTCATTTGGCATAAACAAGATAGAGAAAATGTGGCTAAAGCCAACTATTAATTCTTTATAGTCCGTCAGCTAAAGCAGACGGCAATGAACAACTAAGACTAAAACAGGCAGTAATGACTAAAAACAAGCGTTAATTGCATTGCGCCAAAACTATATCGTTTTAAGGAGAAATTGGGGTAATAACAATTAGAGAGCCTTCAATTTTTTTGAAACATAAAATATTCATTGCCGTTGGCTTCAGTCAACGGCTAAAAAACAAAACATATCGGCTTTAGCCGCAACATTGACATTTGGCTAAAGCCAACAATAAAAATCTATAATCCGTCAGCTAAAGCAGACGGCAATGAACAACTAAAACAGGAAGTAATGAATTAGGAACGAGCGTTAGTTGCACTTCGCTAAAAACCATATTATATTGCTGAGAAAATCGGCTTAGCAACGATTAGAAATCTTTCAATTTTTTGAAACATAAAATATTCATTGCCGTTGGCTTCAGCCAACGGCTAAAAAACAAAACATATCGGCTTTAGCCACATTCTAAACCCCAAACAAAGTCTTATAAATAGAATAGCTATAATTATCTGGCACTTCGCTCGCTCTAAAAGGAATGTTCACATCGAATAACTCTGCTACTTTAGCTTGTAGCTCCTCTAAAAATAAAGGTTTTACTTCCTCCAAATAAGCCTCAGACAAAGTCGATTTTCTAGACCGGAAATACACATTTCCATCTGCCATGCTTTTAACCACGAAAAGATTAGGCTCTACACCTGTTCTTCCCGACTGCCTTTCGTAAGCGTAAGTATAAATTAGGGTCTGTATCAACGCCTTGTTAATATGTTTTCCATCAGTATCAAATAACTTATCTATGTCAGAGAAAGTTAACTTATCACTTCCAGTTTTGTAATCAATAATACGAGTTACGCCATTCCGTACATCAACCCTGTCGATAAAACCAAACAACTTTACTTGCTCCTTTTTACCATTCAGTTCAAACTCCAATTCAGTGCTAATTTTCTCCTCCAAGCTCAAAATCGTAAATGGGGCATCAGCTTCGTCTCTATTTAAAATAATAGCTACGTACGCCTCTACAATAGCTAGAATTACTTTTTGCATTCCGGAATATTCTAAAGTACTTTCCTCCTTATTAGTCATCACGTAATTAAAGGCTTTTGCAACCAAAGTTTTAACGCTGGTTCTTTTTAGTTTAATCACTTCTGGTGTAATCACTTTATTAATTTCGGGCTGATAAAAATATTCCATCACCTTGTGTAAAATAGAACCAATTTGATTGGCTTCTATTACTGCAGTTACTTCTTCTGGTTCTTTAATTTCGGCAATGTAACGGAAAAAAAAATCTATCGGATTGGAAATGTACATGGTTAACGCAGAGGGAGACAAATTTTTTTCACCACTCAAATAACGTTTTAAGGCGGTTTGTATTTCTGGGTTACTTTTATCAATAATCAACTCCTCTTTCGGCTCAGTTGTTACGGTAAGATTTAATGAACGATAACTGAAATCGAACTTACTTTCATATTCCAATTGCTTCAAAATTCTGCTTACTTCTCCAGTATTGCTTTCATCTGTTAAACTATTATAGACAAAATTGATATTCTTTGCTCTTTGCAATAGACGATAAACCATGTAAGCTGAAATGGCATCTAAATTTTCTAGCACAGGAAGCCCATAAGCTCTACGAATATTATCTGGTATAAAGCTATTCCCGATGGACGTTTTAGGAATAATTCCTTCGTTAAAACCTAAGAAAACAACCTTGTCGAAATTAAGGTTACGGCTTTCTAGCAAACCCATCAATTGCACCCCTTTCAACGGATCGCCACTTAATGGAACAGAAACGCCTTGCAACGATTTTTGTATGAGCTTAACCACAAAGTGAAATTCTTCGTCGACCACAAAGGCCTTCAAAGTATCATTCAATCGGGTTAACTCTTCGATAGTTTTAACAAATAAGTCAGCATCAATTTTTTTGAGTGCCTGTTGCGTGGATAAACGAGTAAGTAAAAATCTCATCACGCTAAGTAGCTCGTTTACCAATTCTCCTGGTTCTTCCACCTTGTGATAAAATTTTTCGAAAATACCACCTTGTTTTTGTAACCGAGTTAAATCGATGTTAATTACATTTTCTTTAAGTAAAGCTTCTTGCACATTAGATTTCAACTTTGCACTCAATCCGGTAAGTGGATGCGTTACAAAAGCTTCAAGTGTTTGATAAGTGACCTTTTGGTTTTCCCTCAACTCTAATTGTGTAGTTAACCACAAATCTGCCAACCCAAAAACGGTAGAACTCGCCAACGCAAAGCCCATAGTTACATTTAAATCAATACCATCATCAATGGTTTGCAAAGCAGGCAACAACAAACTTTCGTCAGCCAGAATTATTGCTGTTGTGCCTATTTCTTCAGTATCGTCTGTAGCATTAATCACCTCATTTAAGATTTTTGCTTGGGCACTTTGTCCTTGCACCTTATAAACATTTACATGATGCTTTTCGGAACTAAAGCTATTTCCATGGTGTTCGAAAACATTTTTTAAACCCAGCTGATTTAAGTTTTTGCGTAAAAAAAGACCTGCTTCCTGCAAAGGATCATCCATGTAATAACTATCTGCATCGAAATAAAACAAGGCTTTCCCTGCCTCTTGCAATTGCGTGAAAACTTTTGCCTCGGCACGTGTAAGCGCATTAAATCCCACGAAGATAATCTTACCCTTATCAAATGATTTAATAAAATCTAGCGCAGCTAAATCTGTGCCTGCCAAATAGCGGTAAACCTGTCCGTTGGTAATGTAGTTTTGCGCTTTTAGTTCTTGATGATAGCCATGATAGAGCTTCGGCATTCTGCGCCACATTTTAATGAAAAGCTCTTGTTGTTTTTTGTGCTTGCCTTCGCTGTAAGATTGCCAAAACTGCGCTAAAAACTCGTATTGCTCTTTAGAAAGATAATCGAATTCTAAGTTAATTTCAGCTATATCTTCCATCTCTTGGTACAGCTTATCGGCGTCTACCAAATCATTATCTATCTGTGCAAAATCGCTCAGCATAATTTTAGCCAATGGAAAAAACTGGCTGCTTTTCATCGGCGACAAGCCTTCTTCCTCCAATAAACTATTATATACTTTCAGCAATGTGAAAAACTGCAAATAAAAATCTGCAGCCTTTTCTTTAACACTGCCAGCAAAGAATTCTTGTATGGTATATATTGCAGGACTGAAAAATGGCTTCTTGATGATATCTGCCAAATGCTTACGCAAATATGTAGCTGGCCTGTTATTATTAAAAACAATGGCACAGTATTGTAAATCATCGCCAAATTTGGCAACTAGATCTTGGGCTACTTCTTTTAAAAATGGAGTCATTTAATTTACGATTTTAGATTGACGAGTTAAGGATCCTTCAAGATGATTCGTAACGGCGACAGCTTGACCAATTAAGCTTGCAGCCAAATAATTAATTATTTCCTTTGAAGCTAATTCATTTATTTTCAGGTTTGATGCTAACCAAACTTTTCCATTTAGACCCTTTATCACTATTCGGTTGTGGTAGATATCAATAGAAGCTATATATTCAATTGCGACGGCTTCTGCTAACCCAGAAAGCCTTAGCGTAGCAGATTTTATTTTCAAAAACCCGCCAGGCATAGCGTAAAATCCATTAGCTAGGAGTAAAAGCGCTACTAAAACACCCACGCTAAACCAAACAATACTTAAAAAATTCAAGTAATGTGAAAAACCTATAACAAGCAACACCGCTACACTAAAAAACAAAGAGTAAAATCTAGAATAATCATCATTATATGCGGCAAAAACTACATATTTCAATTTTCCCATACGATAATTATATGTAGTAAAAATTGAATATATCAATCCAAAAATGCCGGCCATTACCAGCAAAACTGATGATGCGAGAGGGTGAACTCTCGACAATAGAAAGAAAAATAAAATCCAGATCACAAACCAAAATATAGCCGGATTTTTATTTACGATTTTTTTTAAAACACCCATATTTAAACCGCTTTCAATTGCTTACTAGCAGCATAAAACAGATAGCTTTTCACTTTCTCAAACCCCATTTGGGCGAGCAGATCTTTATAGTTTAAAATTTGCTCAATGTGTTTATCCGATTGTTCTAAAGTAAACTTATAGTCGATAATGCTCACACCATCTGCATGCACCACAATTCTATCTGGACGGTGTAATTTGCCGTTGGCATCAATAATGTTTTTCTCGATAATATTTTTGGTAGATTGTGCCAAAATTGCTTTTAATTCCGGGTGATTTAAAACCTCCATCACGCCGTCTTTTAAACCTTCCAACTCTTCTTCTGCAATGGTTCCGTTTAACAGCATTTCTCTTAAGCAATCCTCTACTTCTTCTGCCGTGGCGGCATTTGCCAAAACTTCGTGTTTAATAGAACCTAAACGACCAGATTGCTCAATGTTTAACACGTGTTGTAAATGTTTATCTTGCGAGGGAACATATAAAGCCGACAAACGATTGGTAGTTGGATAGGCTTCCAGCTCAAAGCCTTTTCCCTCATTTGGCTTGGTCTCTTCTATCACGTCCTCAACAATTTCGTAACGATTTGTAGTACCAAAACCATCTTCATCTTGATTTATTTGCGCAACCACTTGTGCCAGTGCATCTCCAACCGAAGTGATGTTCGCTGCATCTTTTTTCTCCATCACCGATAGGTACAGATAATCTTTTGAACGAGTAGTAGCCACGTAAAGCATATTCAAGGCATCTAAATTACTATCCAAAAGTTCTTTGTAATAGGCTTTGGCAACGGTAGAATTACTCAACTCTTCCGCAAACTTTAATGGAATGCCGCCTAGTTCTTTATAAACCGTATCTGCTGCCGAAACCCAAAAAATGGAATTGGCTTTAGTTTTTAAATCCCAATTGCAAAACGGTACAAATACCGCTCTAAATGCCAACCCTTTAGATTTATGGATGGTAATAATTTGCACCGCATCTGCTTCATCTGGCGACGGTAAAGATTTTTTCACCCCATCTTCATCCCACCAAGTGAGAAAATTAACAATACCTTTTTCTCCCAATCGGGTAGCATTAGCAATTAAATCTCTAAATGCTAAAAGATAAGGCAAATGTTGTTTCAACTTAGAAATGTGGTAAGCTTCAATTAAATTTTCTACCAGCTCTATTAAAGGAAGCTGTAACCAATTCTGCCAATTTTCACAAAGTGATTTTGGAAGTAACGCAGACAAATTGGTTAAAGATTTCCCCGTTAAGCCGAGATAGGCCGTTGGTAAAATTTCTTGCTGGTGCAACCGATGATAAAGCGAAATAGCATTGGCCTTGTACAGCGCTGTTTGCTTGTCAATCCCTACTAAAACCTTCAACGTATTAATGATTAATTGTACCGCAGTATTATTAGAAAACATTAATGCTTCACCAGATAAAACTGGGATGTTTTGCTCCATTAAACGAGTTACGCAGAGCATGGCCTCAAAATTGGAACGCACCAAAATGGCAATATCCTTCGCTTGATATTTTTTCTCCGCTTTTAATGATTTGATTTCGTCAATTACATCTTGCAGGGCAATTTCCCTATACACGGTTTCCGAAAAACGTTCTTCCGCTTTTTCCTCAGCAACATCGGCTTTGCCAAAGCGCTTAATTTTTACCGTACCACCAGGTTTAGTGAATGGCGATGGATTTTGTTTAGCCTTTTCGTAAACCGAAGTTACGATGTCGCTATAACCGTTTTCGTCCCACCATGCTAAAAGCTCGTCAGATTTTTCGGTTACGCTAGCATTCAGCTGGTTTTGCACCACTATGGGTAGCGATTGGTACAAAAAGTTATTAAACTCGATGATATTTCTAGTACTTCGATAGTTTTCTTCGAGGTTGTCATCTAGTACATTTTGCACACCAATTTCATGCTTTGCTTGCTGATGTAAGATGTTCCAATCGCCATTACGCCAACGGTAAATGGATTGCTTGGTATCGCCAACAATTAAATTATCGGTGTGCTGCTGGCTCGGAGAAGCGATTGCATTGGATAGAATTGACCTGAAACTCTTCCACTGATTTACTGAAGTGTCCTGAAATTCATCGAACAAAAAGTTGCGGTATTTATTGCCAACTTTCTCCCAAATAAATGAGGGGTTATCGCCAGCATCATCAGTAATTCCAGTAATTAATTTTTGTGCATCGCTAATTAGCAGGTTATCGTTTTCATTCCTGTAATCGCTCAACAAAACGGCCACTTCTTGCATTAAACGTAAATAATACAAGTTTTTATTGAAGGCTATAGAAAGGCTATAGTTTGCTAAATTTTGCTCGTAGTAAGATTTGATGGCCTTCATCTGCGCATTTAGCTCGTCATAAAAAGCCGGCAAATCAACTCCTTTTTGGAACCATTCTGTAGGTTCGTCAATCAGTTTAAAAAAAGCATCAAGTTTAGAAAAATCACCTTGTGGGATGTTTTGAATTTTCAACAAGCCATTACGAGATTTACTTTTTAATTGATCTACAGTGATGCCGTGACTTTCGAAAACTTGCCAAGCTTTGGCGCCAAGTTCTTTTAAATGATCTTGAAAATTATTGATTTCTGCCTTAGTAACGCTAATATATTTTTTGAAAAGTTCGTCTAGGTTTTCTAATCCGAGTGAATTAATGGCAGTTTCGAAAACTTCGTAACTGTCTTTAAAAACTTCGCTGATTAGATTGATCAACTCCGTTTTGTAGTTCCAGCTTTTGTTATCGCCAATGCGCTCTAATGCCAAATCTATAATCCATTGTAAAAGTTGCTGATTGTGGTTCAAGCTTTCATCGAGTTTTTGAACGAGCTCATCTTTTACCTTGTCATAGTTCATTTCTAAGGTATAATCGGCATTTAAACCCAGCTCAAAGGCAAACCCACGGATTACTTTTTGTACAAAACCATCAATGGTACTCACCGCAAAGCGACTATAATCATGCAGAATTTTGCGATAAACTTTATCCGCTTTTAACCTCAATGTTTCTGGGTTTAAGTCTGGATGTGCCGCCAAAACGATGCTGCGATAATCTTCAATTTTCTTGGAAGCATCGCCCTCAGCAAAACCTTTCAGCACTTCCAATATGCGGCTTTTCATCTCTTCAGTTGCCTTATTGGTAAAGGTAACGGCTAAAATTTCGCGGTATTTATTATCACCAGAAAAAAGCAAAGTTAAGTAATGCGCTGTTAGGCTGAAGGTTTTACCCGAACCCGCCGATGCTTGTAAGATTTTGAGTGGTTTTACTGCCATGGAGTGAAGTTAACCAAACTTGTCTAATCACTCAAATTTATTAAAGACTTCGGGCTAATCTCGCAGGTTAATCAACAGAAGCTTGATATTCTATTCATTATTTCTTCTCCGCACCTTTCTTTTGCGCCTTGGCAACTGCTTTTTTGCCAATTCTTTCCGGACGCTTTTCAATGTCTACCTTCAGCCCCAGCAAATCTCTAATTACCACAGATGCGCAAACTCCACCAAACGCAGCTGGTAAATAGGAAATTGTACCGTAGGCAGAGCGTTTAAAGTTGCTACCATCGGTCATTACCAGCGAATCTTTTTTCATTTCTTCGATAGAAAACACTGCTTTAATCGTGCTTGCATTTCCTAATTTCTTAAGTCGTTTGCGTACGTACTGTGCAAAAACACATTGATAGGTGTCTGGCAAATAAGTGATCCGCATTTTGGTCGGATCTAATTTGCCACCAGCACCCATAGAACTTACAATAGGCAAGTTAAATTGCAAAGCCGTAGAAAGCAAGGTCACTTTTGGCGTAATGCTGTCAATACAATCCATTACGTAATCAAATTTGGCCGCCAATATTTCTCTACATTTTTCGGGAGTTAAAAACTCTGCAATTACATGCAGTTTTAATGCCGGATTAATGGCGAGCAAACGCTCTTTCATCACCTCGGCTTTACTTGCACCGTGATTGGTTGCAAGCGCTGGTAATTGCCTGTTTCTATTGGTTGGGTCTACTACATCGCCATCTACAATGGTCATTTCTCCAATGCCACTTCTACAAATAAACTCCGCAGCGAACGAACCTACACCACCTAAACCAATTACCAAAACATGTTTTTGTTGCAGCAATTCAATTCCTTCGTTGCCCACCAATAATGCAGAACGCGATAACCAAGCTAAATCAGACATTTTAATTAATAGTTACGAGTTGCCAGTTAAGTGTTACGAGTTCACTAGGCTACTTGTATCACAACTTTTAACCCGCAACAATTTATAACAACCCTAATTTCTTCCAATTCGCAAAAATAATATCTTTCAGCTCATCTATTGTTATTTTCTTCAATTCTGCTACCTTGGTATAAATCTCAACAATATCAACCTCTGCATCATCTGTTTCTAGAAAGAATGGTTGCTCCATTTTTTCCAGGGCAAATGCTACTTCTTCAGATATTAAAACCGCAGCACCAAAAGACAAATAAAAGCCTTGGTTTACCAACTGCTGCGCCATTTCCTGCTTTTTGTTAAAGCCGTGAATAATCATTGGAACTGTAGGCTGCAACCTCTTTTTTAAGGCAATTAATTCATCAAAAGCCTTTACGCAGTGTAAAATTAAAGGCTTTTGTAGTTGCTCTGCCAAAGTAATTTGTGCTTCTAGCATTTGCAATTGACTTTCTATCGCTTCGCCTTTCAGCTTATCTAAACCGCACTCGCCAATTAGTTTAACATTGTTTTGCCGAGCTAAAACATTGAGATATTTCATGTTTTTTGGCAGTTCTTCCAACTTTCCATACCATGGGTGAATACCTATAGATATTGGCTTAGTTTTAGGCATGGCCAAAAAAGTACTTTCACTAAGCGACAAACTTTGGATAGCCAAAACTGACTGCTGCTGTAGAGATTTGTGGGTATGGATATCTAAAAACATGCTCATTATAACCACAAATGTATGAAATATGCCAAGCAAAAATTTACTCTACAAAAACAGTAGACTACCCTCAAACATTTATATTTGCATCACTTATTCAAATTTAAAAATGATGAAAAAAACAATATTGTTTCTAGTGATAACGATGGGTATAGGTATGGCAAGCTTTGCACAAACTGCTACCGAAAGCATTAAAATTTATAACCCTACCGCAAATGCGCAGGCAGATTTAGATGCCGCTGTTGCAAAAGCCAAAACTGCAAATAAGCATGTTTTTGTACAGGTTGGTGGCAATTGGTGTCCTTGGTGCATCAGTTTTCATAATTTAGTAGAAGAAACTCCAGAACTAAAAAGCTATATCACTACCAACTTTGAAACGGTGAAAGTAAATTACAGTAAGGAGAACAAAAACGAAGCGGTGCTAAAAAATCTTAAAAATCCTGGTCGCTTTGGCTTCCCTGTATTTTTAATTTTAGATGGAAATGGAGAAGTAATTCACATACAAAACTCTGCTTATTTAGAAGAAGGAAAAGGACATAGCGTAAAAAAAGTTACTGATTTCTTAAAAAACTGGACTTACAATGCGGTACACCCGACATTGGCGAAATAACGAAGCTGGTTTATTTTTTTGAAAAGCAATTGTCTTTTTCATAGTAAAACAACGTCCCGCTTTCTGTTTCAAGTCCTCACCCAAGCCGAGCTTGGCTTGCGGGCTTTACACTACAATCGGGTTTAAATTACTTAGGTTTATACTCCTATTAAAAGTAGCGAGGTGCGGATTTTACGCGTAGTGCAAGCTGAACTTTGTTTAGCGCACAGCTCTACGTAAAACAGCCCGGATGGCAACGGAAAGCCCGCAAATGAGCCCGCCAGTTGGCGGAGAGTGCGGACTTGAAGTGTACAGCCGGACTTGCGGAAAATAGCAGCAGATGATTTGCGCTTCAAAAAAGTTAAGACATAAAAAATCCTCCGATTAAACACCGGAGGATTTTTTTTAGGTTCTACCTATAAACCGTCGCCGTATTTAAAGAAACTATTTACTGTAACTGGCAATTTACCGGTTGGCATTAATTTTTTGGTAAACACCGCAGCAGCCGCTTTTTGCATAAAATCTTCTTTTTGGTAAGCAACTACAATAGATCTTGACATTTCAATGCCTGGCAAATTTGCCAAGTTGTATGGGTTTGCAAAAAACGCAACCATTGCATTTCTAGCAGCTAAGGTGGTCACCATATCTTTAACATCTTTACCCAACGGAATATTATTTCCAGGACGCGTTCTTGTATCCACAATAGCTAATACAATCTGGTCGTCGCCTTCTAATTGCTTCACAATGTTGGCAATGGTAGCGGCATTAGCATTTTTATCTACGTTAAATGAAATAGAATTTTTATAAGTATTAACAATCTCATTTTGGAAAGTGGTTGCTTGCGTTGTGCCAACATTAATAATTACCACTCTTTTCTTTGGCGTTAGACTGGCCAAACCGTCGCGGCTTTTTAACAAGGTCATACTGGCATCTGCTAATTGTTGCACCAACGCTTGGCTTTCCGGACGGTTGATATCCTCCACAATGTTATTCTCGTCAACCTGTGGTTTAACGTTTAAGCCGGCCCAATATTTAGCGGTAAGTACTTTTTTCACACTTTCGTCTATACGCTCCATACTGATACGCTCATCTTTAATGGCCTGTTTTATTTTCTTAACCGCTTCTTTAGTATCATGTGCTAATTCCAAAATATCATTTCCAGCAATTAAGCCCATTACCTCAGCTTCGCCGTCTTTAAAGTATTTCGTTACACCTTTCATGTCCATTGCATCAGAAATAATTAAGCCTTTAAAGCCTAATTCGTTCTTTAATAGATCGGTAACTATGGGTTTAGATAAAGTTGATGGCAAATTTGGCGTGGCATCTAACGAAGGAATATTCATGTGGGCAATCATTACACCGGCAGCCCCTTGTTTAATCAGTTCCTTAAATGGATAAAGCTCTAAAGTATCTAAACGCTCTTTGGAGAATTTTAACTGGGGCAAATCATAGTGTGAATCTACATCTGTATCGCCGTGGCCAGGAAAGTGCTTAATACTTACCAACAAACCGCCTTCCTGCATTCCCTTTAAATAGGCCGCACTTTTTTCGGCAACGTTATACTTGTTTTCGCCAAACGAACGGAAGTTAATTACCGGATTTTTTGCATTATTATTTACGTCTACATCTGGTGCCAAGTTCATATGCAATCCAATACGTTTAAAATCTTTGGCAACTTCTAAACCCATTTTATATAGCAACTCTTTGTTTTGCACCGCACCCAAAGCCATTTGATAAGGGTAAGAAATGGTACTGTCTAAGCGCATGCCCAAGCCCCACTCGCCATCTATAGAAATGAGCAAAGGCACTTTAGATTTCTCTTGATATTTATTGGTTAAAACTGCTTGTCTAACTGGACCTCCTTGAAAGAAGACTACACCACCCAATTTTTGTCTCTTTATTACTTTACCAACAGAATCTTGGTAGGCTTTACTTAAATTAGTATGTGCCCTAACGAAAAACAGTTGGGCTATTTTATGCTTAGTACTTAATTTATTGAATACCGAATCTACCCACAGAGGTTGTTGTTTTAACAGGTCCAAATAAGATGGCTGCTGTTGTGCATTTGTTTTTCCAATGGCCATTAAGGAAATAAAGCCAAATGCATAAAGAATTTTTTTGTTCATTGTTGTGTTAAAAATTTTGGTTGCTCGACCTCTGCAAATGCTGGTTATTGCGGAAAATCCTTTAAAGATGCGGAATCAATTTGTACCTGCCAATTATTTGCTTTACATTTTTATATAGCAGTGTAAAAAATACACGGCAACACTAATTTTCAATCACATTGTATTGAATTTGATACACTGCATCGGTCTTCGTCGGAAGACATTCAACATGCTTTCAAAATAAATAATTCACTAAAAATCTGCGCTTTAAACACTCCAAATAGGGGTAATTGAAGTTTCTATCCCTTTTACCAAAATTCATTTGGCACATTTATTTAAGAGAGATGACCGAACAGATGACAATCGTCAGGAAATAATTTGACGCTGGTATAAGCATCAATTTGATCTCTGAAGATTACCCATCAATGAATAAAATTAATTTATAAAAAACATGAAAAAGATACTTATCCTAGCACTTGGCTTGTTCGTTACAGGCTTTACGGCAAACGCTCAATCAACAGACAGTCCTATTAGACTTGGTATTAAAGGTGGCGCCAGTTTCTCAAACATCATAAAAGACGATGGCGACAACGATTTCAAAACAGATTATTTAGTAGGTTTTAACGCCGGTGTAACTTTAGACATTAAATTATTAGAAAACTTAGCTTTTACACCAGAGTTATTATATGCAACTAAAGGTTATAAGGTAGAAACTGGATTAGGAAAATTTACGCAGACTACACACTTCATTGATGTGCCAATTTTAGCAAGTATTAAATTGGCAGAAGGTTTTAACGTAGTTGCTGGTCCTCAAGTTTCATTCTTGCTATCTACCAAAAACAAATTTGAAAACGGGTTCGGTTCTGCAGAACAAGAAATCGTAGAAGAAGAGAGTGATCGTTTCAAAAAGAGCTTATTGGGTGGTGTAATTGGTGCAAGATTCGATGTGAATAACAGAGTAGGCATTTACGGACGTTATAGTTTAGATTTCCAGAAAAACAACGAGAACGGTTCTTCAACCACTCCGGAGTTTAAAAACCAAGGTTTCCAAGTAGGATTAGGTTTAAAATTCTAATCGCTTAGCGGTTTCAATATATATCAAAAGCCTTCGACTAATTGTCGAGGGCTTTTTCTTTGCATTTATAAAAACCAATGTGTGATTTTGGCGTTATTCTTTTAAACCTATTTTTTAATCACCTAAAAATTAGAAATCATGAAAGAGACCAATCTTCCAAAAAATAATGGCCGTGTGCATGGCAGCACCATTGCAGACAGGGCCAACCACGATATGAGAGTTGACAAGAAGAAAGTAGGCATTACAAATGCTGGCGGACAACGTTCAGATCAAACATCTAATAAAGACAATGAACGCAAACGCGGTCAATAATTTGAAAGGCATGGCTTAATCCATGCCTTTTTTGTAAAGCTCTTTTTACAACTCCTATATCTACATACTATTTAATATCTTTAAGGAAAATTGTCCTTTATGAAATTCCAATTCTTACAAAAGAAATTTGCAAAGTTACTTTTAGCTTCTACCACGCTTGTCGCTTCTGGTTTATTAATGAGCCATTGCAACGTGCCCCCTAATTCTACTGATCTTACAGAAAAGAACTTAAAATCGGAAACTATTGTTACTGGCCTTAATATGCCATGGGCGATGGATTTTTTACCTGATGGAAGAGTTTTAGTGACCGAAAGAGGCGGCAAATTAAGAATTGTAAAAGGTGGAGCCTTAGACCCCCAAGAAATCGCAGGTATTCCAAAAGTTTACTATCGCGGTCAGGGCGGTTTATTAGATGTCGTTTTGCATCCCAACTATACGGAAAACGGATGGATTTACATTAGCTATTCGTCACCTAAAAAAGATGGTGAAACTGGAGACGACAATGGGGCTAACACCGCTCTAATGCGTGCAAAATTAGATGGCCACCAACTAACCAACATAGAACATTTATATAAAGCTAGTCCGAATGTAAGAGGTGGTGTACATTTTGGCGGTAAAATTTTATTTGATAAAAAAGGTTACGTTTTTCTTTCATTAGGAGAACGTGGACAGAAAGAAAATTCACAAAATTTAGGTAAAGCCCAAGGTAAAATGGTGCGTTTACATGAAGATGGTAAAATTCCAACTGACAATCCTTTTGTAAAAACTACGGACGCTTTGCCAGAAATATGGAGCTACGGACATAGAAATCCGCAGGGTTTAGTGATGCACCCAACCAACGGCACTATCTGGGAACACGAACACGGTCCACAAGGTGGAGATGAATTAAATATCGTACAAAAAGGCAAAAATTACGGTTGGCCAC